>ODAI010891709.1_pt1 | contig 13761 bp, 9 predicted proteins | sample 1539321 | NCBI WGS metagenome assembly ODAI01 (sample SAMN02144231, study PRJEB22623) | gut metagenome | biome: sheep rumen | host: Ovis aries | place: New Zealand
ACAATGCCATTATGCCCCCTTGGCCTGGATTTGTCAATAGGTTTTTGAAAATTTGACGTATCTCACATTTTTACTGCGGAGTTAGATGAAAATAACTGTAAAATTTCAATGAAACATAAAAAACTCCTGAGTTCACTATTGACAATTTCGTTTTGACGTGCTAATATAAATGCAGGAACAAAGACGTTTGAGCAGACTATCTGTCTGCCCGGACGTCTTTTTTATTATATCGGTGCAGATCAATGGCGCTCTGTACCGGAAAGGCAAGTGAATGATATGGATAATTTCAGAGAAGAGGCTCCATATGAGCAGCAGGGTCTTTATGACCCAAGATTTGAACATGATAACTGCGGCATAGGTGCTGTAGTAAATATCAGAGGTGAGCAGTCCAGGTACGTTGTTGACAGTGCTCTTACTATTGTTGAAAAGCTGGAACACCGTGCCGGAAAAGATGCTCAGGGCAAAACAGGTGACGGTGTTGGCATACTGGTGCAGATGCCATACAATTTTTTTATCAGTGAGGCCGGAAAGCAGGGATATGACATCGGAGACAAGGGCGATTTCGGTGTGGGAATGTTCTTCTTCCCTCAGAACAGGCTCAAACGCAGTCAGGCAATGAAGCTCTTTGAGCTCATCATAAAAAAGAACGGAATGGAACTCATTTTCTGGAGGGACGTTCCTGTGGAGCCTCCCGTACTTGGACAGAAGGCACTTGAAAGTATGCCTTATATAATGCAGGCCTTTGTAAGACGTCCTGCTGAATGTCCGAAAGGACTTGACTTTGACCGCAGACTGTTTGTTGCAAGACGTGAATTTGAGCAGTCTGACGAGAACACATATGTATGTTCCCTGTCCAGCCGTACTATCGTATATAAGGGAATGTTCCTTGTTGACGAGCTCAGGCGGTTTTACACAGACCTTCAGAGCGGGGAGTTCACATCAGCTATCGCAATGGTACACTCCCGGTTCTCCACGAATACCAATCCGAGCTGGCAGAAGGCTCACCCCAACAGACTGATAGTCCACAACGGAGAGATAAATACTATCACAGGAAATGCGGACAAGATGCTTGCCCGTGAGGAGAGTATGTACTGTGAGGCACTGAAAAACGATATGTACAAAATACTGCCGGCTATCAACGTGAACGGCTCAGACTCAGCAAGACTTGACAATGCACTTGAATTCATGGTAATGTCCGGAATGCCTCTTCCTCTGGCAGTAATGATAACTATTCCGGAGCCCTGGAAGAACGATAAGAACATCTCAAGGACAAGGTACGACCTCTATCAGTACTATGCGACAATGATGGAGCCCTGGGACGGACCGGCATCCATTATCTTCTCTGATGGTGAGGTCATGGGAGCAGTACTTGACAGGAACGGTCTCCGTCCGTCACGCTACTGTGTCACAAGTGACGGTTATCTCATTCTTTCCTCTGAGACAGGATGTATCGACGTACCTCCGGAAAAAGTCGTGAAGAAGGACCGCCTCCGTCCCGGAAAGATGCTTCTTGCCGACACAAAGCAGGGAAGGCTCATTGACGATGACGAGATAAAAACTGCCTATGCTGCACGTCAGCCATACGGCGAATGGCTCGACTCCAACCTTGTAAGGCTCCATGACCTGCACATCCCGAACAAGGGAGTGCCCACCTATTCGGGTGAGGAGCTTGCCAGATTGCAAAAGGTATTCGGCTATTCATATGAGGACATTCGTACCTCTATACTCCCTATGGCAGAGAAAGGTGCTGAGCCGATAGCATCCATGGGAAGTGACATTCCTCTTCCCCCTCTGGATAAGCAGTCGCCTCCTCTTTTCAACTACTTCCGTCAGCTTTTCGCACAGGTGACGAATCCGCCGTTTGACGCTATCCGTGAGGAGGTAGTCACTGACACGAGCGTATACATCGGCAAGGACGGAAACATCCTTGAAGAGCGCCCGGAGAACTGCCATGTACTTAAAATAGAGAATCCTATCCTGACCGAAACTGATATGCTCAAAATAAAGGCGCTTAACGGAGAGGGGCTGAAAAGTGCAGTCATCCCGATAACCTACTACATAGGAACTCCCCTTGAAAAGGCTATAGAGAGGCTTTTCATCGAAGCTGACAAGGCCTACCGTGACGGTGCTTCCATACTCATCCTTTCAGACAGGGGAGTAGATGAATTCCACTGTCCCATACCTTCTCTCCTTGCAGTTGCCGCACTCCAGCAGCATCTTGTATCAACAAAGAAACGTACTGCTGTTGCTATGATACTGGAGTCAGCAGAGCCCAGGGAGGTACATCATTTTGCAGCGCTGCTCGGCTACGGTGCCTGTGCAGTTGACCCCTATCTTGCACATGAGACTATCCGTTCCCTTATCGAGGACGGAAGCCTTGACAAGGACTTCTATGCCGCAGAGGATGACTACAATTCAGCAATACTCCACGGCATCGTGAAGATAGCATCCAAAATGGGCATCTCTACGATACAGTCCTATCAGGGCAGCAAGCTGTTCGAGGCAGCAGGTGTATCGAAGGAACTTATAAACAAGTATTTTTCCGGTACTGTGAGCCGTATCGGAGGTATCGGACTTGCAGATATAAGCCGCCGCACAGAAAGGCTCCACACCCTTGCATATGACCCTCTGGGACTTGCAGTCAACGGTAATATATCCAGTGCAGGCAGCCATAAGCTCCGCAGCGGAAAGTCCGAGCACCTCTACACACCTGAGACTATACACCTTCTTCAGCAGGCAGTATGGAACGGTGATTATGATACCTTCAAGAAGTACAGCAAATGTCTTGACCGTGAGGACAGTGAGCTCACCCTCCGCAGTCTCCTGGATATAAAGTTCGACGAGAACGGCGGTATACCCATAGACGAGGTGGAGTCCGTTGACAGCATCTGCACACGTTTCAAGACCGGAGCCATGTCCTATGGCTCTATCTCCCAGGAGGCTCACGAGTGTATGGCAGAAGCCATGAACAGCATCGGAGGAAAGTCCAACAGCGGCGAGGGCGGAGAGAGCCCCGAAAGACTCAGGTCTAACCGCTGCTCAGCTATCAAGCAGGTGGCCTCCGGACGCTTCGGAGTTACAAGTGAATACCTTGTTTCCGCACAGGAGATACAGATAAAAATGGCTCAGGGCGCAAAGCCCGGAGAGGGCGGACATCTTCCCTCAGGCAAGGTGTATCCGTGGATAGCAAAGACCCGCCATTCCACTCCGGGAGTCGGACTCATCTCGCCGCCTCCTCATCATGACATCTACTCTATCGAGGACCTTGCCCAGCTCATCTACGACCTTAAAAATGCCAATGACAAGGCACGTATATCAGTGAAGCTGGTATCTGAGGCAGGAGTGGGAACAGTAGCTGCCGGAGTTGCCAAGGCAGGAGCACAGGTGATACTCATTTCCGGCTATGACGGAGGTACAGGAGCCGCTCCAAGGAGCTCCATATACAATGCAGGACTTCCGTGGGAGCTGGGACTTGCTGAGGCACATCAGACCCTCATGCTCAACGGTCTCCGTTCAAGGGTACGCATCGAAACAGACGGAAAGCTCATGACAGGCCGTGATGTACTTGTTGCAGCACTTCTGGGTGCGGAGGAATTCGGCTTTGCAACGGCTCCGCTGGTAACAATGGGATGTGTGATGATGAGAGTCTGCAATCTGGACACCTGTCCTATGGGTATAGCCACACAGAATCCTGAACTGAGAAAGAGGTTCCGTGGAAAGCCGGAATACATCGTAAACTTCATGCACTTTGCCGCCCAGGAGCTCCGTGAATACATGGCCAGGCTGGGCATACGCACAGTTGATGAACTTGTGGGACGCACTGACCTCCTTGTGCCTAAGAAGGATACTCATGGCATAGATTTTTCAGCAATACTCGGAAATCATACAGCGGAAAGCAAACAGCATTTTGACCCTGCTGATGTATATGATTTTGAGCTTGACAAGACTGTTGACAGACGTGTTATAATTAAAAAGCTTGGAAGCGCTCTGAAAAGCGGTTCTGCAAAAGCTATAACAGTTGATGTGGTCAATACAGACCGCTCTGTGGGAACTCTGACAGGAGCAGAGATAACCCGCATCCACGGCGAGAATACTCTTCCCGATGACACATTTACAGTAAAATGCAGCGGCAGCGGCGGACAGTCCTTCGGAGCATTCATACCCAGAGGACTTACTCTTGAACTCTGCGGTGACAGCAACGACTATTTCGGAAAGGGACTTTCCGGCGGAAGGCTGGTGCTCTATCCGCCTGAGAAGTCAGGATTCAGAGCAGATGAAAATATCATCGTCGGAAATGTTGCACTCTATGGAGCAACATCCGGTAAAGCCTTTATAAATGGCATTGCAGGTGAACGTTTCTGCGTTAGAAATTCAGGAGCTGTAGCTGTATGTGAGGGAACAGGCGACCATGGCTGTGAGTATATGACAGGCGGACGTGCGGTCATACTCGGACGTACCGGAAAGAACTTTGCTGCCGGAATGTCAGGAGGTATAGCCTACGTCCTTGACGAAAAGCATGACCTCTACACCCGGCTCAACAAGGCACTTGTTTCCCTTGAGCCCCTGACTGATGAAGAGGACATCGCAGAGCTGAAAGCTATCATTGAAGAACACGCTGAGGCTACAGGCTCGGAAAAGGCAAAGGCTGTGCTTGCAGATTTTGAAGGGTATATCCCATGCTTCAAGAAGGTCATCCCTCATGACTATGCAAAGATACAGAGCACAGTAAAGGCTCTGGAAAAGTCCGGAGCATCACACGAACAGGCTGAGATAGAAGCCTTTGAGCTTATCAGAAAGGAGGCGTGAGCCATGGGAAAGTCAACAGGATTTCTTGAATATGCAAGATGCGAAACTGCCGCAAAGGAGCCCGTGGAGCGCATAAAGGACTTCAACGAGTTCCATATCCCCATGGAGGAGCAGCAGCGCCGTGAACAGGCGGCAAGGTGCATGGACTGCGGAGTGCCGTTTTGTCAGAACGGAAAAATGCTCTGCGGTATGATGTCAGGCTGTCCTCTCAACAATCTCATCCCTGAGTGGAATGACCTGCTGTATCACGGACAGAAGGAACAGGCGCTGAGCCGTCTGCTCATGACCAATAATTTCCCGGAGTTCACATCGAGAGTCTGCCCGGCACTTTGTGAAAAGGCCTGTACCTGCGGACTGGATGGCTCTCCTGTAACCGTAAGGGAGAACGAAAGGGACATTATAGAATATGGCTTTGAGAACGGTCTCATGGGTCCTGTGGCACCGAAGATACGCAGCGGCCGGAGAGTTGCAGTCATAGGCTCAGGTCCTTCCGGACTTGCAGCAGCAGACACCCTCAACAAGCGTGGCCACAGTGTTGCTGTGTTTGAGCGTTCTGACCGTGCAGGCGGACTTCTCATGTACGGTATCCCGAACATGAAGCTGGAAAAGCATATCATCGAGCGCCGTACAGAGCTCATGAAGGCTGAGGGAGTGGAGTTCATCACCGGTGCTGATGTGGGAGAAAATGTTTCCGCAGATGAGCTAATGAAGGACTTCGACGCTGTTATACTTGCCTGCGGTTCATCAAATCCCCGCGATATAAAGGCAGAGGGCAGAGATGCAGAGGGTATATACTTTGCAGTGGACTTCCTGAGAGCCACCACCAGGAGCCTTCTGGACTCCGGACTTTCGGACGGCGATTACATTTCCGCCAGGGATAAGAACGTGGTCATCATAGGCGGAGGAGACACGGGAAATGACTGCGTCGGCACAGCAGTCCGCCACGGGTGCAGGTCTGTGACTCAGCTTGAAATGATGCCTAAGCTGCCGGATGAAAGGGCAGAGAACAATCCATGGCCTGAGTGGCCAAGGGTGTGCAAGACTGACTACGGTCAGGAGGAGGCCATAGCTGTTTTCGGCCATGACCCACGTATCTATACTACTACAGTCAAGGAGTTCATCAAGGATGAAAACGGCAGACTTTCAGCAGTAAAGACCGTTAAACTTGAATTTGTGACCGACGAGGCCAGCGGACGGAGAGTGCCTAAGGAGATAGCCGGAAGTGAAGAGGTCCTTCCCTGTGAGCTTTGTCTGATAGCCGCCGGATTCCTGGGATGTCAGAGTTACGTGGCAGAAGCCTTCGGAGTGGAGCTTGACCAGCGAACAAACGTAAAAACTGCCTCAGGCAGCCATGCTACCAACGTACCAAAAGTATTCACTGCGGGAGATATGCACATCGGACAGTCTTTAGTCGTAAGGGCTATCCGTGAGGGCAGGGATGCCGCCGCAGAGACAGACAGGTATCTTATGGGATACACCAATCTTTAACGGAGGACGAAATGATATATTCAGAAAATGAAATATTACAGTATATTGAAGAAAACGATGTTAAGTTCGTAAAGCTGACCTTCTGCGACCTTCACGGCAGACTGAAAAATATCTCAATACTGTCATCAGAGCTTGCCGCAACATTTGAGAACGGCGCAAGGATAGCTGCAAAGAAAATATCCGGTTTTGATACCGCCGGAGGAAAGGACCTTTTCCTTTTCCCGGATGCACAGACTATGACTGTACTGCCGTGGAGACCACAGCAGGGCAGAGTCATAAGGATGTTCTGCTATATCCGATACAAGGACGGCACTCCCTTTGAAGGGGACGGAAGGTACTTCCTGAAAAAAGCTATGAAGGCCGCAGTTTCAGCAGGCTACTGCTTCCGTTTCGGTACCTCCTGCGAATTCACGCTTTTCAGAAATGACGAAAACGGCATCCCCACTAAAACTCCCCACGACTATGCAGGCTACTGTGATACAGCTCCCGACGACAAGGGTGAGAACATCCGACGTGATGTCTGCCTTACTCTGGAGCAAATGGGCATACATCCTGTATCCTCCCGTCATGAGAGCGGCTGCGGACAGCATGAGATAGACTTTAATGCGTCCTCAGCACTAAAGGCGGCAGACACCTTCCTCAGCTTCAAATCTGCTGTAAAGTCAATTGCTGAGACTCACGGGGTACACGCAAGTTTCATGCCTAAGCCGCTGCGGAATGACTGCGGCAACGGTATGCATATCAGCTTCAATATTTTCCCTGACAGCGACTTCCTTGAAGAGAGGACCACGGGAGATGAGCTGAAAAATGCAGCAGCAGGCATAATGGAGCATATCAGTGAATTCACGCTCTTTACCAATTCAACAGTCAATTCCTACAGCAGACTGGGTGAGTTCAGTGCTCCGAGAGACATACTCTGGGCATCAGATGAAGGCTCACAGCTCATAAGAATGGCTGATGATGCCGATGATTCACCTGTTGAGCTGAGGGCGGCAGACTGCGTGTGCAATCCTTATTACGTGCTCGGACTTATGATATACGCATCCCTGGAGGGAATAGCAGAGAAGGCTGAACTCCCGGCGGAAAACGAAAGCATCAGCAGACTTCCTCTTTCACTGGAGGAGGCGGCAGACTTTGCGGAGCACTCGGAGTTCATCCGCAAGTACATCCCTGACCGCATCCTGGATGCAGTTATTTCCCACAGCAGAAGGGAGTGGAAGGAATATTCCACTGCATATGACAAGGATGCATTTGAGAATGAAAAGTATTTTTACAGTTTATAACGGAGGTCAGCTTTGGAAAAGGTACTTGTAATATCAAGCAATAAAAGCGCCTCTGAGAACCTCGTTGATTTTATCCGTGATTCCTTCCGATGTTCACCAAAGCTGGTGGAGTCCGCATATCAGGCCAGAACATACCTTGACTCTGAGCCTTCTGTTGAGCTGGCAGTCATAAATTCTCCTCTCATGGACGAATCCGGACTTGAACTTGCTGAGTACATCATTGAAAAGACAGCAGCAAACTGCATCTTCATGATAAAGGAAGAGCATATAGAAAAAGTAAGCGGACGTGCTGAGAAATGCGGTATAATAATCATAGGCAAGCCCTTCAGCCGAACTCTTCTTTATCAGCTTGTGAAAACGCTGGATATAGCTGTGAACCGCTCTCTGAAGCTCTACGCTGAAAATCGTCGGCTGGAAGAGAAGATAAGGGATATACAGACTATCGACAAGGCAAAGTTCATGCTGATGCAGTACAAGGGCATGACTGAGGATGAGGCTCATGCCTATCTGGAGCAGTATGCAATGAACAAGCGGAAGAAAAAGAGCATTGCAGCTCTTGAACTGATAGATAAGATAAATGAGCAGTATCTGTAAACTGAGGTGTAAATATGTTTGATTCAATACATGAGGAATGCGGAGTTTTCGGCATATATGAGAACGCAACTGCTGACCCTGCATCCTCGGCATACTTCGGACTTTATGCGCTCCAGCACCGTGGGCAGGAGAGCTGCGGCATAGCTGTCTGCGACGACGGAGTATTCAGGCATAAACGTGCTGACGGACTTGTTTCGGAGGTGTTCAGCCGTGAGGAGCTTGAAAAGCTGGGAAAAGGAAATATGGCAGTGGGACACGTCCGCTATTCAACAACAGGAGGACATAATCCCAATAATATCCAGCCTCTTGTTATCCGCCATATCAAGGGAAATCTGGCTCTTGTCCACAACGGCAATCTGGTGAACGCAGCAGAGCTCCGGCGGTCTTTTGAGATGTCGGGAGCAATATTCCACGGCACCTCCGATACTGAGGCTATCGCATACGAGATAGTCCGTGAGCGCCTTAACTGCCATTCAACAGAGGAGGCTATAGAACGTGCTATGCCCCGCCTTAGGGGAGCGTATTCATGCATAGTCATGACCGCCACAAAGCTCATAGCCTTCCGTGACCCGGACGGTTTCAGGCCCTTGTGCATCGGCAGGACACATGACGGAGCATACGTGGCAGCATCAGAGTCATGTGCCCTGGAGACAGTAGGTGCGGAGTTCATCCGTGACGTAGAGGCCGGAGAGATAGTAGTCATAGGCAGGGAGGGTATCAGGTCGATACGTACAAACTGCGTGAACAAGCGGAATATCTGCATATTCGAGTATATCTACTTTGCCCGTCCGGACTCGGTCATAGAAGGAGTGTCGGTCCACCACGCAAGACTGAAAGCAGGTGAACTGCTGGCAAAGTACAGTCCGGCAGATGCAGATATAGTAATTGGCGTTCCGGACTCAGGGCTTGATGCGGCACTGGGCTATGCCAACGAAAGCGGGATACCCTACGGGATCGGCTTTATCAAAAACAAATACATCGGCAGGAGCTTCATCCAGCCGCAGCAGGCGCAGCGTGAGAATGCCGTAAAGATAAAGCTCAATGCAGTCCGTGAGACTGTGGCAGGAAAGCGTGTCATAATGATAGACGACTCCATAGTGCGAGGCACTACCAGTGCAAGGATAGTGCGGCTGCTCAGGGATGCAGGGGCAAGAGAGGTCCATGTCCGCATATCCTCTCCGCCTTTTGTTCATTCCTGCTACTTTGGCACAGACATCGATTCAGAGGAGAACCTCATAGCCGGAAAGTGCAATTCTACTGAGGAGATAGCAGAGTACATAGGTGCCGACTCACTGGCATATCTGCCCGTTGAGGCTCTCGATCGGCTGATAGATGAAAAAAGCGGATACTGCTGCGGCTGTTTTACAGGGGATTACCCGGTAGACATAACAGGCGCAGGAAGCAAGAATAAATTTGACGAAAAAATACACGGGTGACATTCTTCAAGGACTTGCATCAATGGCGCTGCAAGCTCCTATACTACTCGATTCGGAGGAATAGAAATGTGTACGATAATGGGATACTGCGGCAAAGGCGGCAGTATACAGCAGGTGTCAGAGGGACTCAGTGCAACTGTGTCAAGAGGTCCTGACGACGAAAGAATAATCGATATAAAAGAAGGCATACTTGGATTCCAGCGGCTCTCGATAATGGGACTTACCCCTGAGGGTATGCAGCCCTTTGAGCTTGACGGTGACTATGTTGTCTGCAACGGTGAGATATACGGTTTCAGAAAGCTCCGTGAAGAGCTCATTTCCAGAGGCTACAGCTTCAGGAGCGGAAGTGACTGTGAGATACTTCTGCCAATGTACAGGGAGTACGGCACAGATATGTTCGCAATGCTGGACGCAGAGTTTGCCTGCATCATCTATGACCACGAGCAGAACACCTTCATAGCTGCCCGTGACCCCATAGGCATACGTCCGCTGTATTACGGCTATGACGGAGATTCTATAGTGTTTGCCAGCGAAGCCAAGAATCTTGTGAAGATATGCAAAAAGATAATGCCATTTCCGCCGGGACATTACTACAAAGACGGCCAGTTCCAGTTTTACTGCGACATAACCGCTGTTGACAGGGTGGTGCATTATGACATCGGTACTGTGTGCAGGAATATCCACGACAAGCTGACAGCAGGAGTTGAAAAAAGGCTGGATTCTGATGCAAAAGTAGGCTTCCTGCTCTCCGGAGGACTTGATTCTTCATTGGTCTGCGCTATAGCTCAGAAGAAGAGCAGTCAGCCTATAAGGACCTTTGCTATCGGCATGAACACTGATGCAATAGACCTTAAATATGCAAAGCAGGTGGCTGACTACATCGGCAGTGAGCATACGGAGGTCATCATCACGAAGGATGACGTTATCAGTGCCCTGGATGAGGTCATCTGGCTCCTCGGCACTTATGACATTACAACTATCCGTGCGAGCATGGGAATGTACCTTCTCTGTAAGGCGATACACGAGGAGACTGACATCCGTGTGCTCCTCACAGGAGAAATATCAGATGAGCTTTTCGGCTATAAGTACACAGACTTTGCACCCTCTGCCGAGGCATTCCAGCAGGAGTCAGTAAAGCGTGTAAGGGAGCTCCATATGTACGATGTGCTCCGTGCAGACAGATGTATATCCGTAAATTCTCTGGAGGCGAGGGTACCATTCGGAGACCTTGACTTTGTGAAGTATGTCATGTCCATCGACCCGGAAATGAAGCTCAACAAGTACAACAAGGGAAAGTATCTGCTTCGCCGGGCATTTGAGGGAGACTATCTGCCTCACGACATCCTCTATCGTGAAAAGGCAGCATTCTCCGATGCCGTAGGCCACTCCATGGTGGACTATCTGAAAGAGTATGCAGAGGGTTGTTACTCCGACGAAGAGTATGAGCTCCGCCGGACGAATTACACTCACGCACAGCCATTTACCAAGGAATCTCTGCTTTACAGGGAGATATTCGAGAAGTACTATCCCGGAAACAGCGAAATGGTCGCAGACTTCTGGATGCCCAACAAGGAATGGGAAGGCTGCAATGTTAATGACCCCTCAGCCAGAGTTCTTTCCAACTACGGAGAGAGCGGAAAATAAGCATAACAAAAAGCCGCAGGACGAACTGCGGCTTTGCTGTTTAACTGTGGATGTATAGGTAAAAACTATACCATGAGCACTTGAAAAGAGGCTGGTGCTGTGGTATACTTATTGAATGGGTAGGAATTAAGCCTGGAAACCTATGCTTGCTAAGTGCGCTATATACGCAGCGTAGCCGCCCTCGATATTGTAAACATCATAATCCCGGTCCTCCAGTATCTCAGCGACTTCCTCACTGAGGTCACCGGTCCTGCACAGGACGTACACAGGCCTGTCCTTAGGGAGCTTTGAAAGTCCGGAGGATATTTCGTCAAAGGGCACATTTACAGAGCCGCTTATGCCTTTCAATTCAAATTCTTCCCGGCTGCGTATGTCAAGGAGTAGTACTTTTCCGGTGTCGAGTGAGGGTAATTCCGATGCATTTATACTTTTCATAACATGGTCCTTTCAGGAGGTAAAAATGGCTTTAACAGATGAACAGCTTGAACGTTATTCAAGGCATATAACACTAAAGGAGATAGGAGTAAGAGGACAGAAGAAGCTCCTGGGAGCAAAGGTCCTCATAATAGGAGCAGGAGGTCTCGGAGCACCTGCAGCAATGTATCTTGCTGCCGCCGGTGTAGGCACGATAGGCATTGCAGACTTCGACAAGGTAGAGCTTTCCAATCTGCAAAGGCAGGTCATACATACCACCGCCGATGTTGGAAAATCAAAGGTGGAGTCAGCCTCCGGGACGTTAAAGGCACTCAATCCGGATGTTAACGTGATAACATATCATGAGTATGTGAGCAGCAGAAATATTTCGGACATGATAGCAGACTATGACTTCATCATAGACGGTGCTGACAATTTCCCCACAAAGTTCCTGATAAACGATGCATGTGTCCTTGGGGGAAAGCCTTTTTGTCATGCAGGGATACTCCGCTTTGAGGGACAGCTAATGACATATGTACCGGGGAAAGGTCCATGTTACCGCTGTATATTTGAAGGTCCGCCGCCGAAAGATGCTGTACTGAGCTGCCGTGAAGCGGGAGTCATAGGAGCAATGGCCGGAGTTATCGGCTCCATGCAGGCCCTTGAAGCTGTAAAATACATCACAGGTCAGGGGGAGCTCCTTACGGGAGCGATGCTTGTATTTGACGGACTTAAAATGAAATGGCGCCGTGTGAATCTGCTGAAGCGTGTAGCGGCCTGTCCCATATGCGGCGAAAGTCCCACAATAAAGGAGCTTTTTGATGAGGAGCAGACCTCGTGCAGTATGCTATAACCTGATTATATATCAGGCAAAAAAAATTGTCAATGACAAATTCACAGAAAACCTATTGACAAAGTATGCTAAGTATTGTATAATATAACATACTTGAATGATAGGCATAAGGAGAAGAGTTATGAGCGCAAGTGATATAAGACAGAATGTTATTGACGAAAATGAAGCTGTATTCTTGCATAACGGCCGGGAATACCTGCTTTACGGCTGGGACCAGTGCGACGGTTACGTCCTGAGTCTTGAGTGTGAGGGTGAGCTTATCTGGCAGACTGTGCCGATGTCCCGAACCGCCTGTATAGAGGAATTTGTCAGGTACTATTCCGGGATGTAAGAGCCCGGAAATAAAAAAATTTCCAAAAAGTACTTGACAAATCAGTTTTCTTGTGATATAATGCAAAGCATAAGCTGTGAGGAAGACAAGCAGAGGATTGCCAATGTCTGCAGAGAGCCGGCGGGCGGTGTGAGCCGGTGATAAGCAATGCTATGTATCCCTTCTGAGCCGGAACGCTGAAAATCATGAGTAAGTGTTCCCGTGAGTCTGCGTTAATGAATAGGGTTTGCTGGAACCTGAAGTGGTGTTACGCAATAGCGGCACAATTTGAGTGGTACCGCGGGCTATCAGAAATTGATGCTCGTCTCAAAGAAGATTCTTTGAGACGAGCTTTTTTATTTTCTAAAATCAATGAAAAGGAGAGGTAATTATGAGCGGCATGATGAATTTGCAGAATGCAGAAACCAGGATAAAAGAGGTAGCAGAGCGAATTGCCAGTCTGCGTGAGGACCTTGGAATCTCTGTTGAGGAAATGGCTGTTATAACAGGATGTTCTGTTGATGAGTACAAAGCCCTGGAGTCCGGAGAACAGGATTTCAGCTTTACATTCATCTACAAATGTGCCAACGCATTCCACGTTGAGATAACCGACCTCATGGAGGGAATCAGCCCTGAGCTCAGCGGCTATACTGTTACAAGAAAGGGCGAGGGAGTACCGATAGTCCGCAGAAAGGGCTTTACATACAACCGCCTTGCTGCAAAATTCAAGAACAAGTCCGTAGAGCCTTTCCATGTAGTTATCCCGTTTTCTGAGGAAGCTCTTTCCCAGCCTCTGCACATGGCAAGCCACGAGGGTCAGGAAATGGATATAGTTATAAAGGGTACACTGAGAATGACAGTTGGTTCGCATACAGAGATACTTCACGAGGGCGACTGTATCTACTATGACAGCTCCATGCCTCACGATGAAGT
>ODAI011803196.1_pt1 | contig 13761 bp, 9 predicted proteins | sample 1539321 | NCBI WGS metagenome assembly ODAI01 (sample SAMN02144231, study PRJEB22623) | gut metagenome | biome: sheep rumen | host: Ovis aries | place: New Zealand
GTTTGTCCAAAAAGCTACGCGCAGCAAGGCAAGCGGAGCGATTGTCGAATACATGGGGGCGATTGCGAGAGTGCGGCCTAAGCCGCACGGAGCAATCGACTTTTACACCCTTGGTGGAGGCAGTCACGCTGCCATGGCAGTTTATGTTGGTACTGTCACGCCCTCAAGGGGGCGGGAGAAACATAATTCCAGAGGATCTGTATGAGAAAGACCGCAAGCTCCGAAAAAGAAAAAGGGAAGAAGGATGCACTCCGCTTCCCTACAAATATAAGTCTGATCCTCTTTTTCCTGCGGGGAAGTATTCTTTACTTCACGGCAGGGGCGGTCTTTGCATGCCTCGTGGCGCTTTTTGACCTGATCATTCCCCGCCTGATCCAGTACACGGTCGATGCGGTGATCGGAGGAAATCTGTCCGCTGTTCCTGCATGGGCGGCCGGGATCATCACGCGTCTGGGGGGCGCTGACTTTCTGCGCCGCAATCTGTGGCTTGCCGCGGCGGCGGTGGCTGCTGCCGCTCTGGCCGGTGCACTCAGCCGGTATGCTTTCAAGATGAGCAATGAAAAAGGCTCGGAGACTTTTCTGCAAAGGACCCGGGACCAGCTGTTTAAGCACATCCTGTCGCTGCCTTATTCCTGGCTGGGAGAAAACAGCACCGGTGACATCATTCAGCGCTGTACATCGGATGTCGAGACCATCCGGGTTTTTGTCTCCGAACAGCTGACTTCCCTGCTGCATGTTTTCATTCTTGTCTTCATGTCGCTCTATTTTATGATCTCCATCCAGCCTAGGCTGACGGCAGTCACGGCAGTCTTTATCCCGATCATGATCATCAGCTCGCTGATCTTCTACGGACTGATCGGGGAGGAATTCGAGAAAGTAGACAGTGAGGAGGGACACCTGTCCGCCATTGCCCAGGAAAACCTGACGGGTGTCCGTGTGGTGCGGACATTTGGACGTGAAAAATTTGAGAGAGAACGTTTTGAGGCGCAGAACGAATACTATACCAATCACTGGATCCGTCTCATGCGGGTGCTGGCGGCTTTCTGGGTCTCGGGAAATGTCATCGCGACTGTCCGCAATCTGACAGTGGCCGTCTTCGGCGCTGTGCTGTGTGTGCGCGATGAACTCACAGCGGGCGGCCTGATCGCCTTTTTGTCCTATAATGCCCTGATGTCCCTGCCGGTGCGCCGGATCGGACGTGTCATCGCGGATATGTCCAAGACAGGCGTCTCCATGGACCGTCTGCGCTATATCATGAACGCGGTGCCGGAGGATGCGGATGCCCTTGTCTCCGCACGGGAGGCTTTCGGGGATCCTGCCGGATCCGCGGGCACCCTGCTGAAAGCGGGCAGAACCGGGGACACCCTGCCGAAAGAGGGCAGAACCGGAGGCACCCTGCCGAAAGCGGACGGAGCCGGGGAGAGGGGATCGACGGCCCTCTTGGAGAAAAAAGAGGATCAGCGCTTTGCCCCCATGGACAGAGACATTGTGTTTTCACACGTTACTTTCCGCTACGGGGAGGATCTGCCGGAGGTGCTGAGGGATGTTTCCATGAGAATACGCGCCGGCTCTACGGTGGGGATCCTTGGCGGGACCGGATCCGGCAAGTCGACGCTGGTACTGCTCCTGGATCGTATGTGGGAGCTTGCCCCTGAGCAGGGTACGATCTCTATCGGCGGTGTGGATATCCGGGATATGGACCGGGGATGGCTGCGGCAGAATATCGGCATGGTCCTGCAGGAACCGTACCTGTTTTCACGCACGCTTGCGGAAAATATCGTCATCGCCATGCCTGATGCATCGGATGAAGCCGCGGAACGTTCTGCGCGCATGGAGGCCATTGCCAAAAGTGCGGTGCATACGGCAGGAGAAAGCGCAGGGGATGAAAATGCAGCTGTTCAAAAAGACGCAGGGTATAAAGGAAGTCCCTATGAAGACCCGGCGGAGCTGGCTGCAGAGCTGGAGGCAGGACGGGTCATGCAGGAAATCCGCAGGGCGTCCCGGATCGCCTGTCTGGATGAGGCAGTGGAGCATTTTGCCGACGGCTATGACACCTTCGTCGGCGAGCGCGGCGTGACACTGTCGGGCGGCCAGAAACAGCGTGCCGCCATTGCGCAGATGCTGGTGCGCAGGACGCCGATCATGATCTTTGACGACTCATTGTCGGCGGTCGACGCGGAGACTGATACCAGGATCCGCCATGCCCTGCACAAAAACACTGCTGACGCGACCGTCATCCTGATCGCCCACCGGATCACGACACTTCGGAACGCCGATGAGATCTTTGTGCTGGAAAAGGGGCAGATCGCAGAGCACGGAAGCCACGACGAATTGCTGGCAAGGGACGGGATCTACAGCCGTGTCTACGCACTGCAGACCGGCGGGGCGGACTGAGGCAGACACCTGTCCGGTAAGTGCTGCTGCCGAAACGTCCCATATTATATGATCCTTTCACCGTCCCCGCCTTCGCGAAAATCCTTCAGACACTTACGCAGTATGTGCTGCCTGCGCGCGAGAGCACTCCGGCATAAGAGGAATATATGAACAATCCACAGAAGAAAAAAGAACAGCGCAGGACGCCTTTTTTCGGAGTTCCGCTGATCATGCCTTATATAAGACCCTATGTGCCGACAGTCTCCCTGATGATCTTTCTCGGCATTTTGTCGAGTCTGGCGGATACCATCTATCCTTTGTTCAACAGCTGGGCACTGGATCATTTTGTGGCGGAAGGGACGCTGGACGGACTGCCGGTTTTTCTGTTACTGTATATTGGACTGATGGTCCTGCAGGAGCTGGACAACTATTACTGCCTGTATCAGTGCGGAAAGGTGGAAGTGGAGATCGACCGGGACCTGCGCAACGCGGCATTTGCGCATCTGCAGACTCTGTCTTTTTCCTACTTTAACCAGAACAGCGTCGGCTATATCCATGCGAGGACCATGAGCGACACCGAGAGGATCGGGGAGCTGATGGCCTGGCGCATGATGGATGTAGTCTGGAATGTATCCTACATTGTCTGTGTGACAGGTGTCATGCTGGCTGTCAATGCCCGGCTGGCCGCATATGTACTGATCATGGTACCTGCCGCGGCCCTGATCATCATGTATTTTCAGAAGAAAATTGTGGCGGGAAGTCGGCAGGTGCGAGAGATCAATTCCCGGATCACAGGCAATTTCAACGAGGGGATCACGGGTGTCAAGAGTATCAAAACTCTGCGGATCGAAGACGTGATGAAAAGGGATTTTGAGGAGGAGACAGGACGCATGCGCAGAACTGCCGTCCGGACAGCGAGACACAGCGCGCTGCTGACATCCATGATCACCTTTTTATCCTCCATGGCCCTGGCGCTGGTCCTCTGGCGCGGCGGTGCACTGACAATGGAAGGCGTCATCCGGATCGGAACACTGTCGGTGTTTATGTCCTATGCGGTCGGTATGCTGGAACCGGTGCAGGGGATCATCAATTCGCTCTCGGCCCTGATCTCGATCCAGGTAAATATCGAGCGCTTCACCGGCCTTCTGGCGGAGGAGTCGGATGTAAAGGACTCCCCGCAAGTCATAGAGAAATACGGAGATCATTTTCACGCGAAAAGGGAAAACTGGGAGCCCCTGTACGGGGATGTGGAGTTTGAGGATGTATCCTTTCAGTATCCCGACGGCAATGAGATGGTCCTGGAGCACTTCAGCCTGAAAGTACCCCGGGGCACCAATATCGCGATCGTCGGAGAGACCGGGGCCGGCAAGTCCACCCTGGTAAATCTGGCCTGCCGTTTCTATGAGCCCACCATGGGCAGAGTGCTGATCGACGGGCGCGATGTGCGGGAGCGGTCCCAGCTCTGGCTTCACAGCAACATCGGTTATGTCCTGCAGACACCCTATCTCTTTTCCGGTTCGGTGCGCGACAACCTGCGCTACGGCAGACCGGATGCCACGGATGAGCAGATCCGGGAAGCCCTTCACATGGCGTCGGCGGATTTTGTCGTCGACCGCATGGAAAAAGGGCTGGACAGTGATGTGGGCGAGGGCGGCAGCATGCTCTCGACGGGTGAGAAGCAATTGATCTCCATAGCGCGGGCGATCCTGGCGGATCCCAGGATCCTTGTGCTCGATGAGGCGACATCTTCCGTCGATACGGTGACGGAGCGGGCCATCCAGGATGCCATCGCGGCAGTGATCAGGGGACGCACGTCCTTTGTCATTGCCCACCGCCTGTCGACCATTGTCGGGGCAGATGTGATCCTGGCCGTGCAGGATGGCAGGATCCTGGAAAGGGGAACGCATCGGGAACTGATGCGGCAGAAAGGTTATTATTACCAGCTGTTTACAAGGCAGTATGAAGAAAGCGTCTGGGCAGAATAAATATCGGCCGGGTGCTGCGGGCCTTCCGGCAGGGGGCATTGCATCCCGGCCGAAGCCGAGGCAGCCCGGGAAAACCGGAATCTGCGGCTGTGAGCGGCTTGTATGGAAATTCGAATAGATATGGGAAAGGGGAACTGTATGAAGACACTGTCTTTTGACGGAAGTGTATTTGATCAAGGAAACGGGTGGATCTACAGGAGGATCATGAACTGGACGCTGCCGGGACTGCTGCTGGGCGCGGTGATGATTGCCCTGATCAATGCGGGAGTATTCCAGGCGGGCAATGTGCCTTCGATCGTGCCCAGACTCGTCGCGCTCATTTCCGTGATCTATATCATTCCTTCTGTATTCGCTTTCCCGACGGCCTGGTTTCTGTCCACGGGCAGGACGCGGTTATTAAAGAACAGTACGATCGATATATACAAAAAGAAAATTGTCTATCACAAGGCGGAAAAGCTCGTAATGAGCAAACCGCGCTACAACGTCTATTCTGTGACACAGCTTCGCAGTGTAGACGTCAGGCGCGGATACTATATTCTGCACGGTTCGGTGACAAATGAGACTTCGGGCGGAAGCAGCAGCGAACTCAGGATCCCCGTCGCCTTTGACAACATGAATCTGATCCTTGAGAAATCCAGATACCGCTGACCTGCGCGTCAGCAATGAGTCATGCGCAGACAAGACGGAAGGCGGCCGTTTGACAGCCCTTTCTCAAGCGGAAGGGTTTTTCAGCTGCCTGTTCACGACTCCGCCGGGACAGGCAGGATGTGAGCAGACTGAGATCATTTTGCCCCGGCGCGGACACGGGTGGTCTGCCAGTAGGCGCCCATTGTCTGGCGCGGCTGACCGGTTACTTCATCATTGAGGTATTCGGAAAGTGCGGAATCAGCGGGATCCCAGCTGCGGGCCTGTTCTTCGGTTTCGTATTCGATCTCCGCATACATGAATTCCGTCTCCATACCCTGGTCGACGAGGTTGACTTCCAGGACAAGTCCGTCCGCAAGACGATAGGAGCGGCGAAGCTTGGGGATGAGAGGGAAGCCGATCAGGTCTTCGAGCTGTGCAAACTGCTCCGGCGTGATGGGGAATTCGATTTCCTTGCGGGAGAGTCCGCCTCGTGAGGGCGGCGACTTGAAACACAGGATATATTCGGTACTTCCGCCCTTTTCCGCTTCTTCGCGGATCCGTACAGTGGGATATACGGTGACATATCCCTGACGCATCAACTGTTCGCGGACCAGCGGAAGAGAAGCGGACTCCTCAGGCCATCCCTTTACCATCCATTTGCGTTCGATTTCCATTTTTTTGATTTCCTCCCTGGCAGGAATCAGTTAATGACCGGGATCAGCCGATCGCTGATTCGGAGACAATGTGTGTGCGCCCTGGTCAAAAATACCCGGCGGGTTGAGGGCATGTATGGTTACGCGTAAAGTTTACCATTTGTTTTGCGGCGAGACAACAGCGGACAAAAGGTCTTGATCTGATTTTGGTTTTATGAACAGAAGAACTATGAACAGAGACAGGAGCTGCCCTTCAGACAGTATCGATATTGCGGCCCCGCAGGACGCGGGCGGGCGGCTGCAGACACTGGACCTGCTGCGGGGGCTGACCCTGATCAGCATGATCATTTATCACGGAATGTGGGATTTTCTATATCTCTCGGAAAGCGGGGCGTCAATGACAGCGCTGCGGACCTGGTATGAAGGCGGCGGCCATCTGTGGCAGCAGAGCATATGCCGCACTTTCATTCTGCTCTCGGGTTTCTGCGTCCCTTTTTCCCGGCATATTTTCCGGCGCGGACTGCAGATCAGCGCGGGCGGTGCCGCCGTCAGTGCAGTGACGGTCATTGCCCTCTACGAAGACCGGGTCCTCTTCGGCGTCCTCACTTTTCTGGGGGCCGCCATGCTTGTGACAGGCGGGCTGAAATGGATCCGTGACAAAATATATAAAAACGAGTTTATGGACGGGACGGCAGCATCTAAAGAGGGCTCCGCAAAGGGAAAATATCTGCCTGCGGCGGGGCTGGCTGTATGCCTCTTTTTCTTTCATGTGACGAGGTGGATCAATCTGGGTTATCTCAGGCTGGGCTCCCGGATCCTGCTGAATCTTCCCGCCGGCCTCTACTCGTCCGGCAGCGGGAGACTGCCGGGTTATATTTTGACAGGCCTGGGATTTACCATGAAGGGATTTTTCTCCACAGATTACTTCTCTTTCCTTCCCTGGATCTTTCTGTTCTGGGGAGGATTTTTCCTGAACCGGGCGCTTTCCGCTCAGGGACACGGAAAAGCTTTTGCCGGTCCGGTCTTTCACCTGCAGGTTCCGGTGCTCAATCTGATCGGACGGCATTCACTGCCGGTCTATCTGATCCATCAGCCCATCCTGTACCTTCTGATCACCATGCTCTTCTGCTGACTGCGGGTTACAGGCCGCACCTGCACCAGCCTCGGGATAAGAGGTATTTTCACTCGTTTTCCTGCGTGAAAACCCGGGTTTGGCGCAGACGAAGAGGAAAAATGCTTTTGTTCAGAAAGGGAAAAAAGGAGTAAAAGAGTTATAGTACATAAGGTGCACGGCCTTTGAGATACCGTGCAGCAGGGCATAACTAAAAATGTAAGAGGCGGGGGAAGCGGCTTCAAATGCAGGATCTGTCCGGACATTTGAGGCCGTAAGGAGACAGGCATATGAGACTTTCAGGGACACTCTGGCCGAAAATCAGGAGGCGGCTGCCCGCGCTGGTGCTGCTTGCACTTGCATTTCTTCTCATATGGGCGGCGTTCGGGGAAAGCTTTCAGAAGCTTCTGCCCATGGTCCGCAGAGGGGACAAACATGGAATCGTCGCCTATCTGTCCGACGAAGATGAAGTCGGAGGCATGATCTGTGTCATGATCTTGTCGGGGGTGCAGGTGGCGAGTGTTCTGCTGCCCGCAATAGCGATCCATGTTGCCGCAGGTGTCCTTTACAGCTGGTGGAAGGCTTTCCTTTTGTGTTATACTGGCTTTCTGGCCGGCACAATGGCTGTATTTCTGTTTGTGCGTCACATGAGGGAAGAGGGCAGGTCCATCAGGGTAAATCCCGGAAATACAGGAAGGAAGATCCTGGAGATGCTCAGTTCCGCACCGACCATGCTCGTGGTCATTGTGATCTATATGGTCCCGGGAGTTCCCAACGGGATCGTTCCCTATATCGCTGTCAAAAGGAACATGAAGCCGGAACGCTTTTTCATCGGCACGGCTTTTGGGAGCTGGCTGCAGATCCTGTGTTCCTGTGTGGCAGGGAACTTCCTGATCCGCGGCAGCATCATATCCGGCATTCTCGTGATCGTCGTCCAGTGGCTGGTCCTGGCTCTCATGCTCTGGAAAAGGGAACTGCTGCTCAAGTGGCTGACATAAAGCGGAGGGAATAAACGCGGAGGAATAAATCGCTTTTCAGGGTGCATTTTTTGAAAAATAGTGTATAATAGTGAAAATAACCAGGTGAGTGACAACTAACTGTATTTCGCAGGCCGCGGAATACAGGTTTTCCTGCAGGATATGTCCGGAGGTCTCCAGGCCGGACAGCAGTGGATAACCGGTATGGAGGTTGCGTTTTTGGAGGGAAAAAAGGATATTGAAAAGGCGCTTGCACACAGCCTGAAAGAACTGGTTGTCAGAATGCCCTTTGAAAAAATAACCATCAAGCAGATTGCGGATGGCGCGGGCGTCATCCGTGTGACTTTTTATAATCATTTTCAGGATAAGTATGACCTTCTGGCCTGGATCGTGCGCAGCGAGATCCTGGATCCGGTGCGGATCCTTGTTTCCAACCGGATGTATCGGGAGACACTGATCCTGATCTTTTCCAATCTTCTGAAGGACAGGGATTTTTATATGCGGGCAGCCAGGATCGAGGGCCAGAATTCATTCGCGGATATTGTGAATGACTGCGCCTTCAGAATGGTCATAGAGCTGTTCCGGGAGAGAGGGGCAGGTCCCGTCCACTCGCGATATTCACTGCTGAATATTGAAAATCTGGCAAAGTACTACGCCAATTCCATCAGTTATATCATACTGGAATGGATCCGGACAGGAATGACGATCCCTCCTGAGGAAATGGCGGATATTTATGAGTATATCGGGGCGCGGACTATGTGGGATATGCTGGATGAACTCTGATCGTCAACAGCCGCAGGCTGACCGGCCTGTGACCGGGTAATGCTGCAGGTGTGACTTGCAGCTTCTGAACTTCTGATATACAAACGATCCCGTTTGTATATCAATACGCAACATGGATTTTGGATTGGATATTCTCATATCCGGTCCTTTTTTTTATATTAATTAAGGTTTGAAAGAGATAACCTGCATAAGTAGTGTTCTGGAGAGTGAAGAACAGGAAGTGCAGGAAGGATTTCCGGATTTATCCGGAAAGCTGATTTATTTATATATAGAGAAGAAAAGACTAAGGAGAGGTTGGCAAGAATGAAGAGAAAGCAGTTTCTGGCATTGATGTTGACGATGACGCTCATGGCGGGCTCCAATGTGACGGCGGTCACATCTCTGGCAGCATCTCGTGCAGCGGCGATCAGCGGCGCTGCCGTCACATCGCAGAGTCAGGATGCAGGTACCCGGGCGGAAGACCAGGACCAGGAAGAAAGCGGGGACAGCGCCGCACTGGAAAAGGCCATTACAGACGCAGTCGGGCAGGTGTCCACCGGGGCAGCCAAGGAGGAAACTGTCTATATTTTTACAGACGCTTACGGAAAACAGCGCGATATCACAGTATCCAACTGGCTGAAGAACCCGGACAGGAAGAGCACTCTCGAGGATGTTTCCTCGCTGAGGGAGATCGAGAACGTCAAGGGAGACGAGACCTTTGAACAGAAGGGCGACAAAATCGTCTGGAAGGCCGAAGGAAACGATATCTATTATCAGGGAACGACAACCAGACAGCCTCCTGTTTCTGAAAAGATCACCTATTATCTGGACGGAAAAGAGATCAGGGCCGAGGACCTGGCCGGCAAGAGCGGCAAGGTGAAGATCCGTATCGATTACACCAACAACATGAAGTACAAAAACGTGTATGTTCCCTTCGCGGCAGTGACAGGCATGGCTTTCGCGAATGATACGGCATCCAATGTAAAGGTAGATAACGGTTCCGTGGTCTCGGAAGGCAAAAACACGATGATCGTCGGCATGGCATTTCCGGGACTTGAGGACAGTCTCAAGACAGTCCGCAGCGAGTCAAAGGCAATCGTCAACAAGATCGACGATGAGGATAAACAGAAGACCCTCGACAGGATCGACGACCTGGATATTCCCGGCAGTATCGAGATCACTATGGATGCCGTAAACTTCAAGATGAGCACCTGCCTGACCATGGTCTTCTCCAACATTTTCGAAATGAAGGAAGAGGACGAGAAGGACTTTGATGCTGATCACAAGGATGCCTTCGATGAGATGGATGAGAAGGTCTCCGACCTTGAAAAGGACGGCGATGACCTGGCGGACGGCACCCAGGAGCTGGTGGACGGTGTCCAGGAGGCCAAGGACGGCACGGACGAGCTCTACGACGGTGTGAAAGAGCTGGCGGACGGAATTGAAGAATACACAGACGGTGTCGACAAGGTGAATGAGGGTGTTCAGACACTCGGGGACGGAACCCGGACCCTGACAGACAATAACGACAAACTCAGGGACGGAGCGAAGACACTTTCCAAAGGAGCCGGGGAGCTTTCTGACGGTGCCAGGACGCTGGCGAACGGCACTAAAAAGCTGAAAGACAACAATAAAATCCTGAACGACGGAATCGCGCAGCTTGCGACAGGCACCGGGACCGGTGAGAATACACTGGGAAGCGGAATCGAGAGCATGCAGTCCGGGCTGAAGGTGATCGGCGACGGCATCAGTGCCTATACAAGCGGTGTGGCAGCTGCAGGCAGCAGCCTCAACGGCGCTGCGGACAGTGTCAAGGCACTGGCTGACGGCACAGCGCAGCTTGCAGATGAAGAGAAGGGAATCCCTGCCTATGTGAACGGAGTGAATACTCTTGCGGGCAGTCTGCTCCTGCCGGAAAACGGAGGTGCGGAAGGCAATTCGAATATCACAGCCTCCGCAGGAAAGCTCTCGGCGGGTGCTTCCGCTGTGAAATCCGGTGTGGACCAGCTTGTCACCACTGTCGGCCAGCTCAGCGGCAGCATCGAAGCAGCAGCCAGGGCAGCCGGACAGGCGGCGCAGGATACAGGGAAGGCTGCAGGGCACGCCGGTGATGCGGCAAAACATGCCGCTGCTTTCATAGAAGAGGCAAAGACCGTAAAGACGACGATCTCCTCCTCGGCAGATACTGCGAAGGCGGTGATCGATGCGGCCGATAAGGCAAAGACTGCTGCGGACAGTGCCAAATCAACCGCGGACGATGCAAAGAAAAAAGCCTCCGAGGCGAAGACTGCTGCGGACAATGCCAGGTCAGCAGGAACAGAAGCGATTGAAAAGGCAGATGCCTCCCTCTCCAAGGTCGGAGAGCCCATCTCCGCGGCCAAAGATGCGGCAAAAGTCGATGATTCTGACGACGGCAAGGTCGGGACAAGTGTTTCCACGGATATTGACAGCGAGATCTATGACGCGGTCAGGGATGCCCTCGATGACGTGGACGGCCTCGATGACAGCAAGAAAAAAGAGATCCTCGGAAAGGTAAAAGACGAGATCGGCAGCAAGGCCAGCGATGAAGTTGAAGAGAAGGTAAAGGACAAGGCGGAAGAGGCCAACGAAACGATCGGGAAAAAGAACAAGGCGCTGGCCTCGGCCTATGATAATGCTTCAAAGGCGGCAGATGAGATAGATACTGCCAGGAAGGGGCTTTCCGATGCAAAGGACCAGGCCGGGACTGCCGGAGAAAAGGTTGTTAGCGCCGCTGAGGATGTAAAGAGTGCCGCCGGTAATATGTCGGAAAAAGCGGATAAGGCTTCATCCAAGGCAGAAGAGACTTCTGATCAGGCGAAAAAACTGCAGGATGCAGCTGCCGCTGCAGAGAAGCTTTCACTGGATGACATGGCAGGGGATGCGGCAGACCTGAGGAAGGATGCAGAAGAGACCCTGGCGGGCGACGCTCAGACTATTGCGGAAGATGCACAGGCCATCGCCGCGATCGGTCAGGCAATGTCTGCGGAAGATGAGAATGGAAAGACGGCAGCCGACAGAATGCAGGAACTGCAGGCCGGCGCCGGAGCTGTCAGCAATGGTCTCGAAACGATGTATGGTACATTGAGCTCAGACAATATGCAGAATCAGCTCAAGACCCTGAAGGGCAGCGGTACGGCTGTCGAGGCCGGTATCTCCTCTGTCAACACAGGCATGCAGGCACTCTACAGCTCTCTGTACGGAGAGCAGGGCCTCAACGCGGGACTTATGAAGCTCTCCTCCAAGAACAGCACTCTGACCGGAGGAATGGCTGCCCTGCAGCAGGGCGCGGATGCACTGGCGGCAGGCATCAAAAAGGCCAACGCGGGCGCCGTCAAACTTCAGGCAGGACTTAAGACATATACCGACGGGGTCACCTCTGTCAATGACGGCGCGCACAAGCTCTCCGCGGGCGCTTCGGCTGCAAAATCAGGTGCATCCGTCCTCTCCGACGGAATCAAAAAGTATCTCGATGGAACGGAAGAACTTCATGAGGGTGTCGGCGAGCTGGCGGAAGGCACTTCGAAACTGAGTGAAAACTCCGGCAAACTCAATGACGGCACAGGCGAGCTGGTCGACGGTGTGGGCGAATTTGTGGACGGCATGCAGGAAATGCTGGACGGCTGCATCGAACTCAACGACGGCGTCATCGAATTCCGCGAGGACGGAATCAAAAAGCTTGCGGATGTTTACAGGACCAATATCAAGTCACTGGATGACAGTCTGATGGAGATCAAAGAGGCCGCAAAGGTATACAAATCCTTCAGCGGCGCCATGGAGAATACCGACAACAACGTAAAGTTCATCATTAAGACTGACAGCATCGAGACGGACGAGGATTGACGGAAAGCGGAATAATATGGAAATACATATATTGTTTATTATATTAATATCCGCAGGACTGGCCTTCGGTATATACGGCGTTGTGGTCCAGCAGGGGGCAAATCTGGTCAGAATGGATATGCGGACTGCGGCCATGGGTCTGGTCTGGGGAACCATCCAGCTGTGCGCGTCGCTTGCCGGTTATGGGACCGGACGCTGGATCCTGAATTTTGAAATGGAGAGAGAACGCAGCATTTTCTGGGTCAATCTCCTGGCAGGTATGATCCTGGTATGTATCGGGATCCGTATGCTGCTCAAGGCGCTTCAGAAGAAGTCATTTCTGGAGCACCGTATGGAACAGCTGGATATCCGCCAGGACTTCCTTCTGGCACTGCGCATGTGTGTGCACGGATTCTTTGCCGGCATTGCCTGCGGGCTTTTGCTCTACAGTCTTCCCGTTCTGCTCATCAGCGCTTTTGCCATCACTGTCATCTCTGCAGTGGGCGGATATATTTCCGGCCAGATCTGGGGTGCGGAACCCTGCAGCAGAGCATTCGGGATAGGAGGCATACTCCTCTTCCTGACCGGCATCGCCCTGCAGCTTGTGCAATTTGGATAGGCATCGCCTCGCAGCTGCATCGCTCTGCAGCTTGTGCAATTCGGGTAAACGACAGACAGGGAGACAGACGCAGGAAGCAGATTTGTAATAATTGAATACCAAAACGAATAAAACCCGTATGTTTTCCGGCTCAGATCAGAGCACGGGAAACATACGGGTTTTTGTATTTGTATTGTTTTTAATAAATACCATCCTTTCCGGCCATGCCGGAGAACTTCAGAGCGCAGGCATCGTCAAAGAGAAGTCTGCTTAGATCATTCTTTCGCCGGTGGATTCGCGCAGGATCAGTTCGGTCGGCATGTAAGTGGTCCGATACTCGCGGCTTATGTCCGTGATTCTTCCAAGCAGAAGCTCTGCGGCGATCCGTCCCATGCCCTGTGTATGAATGTGCACGGTCGACAGGGAAGGGGAATGGAAACGCGATTCAGGTGAGTCGTCAAAGCCCAGTACCAGGACATCTTCCGGGCAGCTGACACCCATACGGCGCAGGGAACTGATCAGATTGATGGCGAGAAAATCGTTGGCACAGACCAGAATCTCCGGCAGGACAGGAATTTTCCGCAGCATCACATACAGTTCCTCGGCGGAATCTGCTATGCGCGCAATAGACGTTTGCGGGGGGTAGACAAGGATGGAATAGGGCTGGACAGGCTCATATCCGTAATAGGCAGCGGCCGAGATACATGCGGCTCCCCGCTCAAAAAAGGACCGGCAGTGTTTCATATTGCCGATAAAGCCCACCGTTTTTTTACCTTTTGCAGCCATCTGCTGCAGGAAAGTGTAGATTCCCTTCTTATTTTCCATGAGCAGAAGA
>ODAI012827393.1_pt1 | contig 13758 bp, 10 predicted proteins | sample 1539321 | NCBI WGS metagenome assembly ODAI01 (sample SAMN02144231, study PRJEB22623) | gut metagenome | biome: sheep rumen | host: Ovis aries | place: New Zealand
GATAGGATAGAAGAAAATAATTAAATTAGACTTAAAAATATCTAAATAAGTTTTTAGTAATAACTATTTTTAAAATAGTATTAAATTAACCTAATCTCAATATATCTATTAATATATGCTTTATTTAATTTAATTCCCAATATTCTTATTCAAAATCAGATTATAATAGAAAATATTAGTGAAAATAACATTACATTTATAAATAATGAATTATATATAAAAATATGACGATAACCTTTTAAGGTAAGACTCTATACAAGTTAAAGAATAAAAATTAAGTATTTTAAAATCGATTATCCCATATAAAAAAAACATTACTTAATTTTTATCTTTATTTTTTTGCTATTTTTACTAATTTTCTATTCTCTATTTATAACCATTTAACTAATTCTACTAAATTCTACTGATTTAAAGTTTAACTATTTACAACCATTTATTAAATTCCTTAAATTCTATTAATCAAACACTAACTAATTTTAATTATTATTTTCATAAAAAAACAATAAAATTTACATAGTTAAAGCTTAATTAAATATAATTAATAATAAAAAATAAATAAAAATACTTTAATATTTAAAAAACTAAAAGAAATATAAGTATAATTAATTCAATTTAATAAAATACAAATCATCAAAAATAGTTTAAGTGATATTATGTTTGAAGAAGAAAAAGACAATAAAATTTACAATCTCATAATTACTCAAGGAATTGATTCAGAAAACGAATATGCCACATTCACTGAAAGATTATACTCTAAACCAGACTTCTTATGGAAAGAATCTCTTGCAAGAGATTATGCACCATTTGGAGAGTCTTTCTTCAGTAAGGTAGACATAATTGTTTTATTATCTGGCCTTTATAATGACAATAAGGAATTATTTGATACATTGATTAAAAAGGCAGATGAATTTGACATTCCCCTATTGCTTGTCCGTCCATACGGTATGGAAATTGTTCCTGAAGAACTTGAAGAAAAAGTTAAAAGCGTTGTAGGCTGGAATGCAAACTGCATTGTAGATGACATAAAAGGCATAATCAATGGAGATTATGACTTTGAAGATGATTTTTAATTAAATTACTTTAAAAATCATCATTATTTATTAAAAATATAAAACTAAAACAAAAATCGAAATAAACTATTAAACAAAATATAAAAACTATTTTTATAATGAGATTACTTGAAAAAAAAGAATAAATAAGTATTAAAGATTTTTTAAATAAATCTAAATACTTATAACTATTTTTAATTATTCACTTTAACTTGAGAAATTCCATCCTCTTTTTCAACTAAAATTAAAGTGTCTGCAGCAGTTTCCAATTCTTGATCGTGAGTAACAATAATCATTTGAGGAATTACAGACATGCTACGCAATACATTGATTAGCTCTTGTCTGCGGTAACTGTCCAAATGAATTGTAGGCTCATCCAAGAGAATGGTTTCAATATTTCCTTGTGACATTGCTTGAGTGATTCCCAATCTTAATGCAAGAGCAATAGCGATCTTTTCACCGCCACTGACCATATCCAAGTTAGCTTCCCCTTCAGGACCAAAGACAGAAATGTTATACTCATCATCCAAAATCAAATCAGAATAATTGAAGTTGAACTTTTCAAAGAACTCCCTAGTGTATTTCTGAATTAAAGGCTTGGAATGAGACCTTAAAACCTGTTGAATGCCATCCTTACTGTACATTTTCCTAAAGTAATTTAGCAATTCAAGATATTTTTTGACAGCTATGAATTCCTCTTTATTTTTTCTATTGATTTCAATCAATTCTTCCAAGTTTTCAATGGTTGTTTCAAACATATTTAATTTATTCTCATTAACTGCCAAATCCTTAGATAATTGATTGAACTTAGTGTTTAGCCTATCAATTAGAATTACCATATGCTTATAGTTCTCCTCATCATATTGGGAAGATTCTATAGCCTTTTTGATACCTTCAATCTCTTCAGATTTTGTTTCAATCTCTTTTTCTTTAGTCTTTAGCTTAGCTTCATATTCTTCTTTTGCCTTAACTGCACCGGATAATATATTGTATCTCTTGTCCTTTTCGGATAATTCTCCAATAGCATTATCAAGTTCCTCCTCAGTGATATCCAATGAAAGCTTGGAATCTAAGCTAATGAATTTCTTAAGCTTCTCATCTTCAAGCTTAATGTTTCCAGAGATAGAATATAGCTCATCCTTAAGTTTAGTCTCATCAGGAGCAGACTTACGAAGAGTTGTAGCTTCCAAATACTTTTTATTATGCTCTTCAAGCTCTTTGAACTCAGAATTCTTAACTTCCATAATCTTATTCAAGGATACCAAATCATTCTTTTTGCCTTGAAGCTCATTGATTTTAGAGTTAAGGGTTTCTAATCTCTTATTCAATTTGTCAATATCATCAACAAGATGCTTGTTCTGATATATGTTAGTTTTAATTAAATCAAGGTCTTTTAATTTTAACTCTTTAATAGATTTCTCCTTGTTTAATTTATCAAGCATTTGATTATTTTCACTAATCTTTTTATTATTATTAGATATAGTTGTCTCATATGTATGAATCAGTTCATTCTTCTTATCTTCACTAATTTCTGACTGACAAACAGGACATCTGTTCTCAACTTCCCTAATGTCAGACAATGGCTCATCCAAGGACTTGATCTCTTGAGTCAAAGTAATGGAATCCTTCCTTAAGACATCAATATCTTCACTTAGGCCATCTATTTCATTTCTGATTTTAGTCCTAAGGTCTTCAACAAGACCATCTAAATGATTCAAATCATCATTGGTCTTAATTGGAGCAATTTCCTCTTCCAAATCAAACTTAGATAAAACCTCTTTAGAATTATTGGAAAACTTATCCAAATCTTGGCCATATTGACTAATGTCCTTTTCTAAATTGGATTTCTCAGATTCTAATTCCTTTATCCGTTTAACTTCAGAGGACAATTCTGCCTTTTTCCCAATTAAGGCCTTAATTTCAGCTTCCATGTTAATGAACTTTTCATGATTTTCCTTTTCTTGAGATATTGTATTCTTATATCCTACAATCTGTTTTAAAAGTTCCTTATTATTTTTCTCATCCACTTTAAGTTTGCTTAATTTTAAGAAGGAATCTTTAAAGTCATTATAAATAGGAAGCTTTTCGCAAAAAGGCTTAAGAATGTTCATCTCATTTTCATATCTTAAAATTTCACTATATTTTTCATATAGATCATTTTTAAGTTTTTTCAATGAATTTAAGTTCTCTTCCTCATGACCCAATTTTAAGTTAAGGGTTTCAAATTCAGATTTTAACTTATCTAACTTTTCCTTATCCTCATTAGTTTTTGAAATTTCTTCATTGAGTCTATCCAAATCTTCCCTTTGAGCTTTTATGTTTTCAGATAGATCAAAATGTTCATGCTTAGTTTTTTTAAGCTCAAAATTAAGTTCAGATTCTGGGCGAATCCTATCTTCCAGTACAGCCTTCCTTGTTTCATATTCCTTGCTGATTTCTGGAAGCTTTTTGTATGCTTTTTCAAGCTCATCAAGTTTTAATAATCTACCGATAAGCATTTTACGTTCAGCAGGTCCCTTATCAATCAAATCAGCTATTTCACCTTGCATAATATGGATTGCATTTAAGAATGTGTCTTTGTCCATAGAAGTGATATTTTGAATCTCATTATCCACTTGCTTGTTACCAGAGGCTATGATTTCATCATGGCCATTATCGATTAGGAATAGGTTAGAGTTAGCTTTGGGAGATGATTTGGTACGTGAGAGAGACCTTTCAACCCTATATTCCTTTCCATTATGAATGAAGTTAAGCTTGACAGACAACTCAATTTTTTCATCCGTATCCTTATTGGTCCTAATCAAGTAATCATTTTTACTGTTTGATACTTTAAACAATGCAAATGAAATCGCTTCTAATATTGTAGACTTTCCGGCTCCATTTTCACCAACAATCAAACTGATTCCTGGATTGAAATCCAATACAGTATGATCATGTGATTTGAAATTCTTTAATTCAAGTTTTTTAAATATCATTCATATCACCCCTAAAAGTTATCAAGACTAATCTCCTTAGTCTTTTTCATATTAGAACCCTTTTCAACATCTTTCTTAGAGGAATCTTCTAAATTCCTATTCAAATATTCATCTAAGTTATTAGAGTTATTTTCTTCATTATCATCATTATGAATTAAGTCAGAATTATCAGCAGAACTAGAACCAGAAACATTATCCAAACCAATAGAATCAGAACTAGAACCAGATTCATTAGTGGAATCTAAATCATCTTTTGCTTCATCATCATAATAATTTTCCTTATAAAAGACATCTGAAAAATGCTTAGCTTCTTCTATCTTATTGACAGATAAATTATCCAATAAGTCGATAGATAACCTACCAACTTCATCCTTGCCATATTCCTCTTTGGCTTGATTATATACCAATGAGCGAGGATCCAATATCTTATTCTTTCCAAGCTCAATCTCTTGTTTTAATATTTTTTCAGGCTTAAAACTTGGCCTAAGATTTAAAACATCATCTCCAATAGTCTCTTGAATAAGCTCATAAAGCTTTGAACTATCAAAATCGCCGCCAACAACAGTCAAGTCCAACATAGGCTTATTGTCCAATTCACGAATTTCTTCTTTTATCCTATAAAGCCTTTCATGGAACTTGTCATAATCAATTATTTCACTATAGAATTCTCTTGGCAAGTCAATGGTAACCCTTTCGACTTGAGGAGTGTCATAACTTAAGTCAACTACACAAAAGCCCTTTCCAAACTGTCTATAATTGTCATTAGATTCGTTTGCTCTCCATATTTCCATAGATCCTGGATAAACTAACTTGCCCTTTCCATAATCTTCCTCAATATAATTATGAATATGACCCATCGCATAATAATCAAAGTTTTTAGGAAGGTCGCTCAATTCAATCTCTGCGGTTTCATCAGGCATATACTTTTGAATTCCTTGGTGAGAGACCAAAATTGATTTTATAGACTTTTCAGCAAGCCTTGAGAGTTGATTATATCTATCAATCAAAACACTTTTTTGTGAATTTGCTACATATGGAAGCCCACAAATCAAAACAGCCCCCTCTTGGTAGTATGGACGATCTGGACTAATTAGCTTAAGGCCAATATCCCTAAATAAAACTTGTGGAGGCATAGCCCCTTTTCTTAAAATAGTGTCATGGTTTCCTGCAATTGCATAAATAGGTATCTTCGCTTCGTTTAACCTTAGCAAAGCCTTTTGGAAAGCCACTAAAGCTTCAGTTGATGGTCTATTATTATCAAATAAGTCACCGCTATGTATAACGAAGTCTACATCCTTTTCTATAATCTTATCAATATTTCTAGCAAAAACGTCATAAAAGTCATTTTCACGTTCCAATAGGCCATATTGCCTATGTCCTAAATGACTATCAGATAAATGAGCAAAACGCATTAAATTCCCCCTATAATTTATAATAATAGTTTTTTAAAAATGATTAAAATTTATAATAGTTTATTAAAAATGACTAATAATTTTAATACTTTATTATAAATGATTAATTTTTATAATAATTTATTAAAAATGATTATAATTTTAATAGCTACTAATATAAAGGATTAATTACTTATAAACCTTTGTATTCCTAAATTAATATCCTCCACTTAATCCTTCAAAATGAGCCAATTCAGATTGGAAAGACTCTTTTTCCTTCTCTTCAATAGATTTCCATTGGTCAATAATGTCCAAGTCTCCTCCACGTTGTCTTCCCTTGAATTCATTGATTTTTACAAGAGTTGGAACCTTTGTCATAAGACCTAAAACCAATGCCTCCCCAATGTTTAATGAAGGCAACTGCTGAACCAAATCCTCACTCAGATTCTCGCTGGCAGTCTGAACATGCCTTTGGTCCTTAGGCTCAACAAGCCTTAAGATAATCATATTATTGGCCTGTGATAAGGTCTCTGCATCAACAGATTTAGGTGACTGGCTAACAAGACACAATCCAAGACCAAACTTACGGCCTTCTCTTGCGATACGAGTAATCCAGTATTTAGAATTAGGATTCCTGTTTTGAGGAGCCAAAATATGAGCCTCTTCCACTATAAAGAAAATCGGATAGGATAATGCATTCTTATCCTTATTCTTCACATAAGCCTTTCTGCTTCTTAGAGACCTTCTAAGAACATGGGCAACCAATACTTCAGCAGTGTTCTCATCAACTTGGCCCAAATCCAAAACATTAGCCATTCCAGGCTTTAGCTCCTTTAGAATGTCTCCAACATTGGTATTTAAGAGTTTATCATATTTGACTTTCAAGTCTTCAATCTTATTCATCACATCTAAGATCTTTTTCTTATCTGAAGTTTCATATTGTTCGCTATCATGCATTTTAAACAAAACATCCTCTAAAATCTCAATGAAATCTGTAGAACTTGCAATACCTTCCTGAACCTGTTTTCTTGCATCATTGAATGCTCTTCTGAAGTATCTCTCTTGGAGTGGAGCATTAGATGGAATATTTGCCAATTTTTTTATTTCATTAAATTCCATATGCTGAGGATTTATTATAGGCTCAATCACATTCACCTTTCCATTTGTAAATTCAGCATCAACATACTCGGAATGCATATCAAAAATAAGCATGCAACCATTATATTCAAGCAAACCGTCAATAATGACAGAAACTGTGTTTGACTTACCTGCTCCAGTCATTGCAAGAATTGCCAAGTGGCGGGAAACCATCTTGTTAATGTCTACTCCTATTTCAACATCATCATTGCTTATCAAATGGCCTAGCTTTAGGGAGTTTTCCATTTGGAATATGTCCTTTAGGACTTCTGATGATGCCATATAGATAGGTGTTCCTGGAGGTGCAGGAGTTCGTGGAAGCCTAAGATTATCGTTAATGTCTCCAAGGATTGTTACCTTTCCCTTTATGTAAAAGTCATCTCCTTCTATTTCCCTTATCTTTTCAATGGTCTCTGGATCATATATATCATTGTTTAGTGAAACGCTGCCCCTTACCATTGATTCAATCATTCCTAAAATGACTTTTCCATCATATTCAAGTGTTACATACTGGCCAACTTGAGGCATCTCCTTTGATATAAAACTTACTTCTATAAGGGATGTTTCGCCTATGCATCTTCCAATCATTGTAAAACCTCTATACTCCTTTAATATAATCTTATTTTAATAGTTAAATTCTATTTTATCTTAAAATTTTAATTATTCATTCTTTTTTGTCTTAAATTTAATCTAACATTTCCCTACCAGACTTATCAATGAAACCAATAACATTAGACAAGTTGCTCATATCCTGATTTGATATTACAACATCCTTATGGGCTTTCTTAAGCAAGTAAGGATAGCCTTCAGTAGAATTTTCCTTGAGGATTGAAAGGATCTCCTTGATTTTTTCCTCATCCTCTATATAATAAGGGAATTCTATCTTAATGATGTTCTTATAGTCCTTCAATCGTGCAAATACAGTTGTAAATCCAAGATTCCTGAAAAATTCATTCTCTATTGGGAAATCATGCTTGACCTTATATGAAACCTTTCTATAATAAGGCTTAGAAAATCCTTCCTTTTTAGTGAATCTGTCTAAGATAGCCATGTCAGGAACATTTGCATGGAAAAGCTCATTGCTGGAAGATGTCTTAGATATTGCAATGATCTTGCCTTTATTTTCCAAAAGATATTTCAATGCAATGAGATTCTCTAAGCTTTCCAGATATCGAATTAATGCATACTCTTCAAGCTCCTCATCCTCAAACAATTCCTTAAATTCCTCCTTATATCTGAATGAAGACACATTAGGTCCCAAATCATTTATGTGATTCTTGATTTTCCCATATACCACATTAATGATTTCATCCTTTTTCTCTTGGGAAATTCCTTCAAGAGGAGTTGGCCTAATCAAATCTCCCATGATTGAACCATCATCCATATAATAGTCAATCTTATGCTCTCTAAAAGTCTTTAAGGCTGTTTTAATCTCAAAGATGCTCATCATATTACGCAAACGGTCATCTATAAAGGATTGGTGTGGCAAAATATCCAATTCCACAGACTCGACTGTAGAAAGCTTAGACTCTGTTTTAAAAGGGTCATAAATAAGGGATTCTGCTGCAACTGCGTAAAAGTTAAAGTTTAAGTATTTCTTCTTATTGTAACTTCCATCACCTGCTGCCAAAACATGATTAGACTCTGATGGAACTATTGCCACTTCATTCCAATTTTCATCTAAATCAATTTTGCTTTCAGAAAGTTCTTCAATAGGCTCGTTCAGCTTGCCCTTTTTATTGATAGCTTCTGTATATAACGAATTTAACATGATAAAACCCTTATCAATTAGATTTTAATAAAATATTATAATTTAATTAATAATTTACACTATATAAAAATATAATTTTTTTTCTTAATAAATTTATATAATATATGTTTGCGTTATATAAAAAGTTTTTCAAAGAGCATTTGAAAAATAATAATAAAAAATTAGAAATTACTTAAATAAATATAAATAGTAAAAATAAGAACACAAAAATAATTAAAACAACCAAATAAAAAGTAAAAAAAGTATAAAATAATAAAAAAAAGTAAAAAAATAGTTATTCAGAAGCTTTACGAACTCCAGCAACTATTTCTTGGATTTTTCCTTTAACATCAGAGGTTTCTTCTACAACAGTTCCTGTTACAACAATATCAGCACCAGCCTTTGCTGCTGTATAAGCTGCAACCCCATCACGGATTCCTCCTCCAACTACAAGCACCATATCACTAGTAGCTCTTTTTGTATAAGCAACCATTTCAGGAGGAATAGGTTGATCTGCACCAGAACCTGCTTCAATATAGAAGAATCTCATACCTAAGTTTTCAGCCGCCATTGCATAAATAGCTGGGATTTTAGGCTTGTTTCTTGGAATTAACTTAGCGTCTCCAACCCAACCAACAGTTCCGCCAGGTTCAGCCACTACGTATCCCATAGGAATCTTTTCAATTCCAGTCTTATTAACAGCAGGTGCAGCTAATGCTTGAGCTCCAATGATCCAATATGGGTTGTTTGAATTTAAGTAGCTCATGAAGAATATTGCATCTGCATATTTGCTTGCTCCATTGATGTTTCCTGGGAACAAAATAATAGGCAAGTCGATATTTTCAGATAAAGCCTTACAAGTTCCGTCTAAAGCTGCAGTATCTACAGTGGAACCTCCTACCATAATACCGTCACTGCCTCCAGCAATAGCCGCTTTAGCTATTTCAACAGCTTCCTCTGGGCTTTGTTCATCAGGATCAATTAAAGTTAAATGAATTTTACGAGTTTTTAATATCTCTTTAATATGTTCTTCTACATTTTCCATAAAATCACACATATAAATTATAAAGTTAAAAATTAATTAAATTTCATCTTAATTTAATTACTAATAATTATATTATCTTTTTATTAGTATTTAAATATTTAAAAAATTTTATAAAAGATTAAATAGTGTTAAAAAATTCCAAAATTATTAAATTAATAAAAATAGTAACTCAGTAAAAATACCCAATAGTAAAAATAGTAAATCAATAAAAATAGTAATCAATAAAAATAGTTAAATCGTATAATGCAAATTAAATAAAAATAGTAAAAATCTAAAGAGAATTAGAAATTCCCTTTTGTTTAAAATATTTAATATCAATATTTTTATTAAAAAATAAAGATATTAAAAGAAGAATAGAATAAATCTATCCTCTTGGTTCTTTAGCTTTGAATCTTAAACCTTTGTAACCACATTTTCTACAAGTAGTAGCTCCAGCAGGATTACGTGCGTTACATTTTAAACAGATTTTTACATTGAACATTCTGTTTTCTGCTTCTTCAAATCTTGCCATTTCATATCCTCCATAGCTAATTATATTAATAGATTAAAATAACTTCAATAAAAATTCAAAAGAATTGATAATAAAAGTTTTAAGAATAAATTATGAAAATTTACATATTCATAACTATTAATAAAATATATAATTTTAATAGTATATAAATGTTAGGTTTTTTATAGGTTAATAATTGAATAAAAGTTAAAATACCCAATAAATTTAAGAAAATAAATGATTTAAAGAGATAAATCATAAATTATTAGATTTTATTATCAAATACAATACAATAAAATACAATAAAATACAAGAGATATTATTTCTAAAATTTTTGAATATTAAATCAATTATCATAAAAATTATTCATGAGAAGCCAAAAAGTCATTCTGTATTTCAACAACTTCCGCACTTGTTTTAACAGAACTGTAAGCTTCAAGCAAGTCATAATTCATTTCAATGAAAGAATGGCCCCATTTAAAACCATCCATAATATGATTAGCCTCTTCTTTAAAGCCAGTTATATAGAATGTAGCTGCAATCGCCTCATTTGTAGATAATATGCAAGGCTTTCCAAAGTTTACTGGATTTGCCGCCACCAAAAATGGAAGTGATCTGTGATACTTTGATAAGCTGAAGAAACTTGCAGATTTGGATACCTTATTCCAAGAGCAGTCAAGTCCAACCACTCCCTTGTTTTCAACAAGTCCCCTATCCTCGAAAGAGACTGCCTTTTCAGAAAATGGATTTAAAACAACTGCACCACGTGGAATCTGATGGATTTTGTAAACGATTTTACATTTACCTTGCTTTTCCATTTTAAAAGCAGTGCATTTCTTCTTATCACATTCATTAGCATGAAAAACAGTAACTTTCATAGTATCATCCACTAATTATTCTTAAAATAAGTTATATAAATTGATTTATAGGATTTAATATATAAAATCTATGTTAAATTAATCTATAATTAAAATTATTAATTATTAAAATTATTCAAATTCTTTATTAAAAAAATTATAATTGTATAAAAGTCTAAAAAAAGAAAAAATAATTAATAATCATAAGATTATTAACTACAATTTAATTTTATATTTAAATCAATATCTATTGTGCAGTTACATTTCCTGCTTTTACCTGTTCAATATAGTCTTGTAAAGAATTGAAGTCCTCTTTAGACATGTTTAAAACTTTATACATTTGAGGAGCCTTTTTAGCATCCTTAAGAGTAATGCTTTCTAATAATGGCTGTATATCTTCCTTAAAGTATTTGCAGTACAATGTTCCATCACATTCAATGGATTCATTATCATATGCGATTATATTTATCATATAGCTTACGCCATCAACATTAGCCTGACAAATGTATACATGTATTATAGAGGAATTGTCTATAGCAGAACTGTTTGCAGAGTCGTTAGAATCATTTGTCGGAACTGCTTGTGAATAGAATATATTCCAAGGAACATTATTGAAATTCCTTACTTCAGGAGCAGCCATTCCCTGCAATTGATACATATCTGTTAAGAAAGATCCTCCCTTAATGCAAGACATGTTATAAGTGATGTTTCTTTCCTTATCAGTGTAAGAGTCTGTCCACTCAGCAAAAGACAAGTTTTGATCTATCTTATTCTGTGTGACCTCTCCAGTGAATGTACCTGACATGAACTGATTGTCAAAGTCAGTTGTAGGGCCTCCGAATAAGCTAAAAGCATAACTTGCACCGAGAGATGCAATAATAATTACAAGAACTGCTGCAATTATAGCTATCTTTTTATTATTCATACTTTTCCTCCAAAATTTTTAGAAAAATATTAAGAAATCTTAATAAGTATAGTTTTATACTTATTACTATTAATCATTTTGGTAATTAAAATCAATGAAAACTAATTAAAATTTTAATAACCAATACCCTAACAAAAAATTAAAATTAATAATTAAATTCAATAATCAATAACCTAATAAATAATTAAAATTGGTAATAAAAATCTATGAAAAATTATAAAAATGGATAGAAAAGGTTAATATACATAAATAATTATATATAATATACTTTACAAATTAATTAATGTTATACATTATGTCTTAATGCTAACGGTTTTTAGTAAACCTTAGAGAGGACATAAAAAAGAACCTGCAGAAATCAGGATATAAGTTTTGCCGTATAAGCATTTTCTGCAAAACACATCCTATAAAACAACTTAGCTGTAGGAGAAGAAAGTTCATAATGAATCGATAATAGCAAAAAATAAAGCTATAATAATCGAATAAAATATTAAACTAATAAAAAGAAAGCTTAGATGGCAAACTGGTAAGAAGAAAAGGTGAAAAAATGGCTGAAGTTTACAGAACATTCACATCAGAATCAGTGACACAAGGACATCCGGACAAGGTTGCAGACATCATTTCAGATGCAATATTAGATGCTTACATGGCACAAGACCCATATTCACATGTTGCATGTGAAACATGCGTAACTACAGATTTCTGTATGGTATTCGGTGAGATCACATCAAACGCAGACCTCACTCCTGATGACATTGAAAAGATCATCAGAGATACAATCATTGAAATTGGTTATGATAATCCTGATTTAAAATTCGATGGACACAAATGTAAAGTGGAAAACAGACTCCACGCTCAATCCCAAGACATTAACCAAGGTGTAGACAGAGGGGATGAAGAAACCGGAGCTGGAGACCAAGGTATGATGTTTGGTTTTGCAACCAATGAAACAGAATCATTAATGCCTTTCCCAATCGATTTAGCTAGAAAGCTCACAAACAAATTAACCCAACTCAGAGAATCTGGCGAAATACCATATTTAAGACCAGACGGAAAAGCACAAGTCTCCGTCAACTATGATGAAGATGGAAACGTAATTTCATTAGATGCAGTTGTTCTATCAACTCAACATGACGAGTCAATGTCTGATAACCAAGAGCAACTAAAAGAAGACATCCGTGAAAAGTTATTCAAAGCTGTCATTCCACAAAACCTAATGACTGAAAACACCAAAGAGCATATCAACCCAACAGGAAAATTCGAAATCGGAGGACCTCATGGAGATGCAGGATTAACCGGACGTAAAATCATTGTAGACACCTACGGAGGATATGCAAGACATGGTGGAGGAGCATTTTCAGGTAAAGACTGCACAAAAGTAGACAGAAGCGCATGCTACATGGCAAGATACATCGCTAAAAACATCGTAGCAAGCGGATTAGCTGAAAAATGTGAAATCCAACTATCATATGCAATCGGTGTAGCTGAACCTACTTCCGTAATGGTCGACACCTTTGGAACTGGCGTTGAAACCACTGAAAAATTCGAAAAGATCGTACGTGACAACTTCAGATTAACTCCTGATGGAATCATTGAAACATTAAACCTTAGAGATACCACATATAAGCAAACCGCTAAATACGGTCACTTCGGTATTGAAAGCCTTCCATGGGAACAAACCAATAAGGTTGAAGACTTAAAAAAATACATAAAACAATAGAAACTTAATTTAAAAAGTTTCTACCTTCTTTTATTTTTTTTCAATTTTAAAATATATCTATTTTTACATAATTTATAATCTATTTTTCTTTTTTATCAATAAATTAAACTTCTTTTTATTCAAAATTAATAAAAATACATAAAAATAGATTTTATATAATCAATAAACTTATTTTCTTTATAATCAATGAAAAGTTATGATTATTTTTATCTAAAAACAGTGGAAAAAAATAATTATCTTTATTAAAATAAGTACAAAAAATTATAATTATCTTTATTAAAATAAGTACAAAATAATTTAAAACAAAATAAAAATATAAAAAAAGAAGAAGTTGGTTAAAAAACCATAAAAAAAGAATTATTTAGCTAAAGTGAAGTTAGGTCTGAACTTAGAACTTCTCTTTAGGTTTTTAAGCTCTA
>ODAI011446835.1_pt1 | contig 13757 bp, 23 predicted proteins | sample 1539321 | NCBI WGS metagenome assembly ODAI01 (sample SAMN02144231, study PRJEB22623) | gut metagenome | biome: sheep rumen | host: Ovis aries | place: New Zealand
AAGTCATGCAGTTCTGTAGTCTTCAAATAGGCCACATCATTAGCACCTTTCATATAAAATATGATGATCGTATGCACACTTTCAGGTGCTGGGTTGTCAAGGGTTCCACCGTACTCAACATGATCTATGTAGATGTCGGCGGTAGGTTTCTTTCCAAAGGTCTTGAGTTTCTGCTCATCATAACCATAACTTATCTTGTTGAAGATAGGCACATCGTTGTCATCGGTTAATGCTTCAAGGTTATCATGTATCCATTCGCTAACACTCTTGGCGAACCTGTAATCAGGATTGCTGGTTTCCTCGCTTATTTGGAAAAGGTAATGCTTGTCCAAGTCCACTTCAACAAATTCCTCAGTCATCTATATGCCTCCAATGTTCTTTCTAATCCGTCCCCAAGGAAGTCTATAGGGGCGACTTCCTTTTTACCACGGATACCTCGCAATACATATTCCCCATAATCAGCATTTCCTTCATCATAGTAACCAGTGATTATACTGAAATTCTTGCTGATTCTTGAGTCTACACGAATGTTCCTTCTCAAGTTACCAGTGTCATAACCATGGCCTTCGTATAATTGTGCCTTGATGTTGTTTTCAAGGGATAATGCGACTTCATTTGTTTTCTCTTTCAATGCTTCTTCAACATAAAGGTTAAGGTAATCCATTATCTCCGCCATCTTCCCCTACCTCTTTTTTGGTTGTAGGTTAAGCTATGGGAATGTTTGACCATCTGATGTTTCACAAGGTCAGCTTCCTCAGCTTCGCTGTTAAGGTAGGAACGGATATAATCCTCTAGCAAACCTTGAGCCTTGTTGAACCAAACATCATATTGTACTGGCAATTCATCACCATGATAAAGACTCAACAAGATGTCACTTGCAGCGTAATATATTGCTGCGGTCCTTAAACCATTAGGCACATTTATTAGGTTATATGTTGCGGTATGGGTGGTGATTGATTCCACTTCAGTGGTGGAGCCATCATCATTTACCATTTCGATAGTGATGCTTGGAAATGGGACATATGATTTCTTGAGGTTGCTGTCTATCCAGGCAGTACTATTGGCTATCACAGTGGCGAACATCTCATCAGTAATGTCATCACTAATGTCACCGAATAGGCTGTTAACTTCTTCTTTTGTACAATATGACATCACTTATCACCTATAAAATTTCTTTTCTTATTTGCCGCTAGCATCTTCCAATGCTTTGACTCTTACTTCTAAAGCATCAATTGCATCTTCCAATGCTTTGGTGTCTGCACCTTCAGATTTTTGCAATTTAACTATCATCTCGTATAATTGGCGGTTGATGTCCTCTTGTGGCAAATTAAGTATAGTTGGATAATTAACCATTTACTAATCCTCCTTAAAAAAAAGATTAAAGGAATGAATACTCCTTAAGCGGAGTATCCCCCATAAAGTATGCCATTTGGTTCTAATACGTTAACGTTTGCTTCTGCGAATACGTAAACATAGGAACGTTGTGGTTCATCAGGTTCAGTCATCTTTACGTTGATGAAAGATTGTGGCAATTGCATAAGGATGTCAGCATTTGCTTCAGGTTCAGCTTCTAACTGTGCAATGATACTGTAGTTAGGGTCAGCGTATTTCTCAATGGTTGCTGATGGGTTAGTTAAGTCCATTGCAAGGTAATGGTTAGCTGCGATAGCATTGGTACCTACATACTCAAAGTTACTGTCATCCAAGAGGTTGGATTTTGCTAATGCAATCTTGATAGCGGTTGCATCTGCTCTTGGCAAGAAGATGGTGTTAGGAGTGAATCCAGTGTCAACATCATTCTTGACTTCCATAGCGTCAATGATTTTCAATTCGTTTTCGATAACATCAATACCAGTACTGGTAGAATCGATTTGGCTAATGGTTGGAGCGGTAGCACCAGCACCAGCAACAAGGGAACCGAGGAATGCTTTGTCATAGAAGTTAGCAAGTTTAGCAACAGACTTGTTCAAGAACACTTGTAAGGTTGCGTCTAATCTTCCAACATCAGCAAGACGAGAGTTCATTTTGAACATGTAACCTTTAGGTAAGGTTGCTCCACGGTATGCGGATGGTTCACCGAATTTGATTTCGTTGAAGTCTAATCCGTCACCAGTGGATACTACATCTCCGATTACATCATCAGCATCGGTAGAAACATAATTGGTGAATTCACCAGAAACGTTTTGTACAACTGGTAATTTGTTTAATAATTTAAGAGTACCGTATACTCTTTTTTGAGCGTAAAATTCTAAATTGTGAGTTCTGTTCTCAAATAATCTTGGGATAGTCTCCATAATTAATCCTCCTTATAATATACCTACAACAACTTGATTGTTGGTGTCTTGGTCAGATAATGCAACCATGTTAGTAGCAGTAGAACCACTGGATGCACTTAATTTAACAGTTCCATCAGTGTGGAACACTAAGTATTTCTTAGCAGTGATAGCTTCAGATGCTTTACCTTTTAAGGTGATGACTTTTTTGAAGATGGTTTCAATACCCACTTCTCTTAAGTCACCAGCACTTACTGCTGCTGCTTGGTTTTCTGCGGTACGAGGTTCACCATTGACCCATTTACCTTCGTTGTAAACGAAACCAATGAATAATCCATTGTTGTATGCTTTTACAGTCATGTCACTATCCAATTCTACAGCCGCACCTTTAGTTAATGGTGATGCAACTGAAGGACCAGAGATAGTTCCTGCTGCGGTTTGAGTTTTCACGATAGTAATGTCTCCTTCTTTAGCGTTGAATGGTACAACAGGAGTTTTTCCATAATTTAATACTTTACTCATAAACTTTTTCCTCCTCTAAAAAAAACTTTTATTTAAAGTAATCTACCATCTTGTCCACATTGCTTAACACCTTATGACTCTTTGGCTTAAGGTTTGTGTCTATAACGGATGGTGCGTCTTCATATAAAGATATGAACATGTCTTGGTCTGCAAGGCATAATTGCAATGCTTTCTCTTTCTGTGCTGGTACAAGCTTCCCTTCTGATATGTACTTGTCCACTAATGCATTTGCCTTGTCATTTAGTAATTCATTCACATTGGCTTGCAATGCTTTTAATTCTTCTGCTTGTTGAAGTTTCTCATTGACCTCATCGTTCAAGTTACTGATGACATCATTCACTTCATTATCCTTCTCGGACAATTTCTTTTCAAGTTCTTGAATCTTCTTGTCCTTGTCGGCTAGTTCTTTCTCGAACCTTGCCTTGATTTCATTGAACTTGTCCAAGGTATCATCAACCTTCTTTTGTGGTTGTGGTTCTGGTTTTGGATCTACATCTGTCAACTTGTTAGACCTCCTTATAAATTAAAAAACTATAAAATGTTTGCCTCGTATCATCGGCGATAAACATTTATGATTATTATTTTTTGTAGAAGTTTGCACTGCATCTGCAATTGGGGTGTAATGGTGGTAGGTTGCTAGTGTCCTCGATTGAGTATTCTACATCTCCACCAGTAGGATTTGCTGTGGGATTATTGCAGTATCGTTTCTTGCAAATATCACACCTTGTACTACGGCAGTTTACAGTATAATGTGTAGCACCACGCTCTTTGGCTATGATGTAATCCGATACTGTTGATGTTCTGGCTATCTCTGTACGTGCTATTGTCCTTGCACGTTTGTTCTTGATGCCTTCAACTTCTTCGCTTATCCTCTTGGCCATCTTTTGAGGATTGCTCCCTTCAGGGTTATTGTATTCCTCTGTGACTATGTCTCGGACACGTGCTTTGATGTCTTCACCGACATTAGCGATAAGGTTTCCCACATAGTTTTCAATGGTTACCCTGGTGAGTTCCCTCTGCGATGGTCTAGAGAATTTGTGGTTATTGGTTTCGGCCAGTATCAGAGCGAGCATTGTATCTGTGTAACCACTTGAAACTAAAGGGTTATTGGTAGTGTATTCCTTAGTTGCTTCAAGGAATGCTTCCAATGTGTCATTATCCAACACTCCCTTCTCTAATCTGCGGATTATCTCATCGAACAACTCATCAGTATATTTGATACCCGTCTTGATTAGTTTGTCTTTAGATACCATCCAAATCACCAAGGATGTTGTCGGTTAAGTCTGCACCGTCTACTGGTTCTTGGTATTCAAAGTTCTCTAATGGCATATTCACTTCTTCATTAGCATATTCCACTCCAGCCTCTGACTTGAAGAGCAATGCTATGCTTTCTTGGACTGCAGTGTTCTCACTATCCACCACTCCATTCTGCATTAATGGTGTTATGATATTGAAGAGTTTCTGCATATCACCTGAAGAGAATTTGTCGAAGCTTATGACTGGTGCTTGGGCATTTGCTCCAAAGTTAAAAGCAACTACTGGATCGATTACTTGCTCTTGGATTGTATTGGCGATTTCCTCAAGGATACCATCATAAACCTTGGTGGTGAAGTCTAGTTGTGTCTGTGACTGTGCATAAGTACCAGTCTGACTATTATCACCGAGTAAGAGGTTACCGATGAACAATCTCCTAAAGATTTGATTATCCTTATATTGCAAGGTTGTGAAGAAAGTCTCACCCTTATGGCTGGACTCTAATACTCCAACCTCATCCTCCACTCCAAGGACCATACCAGTAGTGCCATCACTAATGTCCTCAAAAGCATTTAGCATCTCATCACGAGACACAGGATTATTGGTCTTACCATACAATGTAGGTGACCCATTCTTCTCCGCAAAGGTCATAAGCCAATCCATAAGGTTCTCCTTATCCTCCACTATCGGCAAGAAATCATATAATAAACCTTGCCCTTCATGCTCATCATAAGGATTATTATAACTGTACAATAGTACCTTGTTTATTGGTATCTCAACATCACCGCCTTGGTACTGTTGATGGATTGCTACAAGTTCACCATCCTCATCATAAACGAATGGATTGTTCTGCAGTGTCTTGATATGGATAGGCACTAAATCCTTGCAGATAAGCCTACCATCCAGCACATCATAGATAATCTCATGAACATTAAAACCCCACATCACAGCACTACACATTTGCTTAACAACAGTGTTGAGTTCAGTATCCATACCTTTCAACATTTCATTGATGAAATCGTAAATGGTACTATCGTCTTCTTCGTTAGGGTCTGTGAGTATCCATTGCTTACTGGATAATAAGTATTTGAGTATCTCGAAACCTGTACTGACCTGAGTATCACGGAGTATGCTCCTACCAACATTATAACTGACATTGTTATGGTTACGATTGAACAAGCTAGTATAGGGTGTGTACTTGGCCACCCCACTCTTGACATTGCTTGTCCTTGACACTCTGTTGAATAAATCATTAATTATGCTCATAATCTTAAACTCCTTCGATGACGCTTCGCCCCTGTGCCTATCATATTACCACCACCCTTACTGCTTAGGTAGTTGTAGGCGTAACTGCAAGCGTCTATTATATCATCATGTTTCATTAATGGGAATCCTCTCATTTCCTCTAGTAATTGTCCACGGCTATAATCATCTAGACAGATTAATACTTTACCATCAAGGATAGCTTCCTTGAAACCATAAGCACGATCAACCTTTGAGTTTATTGGTTTGGATTGTTCCACTCGGTATCCTTGTAATCTGTCCTTGTAAATATCAAACAATGCTTTAGATGACCCTCCTACTGTACCTGTCTCTATCAATACTGGAATGCTTGGTGTATCGAGTCTAGCAGTGGATTGTATGACATTGAATAATTTTTCACCATACCTGTCTGCTCTTAACTCTCGTATAATGTAGTAGTCATCAATGGTTCGGAGCATCAGCACACTTGCGGTTCTGTCATTCACATCACCCTTAGTATCATCACTATATGCACAATCGTAACTCCTTACCTTGCTTATGATTTTATAATTGGGCAATTCATCATCAGTTATGAACCTTACCTTATCCAGGTTGAAGAAGTCACCAGTCTCATCCAATGGCTGTCCCTGGTATTGTGCATTGAAAACACGTTCACCCACCTCTTCTTTACGGTCAATGAAAAATTTGGGATCATAACGGTTACTCCATATGCATGTGCCATCATCTTCTAATGCTCGTATGGTTATGAACCTGTACTTGTCAGGTTGTTCCTTCATTAATCTGCCTATGACGTCTTGGCTGTGCCATCTTGTCCCTAGCATGAAGAGTTTGCTCCAAGGTTCCAACCTAGGAATGAGAATGTTCTGATACCATGAGTAGAGCTTGTCGAGTAATGTTGGTGTGCAATCGCTATGTCCTTTGATAAGGTCATCGCAGATACATATGTCCACATCTCTTCCTGTGATTGGTCCTCCTACTCCTACGAGTTTGATGCTGCCAAGGAGTTCGCCTTGTTTGTTCTCGAATCTGAACCTGCTTTTGGCATGTTCTTTCTCGGATAGGTAAATGTTCCTAGTGCTTAGTAGTTCTTGGTTGTCTATGAATAGTTGTCGGAGTATCATTCCGAAATCATCTGCCAACCCTTGACTGTAGTTCACGATTAGTATGTTAAGGGTTGGGTTCATCAGTATTAGCCAGAACGGGAAGCTTAATGTGATTAGTGATGATTTGCCAGTCCTTGGCGGTTGACTGACTGTTAATCGGTCTGGTTGGTTATCATCAAGTATTGTCTCCATTAGTAAGTCGCTGATGTATTTTATGTGTTCAGCTGGCATACTGTCCTTGACTGTTAGTGTGGAGTAGACATCGTATGGTGTGATGTCTTCAATTGCTTCTAATGTCATCTAGTTCTTCTCGTTTCTGTTTAATCTTTTCGAGTAGGTTAATTGTTACTTCTGATTTGACTTCGGCATCTATCTTTGTCTCGGTATAGGTTCTTTCACCGTAAAGGTCTTGTCTTCTTTTGATGAGCCACCATTTGGCTTCACGTGCATCGTGTGGTATTGCATCTATGATTGGTTTCTCTGCACGGTGTGTTGCTTTGTCTTCGGCATTGTCCACATCACAGTAGAATTGCTTATATTTACCACTCTTGGCGTTTTTGCCTTTATCGTACCAATTGTAATAGGTTTGTCTGCTTATGCCTACTATTGCACAAGCTGCTCCTATACTATGACCTTTACTGATTGCTTCACAGAACCTTGCACTTAGTTCTGGTGTTAATTTGGCATTGTATTTTTTAGCCATAGTATCCTCTTCTATTAATATTAGTTAGTATGTGTCAAAACTTGTCTATATCATTTTGAAGTATACATTGATTAGTATGGTGATGATGGTTAGTCCGACTCCGACTATTGCTACGATTTGTGTTAACCTGTTATGGTTCTCCAATGATGTGTGTTTCTGTAGTGCTAGTTCTGTTTCAATTGCTTTTAATCGGAGTTCCAGTTGGTTATCATCCTTGTTTGACTGGAGCTTTAACTCATTGAACCCTTCCAATACTTTATCTAGTTTCTTATCCATCTTATCTATCTTATCTCTCAATTCATCTATCCTTTGTGTCTCATAGTCCTGATGGACTTGTAGTTGTGTTATGGTGGGTTCTTGTATGCAAGCATGCTCAGTCATCTGTAATCAATGTCCTTGGATTACTTCTCCAGTGCTGATGTCGATGGTTTCATCACGGTGTGGATCATACTTTAACACAGGATGGCCTTCTTCATCTACTGTTACTGTTTTCCAGTTTATTGTTTCATCCATATTAATCAATAAAAATTTTAAAAAATAGTTTTTCTTATTATAATTGTTATCGAGTCATCCATAAAATCGTTGTATGTAGTGTTGTATTATTCCTATCTGGAATCTTGTGAATGTGTTTGTTGTTAGGTCGTATCTTCGTAGTAGTGATTGGTAGTCTGATAATTGTCGGTTTTGGTTGTTTTCAAGTTTGGTGTAGATTATTATCATTATTATTTGTTGTTTGATTGTTAGGTTTGCATTGTCCATGCTCAAGTGTTTTACTAGGTATCTCATCCTCTTTTTTTCTTGTGGTGTTATTATGAAGTTTCCGTGGAGTTCATTTATGATTCCTTCCAGTAGGTTGTACTTGTCATAGGTTCTTTGTTCTCGCATATTTTTAACTGCGTGTTCGGTACTCCATAATTCTCCTGGTGCTAATCTTTCTGTTTTGTTGTCTTTGTAGTAGTAATTGTTTAGTAAGAATTTGACTGTCCTATCCATACATACCATCCTCCTTGAATGGTTGTGGTGTTTCTAGCATTTGAGCGTATATTATTTCGATTGTGTTTATAGTGTCTTTGTTAAGTATCTTTGCGAACTCTTCTCCCTTCGGTGATGGTACTATGATTATGATGTGGTCTTCGTCTTCATATGTGATTTGTGCCATCGTGTAGGTGAATAGGTCTGTGTGGATTATTAGGCTTATTTCGTTCCAATGCAATCCTAGTGCTTGTTCTTTGCTTATTCTTTCTAATAGTAGAGTGTAGTTTAATCGCATACTATCTCTTTAATTTTTTCTTTGACTTCATCCATTTGGATTTGTATTTGAAGTAATCGTGTTTGCAGGTATTGGTTCTCTAGATCATGGCAGTATAGTAATAAGTATTTCCAGTATAGTTGGTTGTATAGTTGGTATAGTTGGCAGTAATCGAGTAACATTGTTATCACATTAGTTTTGTCTGTTTTTTGGTTTCGTTTATTCGTTCATGTGCTATCTTGTAATAGTTTTCGTCTAGTTCTATACCGATGAAGTTTCGGTTTGTGTTTACACAAGCAACACCAGTTGAGCCACTACCCATTGTGAAATCCAAAACAGTATCATTCTCTTTTGTGAAATTCTTTATTAAAAAAGATAAGAGTTCTATGGGTTTTTGTGTTGGGTGAAATCTCACACTCCTGTTACATTCGTTTGTTTGACTACTAATATGGTGGATAATGCTTTGAGGGTATCTTGTACCATCATCTTCATAATATCTACTGCACCAATGCTCTCCATATACTGAATCGGCACCTATTTGAGTCTTCCGTTTATCACTTTCCGAAGTTCTTGATTGGTCTCCAAATCGGCGAGGGACTCTTTGTGGATTGTAATATGGTTGTTTTTTATAGAACATTGCTATCTCTTCGTGTACTCTTAAAGGTTGTTTCTTTGCTAACATTGGTGTTGTATTAGAATGTTTATCCCAAATCATAATGTACTTAAAATATTTCAAATTACTATGGATTAATTCAGTTGTGAAAGGTTGTGTTCCAAATAATAAGATAGGGCTTGTTTCATTGGTGATTCCATCTAAACATTCCCACATCTCATCGAAAGGTATAATGCTATCCCATTTACAAGCAGTAGTGCCATAAGGAGGGTCTGTTAAGACTAAATCCACTTTAACACCATCATCGGCAAGTTTCTTCATTTCTTCTAGGCAGTCGCCTTGTATAAGTTTAACTGTCATAATTAATCACATGAATTTTATATCGGTTTCTAGGTCGCAGAAGTGTTGGTTGAATTTTATTCTCTTGTTCTTGTTTATGCTTATGGTTTGATAGGCTGGAGGCTCAACATCCAAGTATTGTGCTTCAGCGTAACTCCCACCATATGTGAGGAAAGCCCCAGTATAACCATAGTATTTACGATGTAATCCTTCTTTGTCTATGTAAAACTTATTCCAAGCCATCAGACGATGATTATGGCCTTCAAGGTAAATATCTGCTTGAATATTATTAGTGCTTCTTTCAAGCTTACCCATACTTAAATGTCTTTGTCCTGAACTTCCCTTTCCGTGTCTGGTGAATACATCTATGGTGTGTTCGTTGACTTTGAATGTGTCTATGTTTTGGTTGTACCATTTGCAGCCTAATTCCCTTGCTATGTCTGCTACTACATTGAAGTCAAACTCTTTAATCAAACGGGCTTCGTGGTTACCAACACATAATCCTATAATGTCATCCTTGAATGGTTCCAAGTTATCCAAGAGGAATGCTTTCTGTTCCTCAAGGCTCATATGGGTATGGAAACTACTGTTGCCTACACTTTTACTGGCACTTTCTAATAAGTCTCCCATTAGGTAGATACGGCGGTTCTTAAGCTTCTTGATTTGTTTTAGCATATAATCGAAGAATTCGTAGTTGAACTCGCTTGAGCCTATGTGGAAATCTCCGATTGCGATGATGTTTACTGTTTCATTGCTACTAAGTGCATATTGGTTTTGTGGTGTCATCTTATCTTCCATCTTCTGTTTAAATCGTTTTGCTTTCATAATCGGTCATCGAATAGTTTGCCTTTGTTGAAGTGGTGTTCTTTTTTGTTTGCATCGTGTTTTAGTATGAACTGGTTTATCCATCTGCTCTTCTTGTGGCAGATTGGGCAGTTTAGTGTATATGATTTAAAGAAAATAAAGTGTAGTTTGAGGAGCCATTCCATTTTGTTAATGTTTGCTCCACAATAACTACATCTTATGGTGTAATGTTTCATTTTAATTGGTCCTCTGTTTAATTATTTAGGTATCTTTGCACACTGTACAATATCAGTAATATTATTAGTCCGATAATGATTAGTGCTATGGTGTTATAGTTCATCGTCAAGTTCTCCTTTTATGAATAGGTCGCATTCTTTGCTCACATCCTTAGTTAATACTTCTCCTTGGAATAGTATTCCCTTGGGGCATTGGTTTAGTAGTTCGCAATCCCAACAAGTATACATCTTTTTAAGCCCTCCTTAAATAGTAATTGCTCCAACTGTATTTCTCTTTGCCTGTTACGGCACAGTAGTCTGCTCCACAATGTCGGCAAGTGTATTCTCTTTCTGGAACACCTTTCGGATTTTTCAATAATACATTATACCTATGACAGTGCGGACAGTAGTCTATGAATGTTTTCTTGTACCATCGATAAGCATAACCAGACCTTACTGATGGTTTAGCCCACATACTAATCAATGGGTAAGTGGGTTTCTCCACTACGACATTATAATTCTCAATATGCTTATTGGAGCGATTGATAATCATATCATCGTAATGGACTCCGCCGATTAATGTGCAGTTGCTGGTGTTCATTTGGCTATTGTTCTCTGTTGTTATGATTGGGTCTGCATAATCGACACTTACACAGACTGATAAAAGGAGCAATACTCCTAATATCGCTAAAAGTAAAGCTTTGATTTTGTCAGTAATCACCTCCTAATGTTTCAACATTCAACGTTAAACTTTCATCTTCTCGTTTTGGGCAATCTTGTAACAAGTGGTCAAGTGCTTGTTCCAAATCGATGATTGCGATTGCTTCGTGATCATCCACTCCACAAACATAAATCGGATGTGGGAATTTCCATTTGACCATTTCGCATAGGATACAAGGATGTCCTGTAATCTCCTCATTCATCGTATTGAACGCTCCTTTATATATGCTTATTCAATTTATTTTTTAACTGCTCATTCTCTTCTTGCAACTTCTGTATCTGTTCATATTGTTCAATATTGGTGGGTCTTAAGAGATTCACTTCTTCCCTTAATTTTGCATTTTCGTAATCTGATTTGCCACACAAGTCTTGAAGTTTACGAATGGTGGCTTGTTGCTCACTATTCATTTCCTTGAATTTCTGTACCTTATACTCCAATCGTTTAATGTAAATCTTCTTTTGCTTTAATTCCTTTTCAAAATGTTCTGCTCTCCCCCAACCCATATGGTCGCTTGAATGTAACTCTTCTATCAATTCTTGTTGCTCATTCAACAACTCCACAACACCATATTCATTGTACCTCTCCTTTGTAATAGTATCTTCAATTACAGTATCTTCACGTTCAACACCCTCTTCAATCACAATAAATCTTTCCTCACTCATCATCAATCACCTTAAAAATAATTAATTGGATTTTCTTTAATATCCTTTAATTCTTTTCGTAACTGCTCATTCTCTTCTTTCAAGTCATCGATTTCTGCTTGTTGCTCATTCAACAATCTTATTAAACCGAAAAACCTAGAAATGTCACCATAACGATAAACATTACCAGTTTCAACATCAGTTACAATAATCTCACCAATTTCATTAGAACCTACAACAAATCGTTCATCACTCATATTTCATCGTACTCCTCACACGCAGCATTATCCGCCCTACACACCCTCTTAAAAGACTGATTAGTGCAAATGCCAACCTCCGCCTTAATGTGCTTATTATAATCCCATCGCTTCCAATGCCTACAATTACCGTGGCATTTCAATTCCTTATCCCTGGTAATGTAACGGGTAAACTTTTCCACTTCGTTCAAATGTGGCAATGGGCAATCCTGTTCAAAACAAATATCAAACAAATACTTACCCAACTTCATACAAACCCGTCCAGTATTAAAAGGACACTTAGTACAGTCTTCAGTTGTCTCGTAGATTACTCTCATCTAAAGCCTCCTTGAAAAACAAATAATCCCTAATATCAAGTATCTCATTACCCAAACCAAGCAACAAGAAAAGATTAACCAAACCCAAAACCAATAAAACAATATTAATCATACTTCCTCACTCACCTTATGCCTATACCTATCCTCAAACTCCTGATGCTTACCATCATTGAAAGTATCAACCCCTAAATAATATCCTGTGATACGATCATAAATCCGTAAATTAGTTGAACCACAAATCGGACACACTTCCAATTTATCATTGATGGTGAAGCTGCATTCCCTACAGAAAGTAAAGACCTTGGAGTATGCCCAGAATACTGGGTTGCCAATTTCTAATATTCTCTTGTTTAGTTTCCATATTGCTTCTGGGTCAGACCATACTTCCCCACTCCAAATATGGAGTATATCACCGCCAAGTGATAGGTGGTGGAATCTTCCAGCATTACGGATATGTCTCATCCAATGAGCATTATGACTTACTGGGATATGGTGTGAATTGGTTAGGTAGATGTTGTCTCCTTTGCCTTGCACATGAGCATCAGGATACTTTTTCTTATTGATTTTTGCAAATCTGAAACTTGTGCTTTCTGCAGGTGAAGCAATCACTGACCAACGGAGACCATCTCTTTCGTAGAATTCCTGTTTCTTCTTGTTAATGTAATTGATGATTTGCCAACCATAATCCTCAGTATCCTTGTCTGTAATGTCCTCACCAAACAATTCCAATAAGCATTCGTTCAATCCACAGTAACCGAGTGTTATGGTTGTTCGGTCTATATCCCATAACGGCTCACCAGTATCCTTATCCTCTTGCAATAGGAAATCGCTTATATGCTTATTATAAACCATATCAATGACTACATTCCTACGATGTATGAGGCTTTTGTAGCAGATTTCGCACACTTCATCCAACTTCTTAAAGAACCTGTTAATGTCCTTACCACTCTCAAGAGCCAATAAAGGCAAGTTGATAGTATTGTACATAAAGTTTCCAGTATTGACACAGTCTTTATTGTAGTCGCCAGTATAATTCATCGGAAGACTAGAACGACAACCCATAGTACTCCTTTCAAGCTCAAGGCAATTGTTATAATATATAGTAGGATTATTAGCACCAGTTTCATGAAGGATTTTACAGGTTCCCTTGTACTCATCTAAATCACCCTTCCGGATATTGAATAGTATGTTGGGGAATCGGTGGTATGCTCCTTCTCCATCTTTCTCGTTAGATACTTCGCAGACTGCTCGGAAGACAAGGTCTGCTTCCTCTTGGTAATCCTTATAAGTGCCAATACTGACTCCACCGAAACTTATGGCTGGTTCATCTTTAAGGACATCAGGAACACTCAAATCCAATGCAATGCTTGAGAATAATACTTGACCTCCTCTACATATCAATGACATATTACAATTGAAGATGAAACCTTGTATCGCTTGCTTAATATCCTCATAGGAGCGACCTTTACAGAATGGTGCAAGT
>ODAI012181882.1_pt1 | contig 13755 bp, 10 predicted proteins | sample 1539321 | NCBI WGS metagenome assembly ODAI01 (sample SAMN02144231, study PRJEB22623) | gut metagenome | biome: sheep rumen | host: Ovis aries | place: New Zealand
AATCCAAACAGGTAGTCAAGCCCTGCTGCAGCCATTGCGCAGGCAGAGCCGATCTCCGCCTGGCATCCCGCTTCCGCCCCGGAAACAGACGCGTTTCTCTTGATCAGCGTTCCAAAAAGTCCGGCCACCTCCAGCCCGGAGACCATCTGTTCATCCGTCAGGTTCCGCTGATTCTGGATATATTGGAAAGCGGCAGGGATCACGCCGCAGGATCCGCAGGTCGGCGCCGTCACGACAGTCCCGCAGTCCGCGTTCTGCTCACTGACTGCAAACGCATACGCGGACATCAGCCTGCATTCCCTGATCTGAGGATGGTCATGCGCCGGCTGAAACTGATAAAGCTTCTTTGCCTTTCGCTCCACCTTCAATGGCCCTGGAAGCATCCCCTCCGCCTCGAGCCCTTCACGAATCGTCTGCTGCATCCTTGCCCAGACAACGCGCAGATAATCCCGTATCTCAGGTCCTTCTGTCAGTTCCACATATTCCGCCAGGTCAAGGCTCCTGAACTGGCAGAATTCCATGACCTCCGCAAAGGAGTTCTCCGGATAGACCTCCTCTCCCTTCTCCTCCGGCCGGCCCATGATCCGGATGTCGCCTCCGCCGATGGACAATGCCCGCATCTGTTCTTCTTCCTGCCCATTCCGGACCACAAAGAAATCCATGGTGTTGGGATGGGTGACATCCGGCGGCGTTTCCTTACAAAAGACCACCTCCGTAGGAACCGGTGCCAGCGTTTCATAAAGCACACGGTCCGTCCCATGCCCTTTTCCTGTTTTGCTGAGTGATCCATACAGCTTCACCCGGAACGCCTCCGCATCCGGATGCTCCTCTTTGAAAATGCCGGCGGCCCGCTCAGGTCCCATGGTATGAGAGCTCGAAGGCCCGCGCCCAATCTTAAAAACCTCCCTGACAGATTTCATCTTCCGCTCCTTTCCGATCCATTCCTGTCTCTCCAAGCCGGAGGGATATGATTCTTCAGTGTTCCATTCACCATCTTTCCCCATCCCACGGGAAAGACATCCGCACATACCAGGCGCCAGCCGTTCTCTGACGGATGTTCCAGACGGACCGCCTCGCCTCTCAGGAAAGCCTTCAGTGTCTGATCCGATGATGGAATCATGATACGGATCCCGTCATCAATGATCCCGGACACTTTGAACGATTCCCCTGCAGAAAGGCTCATCTGAGTCCTTGCGGCGGATGCACCTTCCTGAGGTTCAGGCAGGGTCTGTACCCTTTGTGAGATCGCCAGCGCCAGTTCCTGCGAAGGTTCAAACCGATCCTTCTTCAGCTCTCCCAGATAGAGTCCCGCCCGCAGGAATTTCAATCCCCGAAGCTCCGGACAGCCTTCCGGCATCAGGTACAGATGCCCATTTCTGTTCTCAATCCGTCTGAGATCGACATCCATCTCCGGGGCATACACAGCCAGAAACTGCCTTGCAGCTTCCGGCTTCGTCCTGTCCGCGGCCGCCCGGGAGGAATTCTTTCCGGATGTCCGGGATGAATTCCTCCCGGATACCCGGGATGGTTCTTCTCCCGATAGCCGGGAGGGATTTCCCACCAATATCCGGGATGGTTTTCCTCCTAATATCCGCGATGGATTTCCTGCCAATATCCGGGATGTTTTTTCTCCCGATAGCCGGGATGAATTTCCTCCAGATGATCCCCCCTGCTTCCGAAGCAGGGCGATAAAGTGGCCTTCCCCCTGTGCCATGTGAGGCCAGATCCTGACGGCCTTACCGGTATCCGGCAGCTTCCCAGCCGGGGGAACCGACGCGCCATCCATCCGCCGAGCAGCCGTCTGCCCCTGTTCAGGCTCCTTCGTCACAAATCCCCTTTCCGCAAGATACGGCAAAGAGAATGCGGGGGAAAAGGTCTGCCTGCCCTCCGTACATGGTATTTCAAGAAGCTCCATCTGAGGACGCTCCCTGAGCAGATATGCTACGGCAAGCTCATCCTCCTCAGGTTCAAAGGTGCAGGTGGAATATACCATGAAACCGCCCGGCCGAAGCATATCCGCTGCCTCAAGAATGATCTCCCTCTGGATCTTTACACATGCCTCCACCTTCTCAAGGCTCCATGTCTTCACTGCCTCCGGATCCTTTCGGAACATCCCTTCGCCGGAACAGGGCGCATCCACCAGTATCTTGTCAAAATACTCCGGAAACCTGGAAGTAAGACGGGACGGCGGCTCATTCGTCACCACGCAGTTTGAGATCCCGAACAGCTCCATGTTCCGCTCCAGCGCACGCACCCTTGAGGGCGAGATCTCATTTGCGACCAAAAGCCCCCTGCCGCAAAGACGATCCCCCAGCTGCGTCGCTTTCCCACCGGGCGCGGCGCACAGATCCAGCACCCTGTCCCCTGGCATGACCGGAAGGATTTCGGCCGGTGCCATGGCACTTGGCTCCTGCAGATAATACACGCCGGCCCGATACCAGGGATGCTGCGAGGGCCTGTCCCGGTAATCCACATAATAGCCATTCCGTGTCCAGGGAACACGCTTCACGGGAAAAGGCGCAATCGACTCAAAGGAATCCGCCGAAAGACGCAGACGGTTTACCCGGAGCGCATTTCTCCTTCCCTCCCCAAGAGAAGAGAGGAAGTCCTCATATGAATCACCCAGAAGACACCTCATGTTCCCCACAAAGGCCTCCGGAAGATCCGGCTGATATGCTGTCTGACTGTTTTTCTGATTCAAGTCGCTGTTCTTCATCAAAGCCATCCCATAGTTCTCATCACATCCCGCAGGCCGCCCGCAATCAGGATCTGTAAAAAATACATCCTGCCTGTCTTTTTCTCCATTATACAAAATTGATGAACGAAATGGGATATCATTCCGTCCATCCATCTGAATCACATTTGTTATATTTTGATTTCGAGAGGGCCTCACCCGCAGACCGCCCGCCTGCAGGGGGATCCTGCATCATCTTACAAGACCGCGAAGCTTTCCGACAAACCGGCCAAGCCGTTCCATGGCTTCCTTCAGGGCTTCCAGTGAGTAGGCGTAGGAGATCCGGATATATCCCTCCCCGCTTGCGCCAAAGGCATCCCCGGGCACAACTGCTACTCTTTCCTCCTCCAGCAGCCTGGTGGCGAATTCCTCTGAGGTCATGCCGAATTCCTTTATGCACGGGAATACATAGAATGCGCCAAAGGGTTCAAAGCATGGAAGCCCCATATTCCGGAAGGAATGAAGCAGGAAACGTCTTCTCTGGTCATACGCGTCCCGCATCTTCACAACCTCCGGGAAACAGTCCCGGAGCGCAGCTGTAGCCGCGTACTGGCTGTTCGTGGGAGCACACATGATGGCAAACTGATGGATCTTGGTCATGACAGAAAGGATCCGGGCATTCCCGCAGCAATACCCCAGCCGCCATCCGGTCATGGCAAATGCCTTGGAGAAACCATTGATCAGGATCGTCCGCTCCTGCATCCCGGGAATCTGGACGATGGAAACGTGATCCTCTCCCGTATAGGTCAGCTCGGAATAGATCTCATCTGATACCACATAAAGATCATGCTCCAGGCAGACCTTTGCCACTGCCTCCAGATCTTCCCTGCGCATGACAGCACCGGTGGGGTTGTTCGGGAACGGGAGGATCAGAATCTTGCTCTTGTCCGTGATATGCTCCTCAAGTTCCTGCGCAGTCAGGCGGAACTCATTTTTCTCCTGAAGCGGAATCGGCACCGGCACGCCGTCCGCCAGGATCGCGCACGGCGTATAGGAAACATAACAAGGCTCCGGGATCAGGACCTCATCTCCCGGATTCAGAAGCGCGCGGAACGCCAGATCGATCGCCTCGGAGCCGCCGACCGTCACCAGGCATTCATGGATCGGATCGTAGCTCACACCGATCCTCTTTTTCAGGAAGCGGCAGATCTCTTCCCGCAGTTCCTTCAGGCCGGCATTCGAAGTATAGAATGTCTTTCCTCGCTCCAGGGTATAGATCCCCTCATCACGGACAGCCCATGGCGTGTCAAAATCCGGCTCCCCAACGCCCAGGGAAACCACATCATCCATCTCCGCCACGATATCAAAAAACTTCCTGATCCCGGATGGTTTCAGACTGTCTGCCTTCCTGGAAAGATCGCACCTTCCGGACATTTCCTTCATTGGGTCATCCTCCTTGCAATTATGGGGTTATACTCATCCGGGTATCCTTTTTCTTTCTCTCGAAAATGATCCCGTCGTCCTTGTATTTCTTCAGGATGAAATGGGTCGCTGTGGAAAGGACCGTGTCAAGCGTGGAAAGCTTGCTCGACACGAAGCCTGACACTTCCTTCAGCGTTTTGCCCTCAAGGATCACAAGAAGGTCGTAGGCACCGGAGATCAGATACACCGACTGCACCTCCGGATAGTTGTAGATCCGCTCCGCAATATTGTCGAAGCCCTGCCCGCGCTGCGGCGTGACACGTACCTCGATCAGGGCCGTCACGGTATCCGTACCTGCTTTGTCCCAGTCGATCAGGGTGTTGTAGCCGCAGATGATGTTCTCCTGCTCCATCTTGTGGATTTCATTCGCGATCACGTCACTGCTCGAACCAAGCAGCACCGCGATCTCTTCCGGTGTCATTCTGGAATTTCGCTCAAGCAGCGAAAGGATCTTCTCTCTCATAAATATTCTCCTCTTTCTTCCGGATCAGCGCTGCACGAAAAATCCCGCTCCTGCGAGCAGGTCCGGGGGGATGTCCAACGCGCCGGCAGCGGGACGGATTTCAAGGCTCCTCCAGGAACCGGATGTCATCCCCCAGGCGAAGCTGGCGCTGAAGCCCCGCCCGGCAAATGCCGATGACGGAAGCCGGGATGTTCTCTTTCCGGAAAATCCGGAGGGCATCCTCCGCCTTCCCTGATGCAACCAGCCAGCCTCCCGATGCATCGATCCGGTAAATGTCCGCTCCAAGGAGCTCGCAGACCTCCACATCTTCCTGTTTCAGCAATATGCTTCTGAGATCCACGTCAAAGCCGCATTGCAGCTTCTCTCCCAGGATCCACAACCCCCGCAGAACACCGCCCTTTCCCAGACGCTCACGGGCGAGAAGCGGTACGCTGTCAGGGATCTGAAGATAAGGCCCCATCTTCTTTGCAGCTGACAAGACCCCCTCCGGGAGTTCCCTCTTCAGCACGTCTGCCGAAGAACGGGCGAGGGAGGATGCCCCTGCCCTCCCCGCATATCCTGCCATCAAGATCTCCATGTCAGTTCCATATTCCTCATGCCTATGAACGTCACAGCCACACACAACTGCCAGGGGCGGACTGTGGATGCGGTCCATAGGCCCGCTTCCGGATATTGTCAGTTGATGATGGTCACTGCGCCGGGATCCATATTATCATCCATATCCCCGGCTGTCTGGCCTTGAGGATTCTGCGTGCCCTGCTGCTGCGCCTGGTTTGCTCCTGATGCCTGTGCCGGATCCGTCCCCTGTGCCTGTCCCTGCGCCCCGGTCTGAGGCTGCTGGGCTGAGACACCATACCGGATGATCTGCTGGACCGCATCCAGGTTATTCGACCCGATCGCGCCATAAAGAGCCTGCTGCACCGCGGCATTCGATGTCATCACGCCCACCGAATAAATGGTTCCGACAGACTGATAATAGCTGGAATTAACCAGCACCTCATCGGTCTGAACCCCGTCCACGTAAACCAGCTTCCAAAGCTCGGCCTGATACCCGGTATGCGGGGACTGTGTCTGCGCTATATACCCCACCGCCTGGGTCGCATCCGGATAGAGCGAATATCCGCTGGGCTCCATGGTAGCCAGCACCCTGCTGTCGAATTCGATCGTCCTGTTCGCAGGCCTGGTCTCATGGCCGTAGATCACAAACGTGATCTGGCCCCCGTAGCATCCGCCCTGAATATAGATCGGAGCGTCCGTATTATTGACAAACCGCATATCCATCACGCCTTCCGCGATGGCTGCATCCTTGGAAGGCTCCACATAGCTGACCATCATCGTATGGTTCGACCTTGCCGTGATATCCAGCTCCGCCTTGAGCGCTGCGTTATACAGCGTTGTGGAAACCTGGCAGATCCCGCCGCCATAGGAATCAACCGTCCTGTTCTCTTCATAGGTCGGTGCAGGCAGATAACCGTTCTCGGCGGAAAACGGCGTCACGGTCTGCGTCACGGAAAACTCGTCTCCCGGCCACAGGAGCGTTCCGTTGATCAATGCACATCCATTTTCCACATTGACCGCACGGTTGCCGGACGAGGCGGAATAGTCGGTCGTTGCCGTCCCCAGGACATCCTTGACCAAAGACAGCGTCTCATATGTCACATCCGGACTGACCTCGTCATAGGAAAGCTCTACGGAAATATTCCCTCCGGTCCATGCTTCGATCGCAGCCTTCACAGCAGCGGCGGACTCCTCCGCCTTCAGTGTCGTCCCCTTGGTTCCGCCTTCTACATAGGGCAGCCCGTCCGATCCGATCAGAAGCTCTCCCTCCACCGGATCCGTGTCATAGCTGCTTAAGGTCTTGACGAAATTCCTGACACGCTGCTCATCTACGGTAAAGTCCAGCGTATACTCCACCGTATGGTTCTCCAGATCCTTCTGCTGCTTGTACCGCTCTACAATATTTCCGCTCTTCCCGATGGGCACGAGGGAATCCACGATGTCCAGGTTGGTACAGGCATATCCGAAATCCGCCAGCGAAGCAGTGATGACATTGTCCCCATATTTCAGATTGACCGGAGTCGATGCCATGGAATCCGCTTTCGCCTGGAGGGCATTTTCAGCCTCCTCAGGCGTCATGCCGGACAGGTCAACTCCTTCCACATAGACACCGTTTGCGATCGTGGAATCAGAAACGGATGCCACCGGCTTTCCTGCCCATGTCTGCGCGGAAAAAAGAACCGCAAACACTGCACCGGTCAGACATGTCCGGAGAAATGTTCTTCCCTCCACCTCAGCCTCCTGTTACAGAAGGAATGCAGGAATCAGGGAAAAGAGCATGGCTGCCACAAGGATCACCACGATCACCACCGCAATCGTCTGTTGTTTTTTGTTACGTCTTTTCATTTTCCTAACCTCCATCTCTTCATCTGTCATTATGTACAGATTTCGTAACTGTACAGAACCTGTTCTGTACAGTTACGCATCGGGCGATGCTTCGTATACGGAATCACCCGATGCCGCCTCATTTACACTATCATACGCCCTCAGCAGCAAGTGCCTCGGGCTGTTCTGAACAGTTACCAGCTTTCACATTACAGTCACATCTTTACAGCACAAGCTTTGCCGCGCCGTAGATCCCTGCATCATTGCCAAGGGTCGCCAGTGCAAAGACCGCATCCTTGCAGCCCGGAAACGCATACTGACGGTAGTACTTCTGAACATATTCCAGAATGACCGGCCCTGCCTTTGACACACCGCCGCCGATCACGTAGATCTCCGGATCCGTCACACTGGCAAAGCCCGCAAGGGCCCGTCCCAGGTACAGCCCGAACTTCTCCGCCACAGCATCCGCAACCTCATCTCCTGCTTTGACTGCATCCCAGACATCCTTTGCGGTCAGCTGTTTCCCGCGCAGCATACTCGGCGTATCCTTGTCCTTCTCCAGCTGCATCTTAGCAAGAAGAACGATTCCCGTCGCTGAGGCCACCTGCTCCAGGCATCCGACATTCCCGCAATTGCACGGCTCCGTCAGTTCCTCTGTCACATGGACATGGCCGATCTCGCCGCCCGATCCATGGGCTCCGGCGATCACCTTTCCTTCCACGACAATGCCGCCCCCGATACCGGTTCCCAGCGTCACCATAATCAGGTTCTTATGCCCTGCACCGCCACCCTTCCAGCACTCTCCGAGTGCGGCAGCATTGGCATCATTGACCGCGCGTGTCCGGATTCCTGTGAGCTTCTCCATCTCCCTGACAATATTGACCTTGCCCCAGTGAAGATTGACCGCAAGCATGCAGACACCATCCTCATTGACAGGCCCGGGGATATCAAGGCCGATCCCCTCGATCTCATTCTTTGTAAGACCTCTCTCATCCAGCTTGCGGTTGATCGTCTCCGCGATGTCCGGAAGGATATAGATTCCGTTCTCCTCCAGCCTGGTCGGGATCTCCCATTTGTCAAGCAGGTTTCCCTCCGTATTAAGGAGACCACACTTGATTGTGGTTCCCCCCACGTCGATTCCAAAGCAATACTTTTTCATAACTGACTCTCCTGTCATCACTCCTTCGTCTGCTGTTTCGCCATATTTTCCATAATGCCCTGCTGTACACGGTTATACAGCTCCTGGGCTGCATTGTATCCCATCTTTTTCTGCCGGTGGTTCACCGCGGCTGACTCCACGATCACGGCAAGGTTCCGGCCAGGCCGGATCGGCAGGGAATGGCATGTGACGCGGTTGCCGAGGAACTCCGTATACTCCTCCTGCAGCCCCAGGCGGTCATACTCCTTATCCTTGTCCCATTCCTCCAGCTTGATCACCAGATCGATGTTCGTCGTATCCATGACCGCTTCCACGCCGAACAGTGTTTTGACATTGATGATCCCGATTCCGCGCAGTTCGATGAAGTGCCGGGTGATATCCGGCGCCGTCCCTACCAGAGAATGGTCAGATACCTTGCGGATCTCCACGACATCATCCGTGATCAGCCGGTGTCCTCTTTTGATCAGCTCCAGGGCAGCCTCGCTTTTTCCGATTCCGCTCTCTCCCATGATCAGGACTCCCTCGCCATACACATCGACCAGGACACCGTGGATCGTGATGCACGGTGCCAGCTCTACGTTCAGCCAGCGGATGACTTCTGCGACAAATGCGCTTGTCTCCCTCGCTGTCGTAAAGATCGGGACATCATATCTAGCCGCAAGCTCCAGCATATCCTCATCCGGGATGGTTCTGGTCGTATAGACAATCGCCGGGATCTTCGCGGCGAGCAGACGTTCATAGATGTGCATTTTCCGTTCCCTGGTAAGCGTGTCCAGATAGGTATACTCGACATATCCGATCACCTGAAGGCGGTCGGCATCAAAATAGTCGAAATAGCCGGTCAGCTGAAGCGCAGGCCGGTTCACTTCCGTCGTTGTTAATTCCTTTCCCTCAAGGCTTACCGATTCTGTACGGTTCACCAGTTCCATCTTCTGTACCAGCTTTTCGATGGGGACGCTGGACTGTGTGTTCATACGCTGTCCTCCGGCTTTCCTTGTTCCGCCTGCGGCTCCTGCCCTTATGCAAGGGTTCAGCACCTGATCTGAACGGTTACGCATCGGGCGATGCTCCGCATTCTAAATCGCCCGATACCTTATTTATTGTCACTTTCATACGCCTTCAGCAGCAGGTGCTTCGGCTTACAATCGTCTCAACCATATCACCAAAGGATCACTTTGTCGAGGCTGGATGAAAGAATTCGTACACTTTCCTTGCACTTGCCGCATTCATGGAAGGAGCATGTGCAAGATGCTCCTCATCCGCATCACGGATCGCTTCCAGAGAGCCAAACGCGCGAAGCAGCGCCTTTCGCCTCGCCGGCCCGATCCCCTCGATCTCATCCAGGAGGGAGCAGGTCTGGGCTTTTGCGCGTAAAGACCTGTGATACTCGATCGCGAAGCGGTGCGCTTCATCCTGTATGCGTGTGATCAGCTTGAATCCCTCTGACCTTGTATCAATCGGAAGCTCCACGTTGTGATAGTACAATCCCCGGGTCCTGTGATAATCATCCTTTACCATTCCGCACACAGGGATGTCAACCCCGATCTCCCGGCAGACCTGCTCCGCGACATTAACCTGGCCACGTCCGCCGTCCATCATGATCAGATCCGGAAACACACTGAAGGAGCCGTCACTGACATCCAGGTTTCTCTGGGCAAGCTCCTTCGCCTCCTCCTGCCCGTGGGTGAGCCGCCTTGTGATCACCTCTCTGAGGGAAGCATAATCATTCGGCCCTTCAACGGTGCGGATCCGGAATTTCCGGTAATCTGTGCGCTTCGGCTTTCCTTTCTCAAAAACGATCATCGATCCCACAGATTCCACGCCAGATGTATTCGAGATATCATAGGCTTCCACCCTGCTCAGATGGCCAAGTCCCAGGATGGAGGCGATCTCCTGCATGGCGCCGATCGTCCTGCCCTCTTCCATGCGGACACGCTCCCTGTCCATCTTTAAGGCGATCTGCGCATTTTCCAGTGCCATCTGAACGAGATGACTGTGCGTTCCACGCTGCGGCACCTTCAGATATACCCGGTTTCCCCTCCTTGCGCTGAGCCATTCCGCAATCAGCTTCTGGTCCTCGATGGAATCAGACAGCAGGATCTCCTTCGGCAAAAATGCAGATGAGGCGTAGAACTGACGCACAAAGGTTGACAGGACCCTTCCCCGGACAACGCCCTCCCCATCGTTTTCCTGTGAAAGGGAACTGTTCTCCGCGCTTTCCGCCAGCAGGGCCGCATCCTCTTCCCCAATCCTGAGGAAGCTATGGTCACGCCCGATCAGCTTGCCCCCGCGCACATAAAAAACCTGGACAACCGCATCCGTGCCGTCGATCGCAAGCGCCAGCACATCCCGGTCCTCCCCGTCGCCATTCTCCATCTTCTGTTTCTGTGTGACACTGATGACATTCTGCATCAGGTCACGCATCTTCGCCGCCGTTTCAAAATCCATCTCTTCACTGGCCGCCTTCATGCGCTCTTCCAGCTGCTTTACGACCGGCCGGTAATCGCCCTCCAGGAAATCAATGGCCTTTCCGATCTTTTCCTGGTATTCCTCACTGGTGACCCTTCCCTGGCAGGGCGCATCACACTGGCCGATCTGATAGTTCAGGCAGGGACGCTCGAGCCCGATGTCACGCGGAAGATTCCTGGTGCAGTCCCGCACCGAATACAGCTTCCTTAAAAGCTCTATCGTCTCTTTCACGGCAAATGAACTCTTGAAGGGTCCGAAATACCTTGCCCCGTCCTTTTTCATCTTCCTGGTGAACAGGACACGGGGGTATGTTTCCTGGACCGTCACCTTAATATACGGATAGGTTTTGTCATCCTTGAGAAGCGTGTTGTACTTGGGCCGGTTCTCCTTGATCAGATTATTCTCAAGAACCAGCGCTTCCAGCTCCGAATCCGTCACAATGTACTCAAAGTACGCGATGCGGCTCACCATGTGCTCAATCTTCGGCCCTCTGCCGAGCTTATGCACAAAGTACTGGTGCACACGGCGGTTCAGGTTAACCGCCTTTCCCACATAAAGGATCTCATCCTTCCTGCCATGCATAATATATACCCCTGGCTTCTGGGGGAGCTTTTTCAATTCTTCCTGAAGGTCAAAATCCGGATTCATCGTCTCTTCCTGAACAGATCCTTAATGCAAATTTTTACATTGCAAGTCACACCTCCGCCAGCAAGCGGCCTGTGGGTGCGCCCGCTGGCGGGGTGTGACTTGTAACCTTTTTATAAAAACACAGAGATCCTGGGATCTCTGTGCATCTTGACAAATCTCAATCGCAATTGTTCAGAACCCGTTCTGAACAATTGCGCATCGGACGATGTTCCGATGCTTCGCATCCTGAATCGCCCGATGCCGCTTCCTATACGCTTTCATACGCCCTCAGCAGCAAGTGCTTCGGGCTGTCCTGAACAGGTATCCGCAATCTATCAATTCGCAGCGCGCCTGGAAGAGGATCTTCTGTATGCTGCCTTCCTCGCGAATGTGCGCTCCTCCTCTGTCTCGAAGATCCGGTCGCTGATGATCTGCACCAGCACGCCCATCACGAGCCCAAGGGAGACATCGATCACGGAGTGCTGCTTCAAAAACATCGTTGAAAGGATGATCAGGACACCGAGCACATTGCTCGCAAGGAAAACCGCTTTCCGGCGGCGCAGCTTCTCATTGGAATTGATCGCATGGCACAACACAACCGTGTTATAGACATGGATGCTCGGCAATACATTCGTCGGGGTATCAATGCTGTAAAGCAGCGATACCAGTTTCCCGCATATTCCGGTGGTATCTACATATTCCGGGCGAAGAAACAGGCGGTTCGGATATATGACTGAAACCACAAGAAACGCCGTCATTCCTAACATCAATGCAGTGATCAGCCTGTAGTATTCATATAAATGCGCCTTCAGGACAAACCATCCGACCACATAGATATTGAATATGAACCAGATTCCATACGGAATGATAAACCAGGAGATAAAAGGGATCTGGTCATCCAGCCAGGTGTGGATCACATGATAATGGACATGGCCTGCACCTTCCATGATCCGGAATCCGCCCATATAGACCACCATATAGATGATGATCCACCAGACATGACGGTGCGTCCGGAACAATTGGATCAGATTCTGAATTCTCTTTATCATACCTCTCCTAAACTGCGTGTGTCCCCTTTCTGAAATACTGACTATGTGATTGATTTTTGCGCTATGCAATCGGATGAAATGACAAGCAGGATGTACAAGTGATTTCACGATCAATTGTCTGCCTGTTCCCCATCAGATGATTCCGGGTGCGAAGCCCCCATGCCCCCGGCCTGGTCAGAAACAGCCGGTTCCAGGTTTGCAGTGTGTCCCTCCGGCGCAGCCGATCCGGTGTCTGAAACATGCACATCGGAGGATGCCGGTCTGATATCCGGAGCGGGTGCCTCAGGAACCGGTTTTGATTCTTCCGAAGCGATATCCGTCTTCCCGGCCGGCGCAGCCATATCCGTTCCGGATTCCTTCACCGCCTTCGGGGTACGGATCTGCTGACGTTCTATGATGCGTCCTTCATGATGCTTTGCCGCAGGATCAGTTCCTTCCACCTTATGAAGAATCTCCATAAATTCCTTGCCGGTGATGGTCTCTTTCTCGATCAGGAACGCCGCGATCTCGTCCATCGTCCTTCTGTGCTCGGACAGGATCTTCTTCGCCTGGTCATAAGACTGCTTCAGGATCCGGATGACCTCCTGATCCACCTGGGCTGCCGTCGCGTCAGAGCAGTTCATGACAACCCTGCCATCATCCAGGTACTGGGCTGCCGGAGCCTCCAGCTGGGCAAGCCCGAACTTCTCGCTCATGCCATACTGCGTGACCATGGCACGGGCAACCTTTGTCGCTTTCTCGATATCGTTCGCCGCACCGGTCGTGACCGTATTGAACACGATCTCTTCCGCGGCCCGCCCTGCGACAAATTCCACCAGCATCGCACGGATCTCTTTTTCCGTATTCAGGTACTTCTCTTCCTCAGGGACATTCATGACATAGCCAAGCGCACCCATGGTTCTCGGAACAATCGTGATCTTCTGCACAGGCTCCGAATCCTTCTGCAGCGCAGATACGAGGGCGTGGCCGACTTCATGATAAGATACGATCCTGCGCTCCTCCTGGGACAGGATCCGGTTCTTCTTTTCTTTGCCCACCAGAACGACTTCCACTGCCTCCAGAAGATCCTTCTGGCTGACGGCAGTCCTGTGGTTCTTGACCGCAAGGATGGCCGCCTCATTGATCATATTGGCAAGATCCGATCCCACCGCGCCGGAGGTTGCCAGCGCGATCTCCTTCAGGTCAACGGTTTCATCCATATGGACTTCCTTTGAATGAACCTTCAGCACATCGATCCGGCCCTGCAGGTCAGGCTTTTCTACCGTGACCCTTCTGTCAAAACGCCCTGGCCGAAGCAGCGCGGGATCCAGAACCTCCGGGCGGTTTGTCGCCGCCAGGATCAGAAGTCCCTTGGAGGTATCGAAACCATCCATCTCGGAAAGAAGCTGGTTCAGTGTCTGTTCACGCTCATCATTCCCGCCATACATGCCGGAATTCCTGCTCTTTACGA
>ODAI013079992.1_pt1 | contig 13754 bp, 9 predicted proteins | sample 1539321 | NCBI WGS metagenome assembly ODAI01 (sample SAMN02144231, study PRJEB22623) | gut metagenome | biome: sheep rumen | host: Ovis aries | place: New Zealand
GCGGGTGCATTTGATACGGACAGACTGAACGACCTGCTGGATCTGTGCAATCCGTTTGCGAAGAACTCCGCAGCCGTCATTTATTTCCATGCAAGGGACGGAATTGTCTCCGATTTAAGCTCTGCTCTTGCCATCCTTGACCGAAACGATGTACAATACGGTAAGATTTTCTACTCTGCCGGAGAACGGATCGGTTCCCCGCAGCGGATGCCCTATGCAGCCCGCTTCTACATCATAGGAGAAAGCAGGGAGGAAATCGACACGCGTACAGAAGAAATCATTTCGACGATGGCTCTGCGGGATGCGGAGGGAAATGATCTCCTGTACCCGAATCGGATCGGTACATACACGGAGGACTTACATGATTGATTTTAACGTCCCGCCAAGCACGGGAAAAGAAACATACTATATGCAGCAGGCCATTGAAAACAGAAAGATCTGCGGAGACGGTCCGTTTACCAAAAAATGTCAGGCATGGATGAACGAGAAATTCGATGTTCCGGCTACCTATCTCACAACATCCGGTACTTCAGCCCTCGAGATGGCGGCTCTTCTCTGTGATCTGAAGCCGGGGGATGAAGTCATCCTTCCCTCCTACACATTCTGTTCGACGGCGGATGCATTTGTCCAGAGAGGCGCCACCCTCGTGTTCGTGGACATCCGACCGGATACCATGAATATCGACGAGAAGAAAATCGAGGATGCCATCACCGACAAAACGAAGGTCATCGTGACCGTCGATTATGCCGGAGTCGCCTGTGAGATCGATACGATCCGCGAAATAGCGAAAAAGCACGGCCTGAAGATCGTCGAGGATGCCGCCCAGGGCTTCGGGTCTACCTACAAGGGCAGGCCGCTCGGTAAAGATTGCGATTTCGGATGCTACTCTTTCCATGAAACCAAGAATTTCTCCATGGGCGAAGGCGGCGCCCTGGTCCTTCCGGACCTTCGGTACCGCGACCAGGCCGAGATTTACCGCGAAAAGGGAACTGACCGAAGCAGGTTCTTCCGGGGACAGATCGACAAGTATACATGGGTGGATTACGGCTCATCCTATCTGCCGAGCGATCTGAACGCAGCATATCTCTGGGCCCAGCTTGAGGAGTACGACACGATCTTCAATGACCGTATGGCGACCTGGAACTATTATAACGAAGCGCTCCGGCCGCTCGCTGAGGCAGGGAACCTCGAGCAGCCCTTCATACCGAAGGAGTGCGGGCACAATGCTCATATGTACTACATTAAGCTTGCCGATCTTAATGAAAGATCCGCCCTCATCCGTCACCTGAAGGAGAACGGTATTCTCGCAGTATTCCACTATATCCCGCTGCACAGCGCACCTGCGGGTCTCAAGTTCGGCCGCTTCCACGGCGAGGATGAGTTCACGACAAAAGAGAGCGAGCGCCTTCTCAGGCTTCCGCTCTATTACAAAATCACGAAGGAGGATCGGGAAAAAGTCGTCTCAGCTATTTTCGATTTTTTCAAATGATTCCCCTCTCAGCGAACAATCAACCAAGAACGCTTCGGCGGTTTCATTCTGCGAATTCATCTCACGACTGAAACCACGAAAATTCTGTGTCAGAGATAAAAAATGGAGGTATCTGTGCCATGTCTTCTTTCATAAGAAAACACCCACGGACTACACTCCTTGCAGCAACGGCCGTACTGTACCTTATACTGTACGGCCGTTTCCTGTTCGGAGATGCGGTCTATATGTACAGCGATGTCGGCTCAGACTCGCTCTCGTCGAGTTACCCGATCATCACCATGCTCTCCCGGCTCTTTGAGACCCGGACATTCAGCCACTACACACTCTGGAACGGTCTCGGGACCGACACCACAGCCACATTCCTTCAGTATATCAATCCGCTGAAATTCCTGATCCTGCTTTTCGGCAGAGATAATTTCCCGATCGGTATCCTGCTCGTCGTGTTCCTGACACACATGCTCACCGCGCTCTTCGCATTCGGCTTCATGCGGCGTCTTGTGAAAAATGACTATGCTGCGCTCCTCCCCTCCCTGGCCTGGACATTCTCGTCCTATATGGTCGTCTGGGGACAGAATTACAGCTATGGTCTGTGCATGCTGATGTTCACAATGATCATGTTCCTCCTGCAGGGCTTTCTTTTAAGCGGCGGAAGAAAATGGGCCGTAGGGCTTGTTCTCGGTTACGCCCTCTTCCTGATTTCGAACTACTATTTCTTCTACATGACTTGTGCATGCAGTGCGCTGTACGTAATCCTTTACACAGCTTTCTCGGGTGAGGAGGGCGGCTTTGTCCTGACCATCAGGCGGCTGTTTACCCTTCTTCTGATCGGAATCGGATCTCTCTTCGTAGCTGCCGTATCCGTTCTCCCGATCATACTGTCCTTCCTGGGAAGTGCAAGGACAGGCGATACCACGTCGCACGGTATAGCAAGTCTCCTGGCTCCGTTCGATCTGAAGACCTACGTTACATTTGTCGGAAGATTTTTCTCCGCCAATATCTACGGTGCCGGAAACGCCTACACCGGATCAGCCAATTACTACGAGGCGGCACTGCTTTCAACGAGCATATTGTTTATATTTGCAGTGATCTACCTGTTCTTCCGCAAAGGCTCTTTTGTGAAGACCTTCGTTTCTCTGCTCCTTTCGGCCGCCATGCTTGCAGTACCGCTCGCCGGATATGTGCTGACATTTAACGTACACGCCCAGCGCTACTCCTTCATTCTGTGCTTCGCGGAATGTATCGCCATTGCATTTCTTATGAAGGACCTGGACGAACATGTGCACAAAGCCTCTCTCGTTATCTCCGGGATTCTGACCCCGGTCATCGCGATCGGCTCGCTGGCTCTCATCTACATGACGCGCGAACGCTTCGGGCTTGCCTTCCGGAACAAGACACTGGTCCTGTCGGCCGGTTTCACCTCGCTATTCACCGTGCTCATCTGGCTGCACCTTTCGGAGAAGCTCCGTCCGAAGCTGGCGGTCCTCCTGACGCTCATTCTCGGCGCCGAGCTCGTCCTACTCAATTGGCCCGGACTCTACGACCGTGATTTTCTGACAAAAGAAGGCTTCAGCAGCAACTTCTACAATGACGGAACACAGGCTGCCTCCGGAAAAATACGCAGCGAGGACGAATCACTCTCCCGGATCTGTACCAGTACGGAATACGACCGGGCGAACGAGGGACTGGTGGACGGCCACAACGCTGTCAGTGTATATTCCAATACCAACTCCGCTTCGCTCGTCTCGCTCACCAATGCCGCCGGCGTCTACCAGAAATCCAGCAATTTCTTTATCGTCGGATATCCGCAGTATTACCTGTACACACTTCTGGCGGGCAAATATCTGATCACCGACGAGCCGGACTTCGCGGCCGACGGTTTTGAACAGACGCTTTTCAAGGTCATTGATGAGACCGGAACGAACAGGACATTTGAAAATGTCAATGCGCTCCCCTTCGGCTATGTCTATGACAGAGAGATTTCCGGAAGCGAGTTTTCCGCCCTGGACGGCATCGACAGGATGCGCGCGCTCACGGCCGGTTACGTACGGACAGAAGAAATTAAACCGGCAGGCAGCGACGATACAGGGAAGAATGTGAAATCCGAGTTCGACCGGTCCGAGAAGGAAACCGACATCATGCCGAAGATCTGCTCTCCGAACGAGGTATCTCTCAAGGAAAATGCAGACAAGTCCCTGACGATCTACGCAGACGGGGCGGATCCGTATTTCCTGTATGATATCTCTTCACTGAACACGAGCAGGAAAAAAGAAATCCAGTATCTGACGATCTCGGCGGATCCGGATTCTCTGAACGGCGAATCCCAGATCCAGATCTTCCTGACGACGAAGGAACATCCGGACCTGTGCCCGGAGCTCAGCTACATCTACTATCTGAGCCATGATTATCCGGAGCTCAACATTCTGCTTCCGGACAGCGTCAAGGATATTCGGGTGGATCTTGGCAGCGGTTCGGCCATCACGTTCCGTGAGATGAAGATCACGACCATATCAGACGCGGCGTCCGATTTCAAGAAGCTTGCCGCCACGGATATCACGGATATCCGGTTTGAGGACGACGCCTATTACGCGACGGTGAACACTAATGAGAAGGGATGTCTTCTTTGCGTGCCGCTTCTCTATTCCGAAAACTGGTCGGCGACCGTAAACGGTGAGTCCTGTGATATTATGAATGTCAACGGCGGGCTTCTGGGCATCACGCTGGACAAGGGGACGAGCCGGGTCGAGATCCGCTACGAGGTGCCGTATTTTAAATACGGCGTGTATGTCTCGCTGGCGTCTCTGGTGATAGCGCTCCTTCTGTTTATTGTGCCGGAAAGAAAACGTAAAGAATAAGTTAACGGGCTGCCGCGCGAAATGCGCGGCAGCCCGTTTGGTATATAAAAGCAGTATCGGATTCAGGCCTCCTTCGGAGTCTCCTCCTCCTTCACATCAAAATTGATCCGCTCCTCCTCCACGACCAGCGGCCGGTCAAGCACCCTCGAATTGATAGCCAGTATATACTCGCCGAGCAGCCCGATAAAAAAGAGCTGCACCCCTCCGAGGAAGAACACGCCGATTACGAGCGGTGCGATACCCGAGCGGAACCAGTCCCAGTGAATCAGCTTCATAATGAAGTACACGATCGCGACCACAAAGCTCAGGCCGCCTATGATGAAACCGAGAAAAGATGCAAGCCGGAGCATGACCTTCGAGTAAGACGTGATTCCGATCATGGCCACATCGTAGAGCGAATAGAAATGGTTCTTGCTCTTTCCCGCCCTTCGGTTCGGCCTCTCGTAAAGAACCGTCTTATATTCGAACCCGAACTCGGCCACCATCCCGCGGAAATACGGGACCGGGTCATGTATGCCTCGCACCACGTCGACAAAAGCCTTATCAAACAGTCCGAATCCCGTAAAATTTTCAATATGTCCGATGTCCGTGATCTTTCTCAGGAACTTGTAGTACTGTCTGCGTACAAATGCCATAAAGAAGTTCTCTTCCGTCTTCTCCTTGATTCCTATGACGATCTTATGGCCTTTCTCCCACTCTCGGACAAATGTCGGAATAAGAGAAGGCGGGTCCTGGAAGTCCGCGTTCAGTCTGACCACGCAGTCCCCGTAAGCCTGCTTGAAGCCGTAGACCGGGGAACGCATCTGTCCGAAATTTCTCGCGTTGAAGATAGCCTTGACGTGAGGATTTTCCCTGCAGATGTGCCGGATCAGCTCCTTCGTGTTATCTTTGGAGTGATTGTCGATGAAGATGATCTCGTAATTGTATTCCGGCAGCTCTTCCGTGAAGATCCTGACCAGCGTATCTGTGAGCGGAATGACATTATCCTGCTCATTGTAAGTCGGCACGACGACCGAAATCAGTTTCTTTTCCATATTACCTCGCATACCTGTTACATGAAGTCACACTTGTGAATTTCGCATCCATTCTATCGTACGGCTGATTCCTTCCCGGAAGGAAACCTGCGGAACAAATCCCGTATCCTCCGTCAGGTTCGAGATATCCGCACAGAGATTCCTTATTTTTCCGCTTGCGGGATAGGGAATGTCCCCGATTCCCTGCACCGGGACGCCGCAGCACTCCGCCATCTCTCCGATGAATTCCGAAAGCACGCGCCCCTGTCCGCTGCCGATACAGTAAACGCTGCCGTCCTTACCCTTCTCACCCATAAGGTAAAATGCGCGTCCCGCATCCTCCGAAAACAGGTAGTCCCAGCGATGCTCGGCCGGTGAGAAGGAAGTCCTCTCTCCGTTCAGCATTTTCCTTAAGGAGACGGAAATCATGGAGCTCTCCTTATCGTAAATCCCATATGTACTGAAAATGCGCGGCCAGATACACTCCATCCCGATCTCTCTGCAGAGCATCCGGGCGAGCAATCCGGCTGCAAGCTTGCTGGCCCCGTAAGGGTTGGCCGGCGCCGTCTCCGTGTCGGGACCGATCTTATCGAGATCCTTAGGACCGTATTCTGCCTGGGAACCCGCACCTATGAATCTCCTGCAGCCCATCGCTTCGGCGGCGCGCACAGCGTCGAGGGTATATTGTATATTACGGGCCTGAAGCTCCGTACTGTCGTTCCTTCTCGCACCGGTGTGCCCCCACGCAATATGATAGAACGTGTCGCACGGCTCCGGCACTTTTTCGGGAAGAGAGGCCAGATCGTCCAGATATCCCTCGATCAGATGAAGGTTCTCGTGAACCGGCAGCCGGGCGATTTTAGGGGGATTCGCCCTTACCATCGCGTAGACCGTCTTTCCCTCTTTCAGGCATTGCATGGCAAGCGCGGCGCCGATCATGCTTGTCGATCCGGTTATAAAGATATTCTGCATGTGTCTTCTCCTTCGTCGGGTTCCTCAGTCTCCGGTCTCCCGGCCGCCTTCATCAGACTTTTCTGGAACTCTCATCCAGCTCGATGAACATATTCTCCGCGAGCTCCTCCCTCGAAAGGAACGGATACATGTCCTCAAGCGGTGCGGACACCATACTGCCGTCCTCCAGCTTTCTGGAGGAGATTTTCGGCTCGGTGAACTGTTTTTTCGTGACAAATATTTCGCAGATGCAGGATTCCCCGCTCATGAGTGCACGCCTGATCGTACTTTTGAGATTCTCAGGTTCATGGCAGGCATAATAGGAAAGGCCGAATGCGGGAGCAAGCTGCCCGAGATCCGGGAAGCTGAGGTCTCCGCTCTCCTCCCCCACGCCCACAAGGGACGTCTTAAAGAAACCGCTCTGCGTCTGACGGACCGAATGATAACCTTCGTTGTTGATGACAAAGAGGCGGAAAGGTATCTTATTCTGCCTGAGCGTCTGAAGCTCCTGAAGATTCATCATAAGACTTCCCTCGCCGGTCACACAGACAATTGTTCTGCCCGGCTCCGCCCGGCTGATTCCGACCACGGCCGGAAGATCGAAGCCCATAGACGCGGTATTGGAGTTGGTAATGAATCTCTGGCCTGCTTTCGTTCGGAAAGTCTGGCTTCCGACTACCCGGGATGTCCCGACGCTCACCATCAGGATCGCATCGTCATCAAGAGCGTCGGACAGCTCGTTATAAAATGCATATATATTTGTGCGGCCTTCCTCGAGAACCTCATAATGCTCTTTCGTTACAGCCGGATATTTCATCTTCCATTCGCGGCATTTGTCCCGCCATTTCTCAGCCTTATTCAGGGGGTTTTCCTTCGTTGCGCCCAGTGCTTCGGCTCCCGCGATGATTTTCTCAACAAGATCTTTGGCATCGGAGACGACCGGCAGATCGACACGCAGATCTGACTTCATAATCTCATTCCTGTCGATGTCCGCTATAATCTTATAGGCTTCTCTTGCCCAGCCCTCCGTCTTGAATCCGGTCTGAGAGTAGCTCAGTCGGCAGCCTATCGAGAAGAACACATCACTGTTCTGCACGGCGAAATTTCCGGCACGGTCCCCGGTACCGCCGCATCTTCCCGTATAGAGCGGATGATCGTAGGCGATCGCATCTACGGAACTCACGCCGTCCGCCACCGGAACGCCGAGAATCTCGGCCATCTCAATGAACCTGTCATGAGCGCCCGCAAGACGTACGCCGAATCCGGGGAAAAGCACCGGTCTCTTCGCATTCCGGATCCGTTCCAGAATGTCGTCGATCACCTCCCCGGGTATCTCCGGCTTCTTCTCATCCGGATCCTCGGCCGGATCATATCCCGCAAGGTCGTCCGTCTCGATACTGCCGCCCTGAATATCCAGAGGAACATCGACCCAGACAGGCCCCGGTCTCCCGTTCCTTGCCAGGTAAACAGCCCGCTCAAGATGATAGCGGATCGTTGCCGCATCCCGGATTTTCACTGCATACTTGGTGATCGGCTTCACAATATCCACGATCTCGCACTCCTGAATACCGCGGCTTCTCAGATCGAGTCCCGTGCTTTCCACGGAGGTTGCCGTTCTCGTCTGACCTGACAGGACGATCATGGGAATCGAGCTCATCCAGCATCCGAGAACGCCGGTAACGGCATTTGTCGTACCGGGTCCTGCCGTCACACAGACGCCGGCCATCCTTCCCGAGTATCTTGCGTACGCTTCCGCCGCCATGCCGCAAGCCTGCTCATGATGGTGGTAAGTGCAGTGAATCCTTGAATGATGTCCGAACGAATCATTCATATGCATGGCAAGTCCGCCCGGCACCGTAAAAATGTCGGTAATACCCGCGTCGGCAATAAAATCAGCTATATAATCCGAAACTTTCTGTCTCACTTCTAATCCTCCGGAATAAATACTATCACTATCGGAACTTACAAACAGTTGAGCCCTCTTACAGGTCGGCGTAATCCGGGCAGCGATTCTCGCAGACCATCCGCTTGCCGGACTGCTGCACCGGAATCTCATCCACATATGTCACATCAATCACGGCGTCATCCCCGAGATATCTCCTGTAGAGATTCACAAGATCTTCCTCCACAAGTCTTTCCCTGTCGGCATTGACCAGAAGCTCGTAGCGCTTCTTCTCCCACTGAATACACTTCGACTGATGAACGACTCCCTCCATCTTCAGAAGTACGTTCATGAAGACATGGATAGAGAGGGGTTCTCCCTTGGTATTATACATAAGAGATCCGCGCCGTCCGTATATTTCCGTGAAATAGCCGTGCTTTCTGCCGAACTTGTCGATCTCTGTGCAGTAAACGCCCGTATCGCCCGTATCATAGCGGATCATCGGAAAAGCCCTGTTATAATAGTCCGTCACGACGATTCTTCCGACTTCCCCGGGAGATGCAGGCTCATCGGAATTAAGCTTCAGGATCTCCACATAAAAATTATAAAGGTCAGCCACATATCGGTCGTCGCTCGGCAGAGAGACCGCAATAAAGCCGTTCTCGTTGTTGCCGTAAGATCTGACCGGCGAAAAACCGAATTCTTCCTCAATCAGCGCATAGGTCGAATTCGGAAGGGCCTCTCCCATGGAGAAAATCATCTCCACCTGCCATTTGCCGAGATCGACCTTCTTTCGCTTTATGTACTCCGTCAGCGCTGTGAGCGCGCTGGAATAAGCTACGAGGCACTGCATTTTCTCCCGCTCGATCCTCTCACAGACTGTCGCGAGATAATCATCTCCCATGTTGGAGATATCGATCATCTTGAGATTATTCTTGAACGATTTCCAGGGTGTGATAACATTCTTCCCTTCGATCCAGGCCCGGAATTCGCCCCTCTTCATACCGAGACGGAATCCGTTCAGCTCATAGACAGCTATCGTGTTCATCAGGACACGGGTCATTTTTTCTCCGTCCGCATAGACAGTGAACGGAACGCCCGTTGAGCCGCTGGTGTTCAACTGATAAAGCGTATCTTCCTTTCCCTGATACGCATCTGCCAGGATTTCCTGCCTGTGTGTGTTATAATCCATCTTGCGCATGACGGGAAAATCCGAAAGGCTGTGGTTCTCCGGTATGTCTTTATAAAATGCACAATTGTAACGCGCATATTCCGTAATGGCGCGGATTCGCCTCTCCTCGTACGCCGGCGTAATGCCGCGCACGATCTCGCTCTCGTTGACTTCCAGGATTCGGTTCTGTTTTCCGCCTTTGACCATATCCAGGGCGTTGAACGCGACCCTCCTGATGACTTCTCCAGCCTGCATATTTCTCCTTTCCGGATAAAGCTTTCCGTTTCTTCTAATAATTTGCTCAAACCTCCCGCTTCCATACTCCACAGTCGAAAGCGTCCCGCCAATGCAGTATCTGTATGATGAGACTGTCCGCATATTTTATGCGGGAAGTTTATGTAATTTACCCTCAGGATCTCCCTGCGCGGATGAGTCCGAATATAGTGACCGTCAGAACACGAATCGCATTGGCTGCAAGGACCGCCACGGAAAATCCACGCAGATCTCCGCCCTTTGTCAGGGTATAGACAAGAACGGATATGATGATCAGATGAACCGTCTGCAGAATCATCTGCCACTTTTCATCCGTAAAAGTCAGAACGACGATAAAAATATAAGCCGAAAGCAGTCCCAGAATCTGGCTCGCATTCACGATCGTAATGATCCCGCGCACCGACTCATAGAGATTGCCGTAAAACAGCCAAAGGAAAATCGGCGTCGCGATCTGCGCTCCCAGGAAGAAGACAAGACTCACAAGCAGCCCGCCTCCGACAAATGTCATATACTGTTTCCTGTTCAGATTCTCCTTACGCTTCGTAAGATAAGAAATAATGATCGTGTTGATCGGGGCCACCAGAAGGACCATCGTCTTGCCGATCAGAGACACCACATAATACCGGGTCACCGCCAGATCATCGATCAGCATTTTAAGGACAAGACGGTCGATATTCAGTGTCAGGTTCGTTATGATATACGAGAACATGAGGAACATTCCCCGGGTAGCCGCCGCGCGAAACGCATCGCTGACCTTCAGAAAATCCCTGAAGATCGTTCCCTTGAGAACGAGGTACAAAATGGCCATAGCCTCGCCCGTAAGAAAAATCAGATACCAGATTCCCGTAACAAAATACAGCGCAAAACCGATCAGATATCCGGCCGTCAGCACCGCATAATATATAAAATAATTTCTGTAATTGAGATTCAGACGAAACTCAACGTCACCGTAATAGCGAAAGACCATGAGAAGAATCAGTGCGAAGGTAGCCGCAGCTCCCCACACGCCGCCCAGTGTTCCCTTTCCCTGGGCACCGGCGATGATCAGCGCTATGACCGCGCCGATCGCACCGAACACAAGGAGCATGACGTTATAGTCCCCGTTGCTGACATTCTCTGTCCGGCGCACAACAAGGCGGCTCGTATTCAGCGCCTGGCCGACGGACGGCGTGATAATCGCCGTAAGCCCCATAATGAACAGGAGATTTCCGAGCGGCTCACTGCCCATATGCCTGTTGAGGAGAGGATATACAATGGCCTGCAGGACTCCGTTCATCAGAAGGCCCGCACCGATCGTATAGACCGTGTTCCCCGCTATTGCCTTTTTCTGTGCGTCAGGCTTCGATGTGTTAGGATTCAATGTGTTAGGATTCAAATAGAACCTCCCCGAAACGTTCACCCGCCCACATAGCAGGGACAGCGGTTCTCGATATACTTTCTCTTGCCGGAATTCAGGACCGGAATCTCATCTACATACACAATGTTTATTCTGGCGTCCTCACCGAAGTAAGGAAGAATCCTGCCCAGGATATCCTTCTCATCCATAACATCCGGATCGCCGTTCAGCTCCAGTGTGTAGGTGTTCTTCGTATCCTGAATGAAACGGTACTGGCGCACACCCTCCACATCCCAGAGATTATTCGTGATGATGAAGGGGGTCAGCGCGTTGCCTTTCGTGTCATAAATTGTATCGCTGCGTCTGCCGTACAGTTCCGTCAGATACAGTTTAAATCTGCCATCCTTTTCTGTGCGCTTATAAACGGCCAGGTCACCGTTATCATAGCGAATGATCGGCATGGCGTAATTGCGAAGATCCGTTATGACGATCCTGCCGAGTTCTCCTTCTTCAGCCGGCTCGTCGCTGTCCGTCTTCAGAATCTCAAAATAAAAGTTCTCGGAATCAATGTAATAGGCATCGGAATTTCTCCCCTGAATACCCATCGTACCGTTCTCCTCGTTGGAGTACCACTGCTGAACGGGACAGCCGAACTGCCCGGCCAGCTTCTTCTTCACGAGCGGCGGCATACTTTCCGAAATCGGAATAATCGAAGTCACGGAAAAATCGGAGGTATCTATTTCGTTTTTTTCGATGAAACGGCTGATCTCAGCAAGTGCGGAGGCATAGCCTAAAAGGCACTTCACCCGTTTTTTCCGGATCATCTCAAGCATCCGGGTAAGCGCTTCCTCTCCGAGATCCGAGCTGTCGACCATAATCATGTTTTCGGCGAGAAGACGCAGGGGACTCTTTTTAACATTGTGGACCCAGACACGGATAAATCCCATTTTCATACCGATATAATAATCCGCCATCGCTCCGAAAAAAATACCGTCCGCGGTATCGTGACGCACTTTGTCACGATTTTGAACGATACGCAGGGGAGTACCGGTCGACCCGCTCGTCGCCATGACGCGGCTTCCCTTCTCATTCAGATATTCCGAGGAGAGAAAGGCATCGTAATCGGCCCGATAGGTATCCTTATTGACGATCGGCATATCTTTAAGGCCCGCTCCTTCCGGAATTTCACTGTAAAACTTCGTTGTCCTCCGGGCATGATCAATGAGATGCGCAATTTTTTCCTCGGTCTCCCGGACGGAAGTCCCGTTGCGGTAGGCATAGCGTATCTCATCGTAAGCTTTGCGGACCGGTCCTCCATTCTTTCGGTCAAGGACCCAGAATCCCAGCCATCTGGCTCTCTCATCTAAGAACATAATTTTCTCCTGAAAAGTTCTCTGTAAAAAAGGTCTGATTTCTCAATTGTAGGTAAAACAGCCTAGATAATCTTCGATCTGCTCTCTCATGATCACGGAAACATCTTTCCCGGCCTCATAATCCCGACTCCATTCGACCGTCCTTTTAACCGCTTCGGACACGCGCCAGACGCTCTTCCACCCGAAGACATGTCTGATCTTTGAACAGTCAAGCTTCAGGAAATTAGCCTCGTGCGGTCCGCCGTCATGCCGGTTGACCCATGTGCAGCCGTCACCCCAGGCGCGGCAGAACAGGTCGGTCAGCTCCCCGGTCGTCACGCAGTCGCGGTCATCAGGACCTACATTGTAGCAGCCGGCGTATCGGCCGTCTTCGAACTGTCTCATCGCAATCAGAAGGTATGCGCAGAGCGGCTCTAAGACATGCTGATAGGGTCTTGTGGAATACGGATTTCTCACAACGATTTCCCGTCCGCAGAGCGCGGAGCGCACGCAGTCCGGTATAATGCGGTCGGCCGCAAAATCGCCTCCGCCGATCACATTTCCGGCTCTGGCGGTCGAGATTGCGCATCTTCCGTCACCGAAAAATGATTTTTCATAACTGTGCGTGACAAGCTCAGAACACGACTTGCTGTTCGAGTAAGGATCATATCCGTCAAGCGGATCATTCTCACGATAGCCCCACTCCCATTCCCTGTTGCAGTAGACTTTATCCGTCGTGACATTCAGGAACGAGCGCACCGATTCCGTCGCGCGCACCGCCTCCAGTATATTTACGGTACCCATGACATTTGTCTCATAGGTATAGACCGGATTTCTGTAGGACTCTCGTACGATCGGCTGGGCCGCCAGATGAAGAACGACCTCCGGGGAGGCCTCCCGCATCGTCTGCTTAAGCTTCTCCAGATCCCGGACATCACCGATCACGGAATGAACTCGATCCGCCAGATTTGTCAGTTCATAAATGCTCGGATCTGTCGGCGGAGCATCCGAATAGCCGGTTACTTCCGCTCCGAGATAACAGAGCAAATGACAGAGCCAGCTCCCTTTGAAGCCGGTATGCCCTGTCACAAATACTTTTCTGCCTTTATAAAACTCCTGTAAACTCAATCCCATACTTTCCAGGGTGCCTTTCCGCTCTCCCAGAGCTCTTCCAAAAGATTCTTCTCCCGCATGGTATCCATACACTGCCAGAAACCGTTGTGCTTGTATCCGTTCAGTTGTCCGCGCCTCGCGATCTCCTCCAGCGGATATCGTTCGAGAACGACATTGTCTCCCTCAATAAAATCAAACAGTCCCGGCTCGACGACCATGAATCCCGCGTTGATCCAGCCGCCCTCCTCCTTATGCTTTTCCTTAAAGCTGGTGGTGGGGCCGTCTTCCTGAATTTCAAGAATTCCGCACCGTCCGCTGGGCA
>ODAI012131275.1_pt1 | contig 13751 bp, 7 predicted proteins | sample 1539321 | NCBI WGS metagenome assembly ODAI01 (sample SAMN02144231, study PRJEB22623) | gut metagenome | biome: sheep rumen | host: Ovis aries | place: New Zealand
CGCACCGTCGCGGACCCCCGAGTGAACACGCACTCCACCACCATCAATCTGGTTTAAAACCCCGCAAGCAGCCTCAGCACTTAGAGCCAGTCGAGCCAGCCCATGCGCAGGGCCTCGCCGTCGCTCTGCCCGCTGGCATAGAGGTCGGGCATGACGACGTTGTAGCCAAACTCGCGCTCGTACATCCGGGCCAAATAGAAGAACTTGATAGCCTGGTCGCGCCAGCCATGAATGACAAGTGCCGTCTTGCGACTGCCCGTATTCACATAATACGCATGACAGCGATACCCCTCAGGCATCGTGACGAAGGTATCGCGGAGCGCATCGATTCTCTGCAGGCTATCCACCCACCCTACCGTCTCAGGATAGTTACCGAACAGCTGCCGATAACATGAGTCAGTATCAGCCCGGTTCTTGTCAGGCGCCAAAGAGTAGTCGAGCATATAAAAGCTCGCTCCTATCGTAGCCACCACAAATACCAGCAGCACACACAGCAATGCCCAAACCGTTTTCTTCATATTGCTCACAATGAATCTCATTTCGCGGCGACAAAGGTACAAAAACTTTTTCAAAACAACGACTTTCATACTGATAAAACGTTTAAATGCCCTTTGCCAATAAGGGATCTTGTGTTTCCTGGCGGCACAACGGCTTGGCCTCTCAGGTTGGCGCTGCAAAGGTACGACATCCGGTGGCAGCGACTTGAGGTTGCTTGAGGTTGCTTGAGGTTCCGTGTGATAAAATTTTCCTGGGGCCTGGTTCTGGCTTTTCCTTGCGCGTGTTATTATTTGAATCTTTCCAGCAGCTTAAGCTAAGCTTAAGCTTTAAGGCTAGCCCCCCTATAAAGGGGGCTAGCCCTGAAGAAAGAAAGCTTAAAGAAAGACCAGCTTAGAAGATTAGCAGGCCCTATCCCCCTGCCCTTCCCCGTACCTTGGTTAGCTCGAAGCATTGCGGGAGTTAACTCAAATTGTCGTGCAAGTTAATTCGAATGAAGTTTTGAGTTAATGCAAGAAAGTCAATCTACTGGCTTTTAAAATATTATGGAAAACAGCTAAACAGCATACATCCACGAAACTCTAAAAAAATATGGCAAACTTACAAACCACATCCCGCCCCGAAACTCTGGAACCGCATCTCGCCCCGAAACTCTGGAAAAAATGTTGAGAAATCGAGAAAATCCCAAAATTAAAATTTAAAATTAAAATAAAAAAATTAATTTAAAATTATGCCCCCTTTATAGGGGGGCATGAATTAATTTAAATTTAAATTTAATTTTTATTTAAAAAGCAAGTTTTTTAGACAACATTGAAAAGTGCGATTTTCGCGCGCGATTTGTGGCGATTTAGGTTATATTAACAGTTGAAAGCAGTCGTTATTGGTGCTTTTTTTGTAATTTTGCACGGATAAGCAAATTACGCCGAATCGAGAAATAAAATTTTAAGAACTACACAATAATGACACCAGTAAAGATTTTGAGCGTCGACGACGAGATGGACCTTGAGTTGCTCCTGACGCAATACTTCCGCCGCAAGATCCGTAAAGGAGAGTATGAATTCCACTTTGCCCACAACGGCCTTGAGGCGCTGACGGTGATGATGAAGGTGAAGGACATTGACATCATCCTGTCGGACATCAACATGCCGGAGATGGACGGTCTGACCCTCCTGGCCAAGATCAACGAGATGCAGAACCCCGCCATGAAGTGCATCATGGTATCGGCCTACGGCGACATGGGCAACATCCGCCAGGCGATGAACAACGGTGCCTTCGACTTTGCCACGAAGCCCATCGACCTGGACGACCTGAGCGTGACCATCGAGAAGGCTGCCCAGCAGATAGACTACATCAAGCACTCGCAGGCTGAGCACACACAGCTGGAGTCGCTGAAGAGCGACCTGCAGGTGGCAGGCGAGATACAGCAGGCCATTCTGCCGCGCGTGTTTCCTCCGTTCCCCGAGAACGACCGCGAGCTGGACCTGGCAGCACTGATGACCCCGGCCAAGGACGTGGGCGGCGACTTCTACGACTTCTTCCGCATCGACGCCGACCACATCGGCCTGGTGATGGCCGACGTGAGCGGCAAGGGTGTGCCGGCCGCCATCTTCATGGCCGTGAGCCGTACGCTGATACGCACCATCGCGCTGCAGGGCTACCCCACTGACGTGTGTCTGACGAAGGCCAACGAGCTGCTGTGCGCCGAGTCGGTGGGCGGCATGTTCGTGACCGTGTTCTACTGCATCTACAACATCCGCACCGGCGAGCTGGAATACTGCAACGGCGGCCATAACTCGCCGTTCATCCTGCGCAGCGGCGGCCGTGTGGAGCAGATGCCCATGAGCACCAACTGCATAGTAGGCGTGGTGGAAGGCATAGACTACACCAGCGACCACACCAAGCTGGAGGTGGGCGACACGCTGGTGATGTACACCGACGGTGTGAACGAGGCCTTCAACCCGGCCCTTGAGGAGTATGGCGAGGCGCGCATGGAGGCGCTGCTGGGCAAGGTGAACGGTAAGAGCTGCCGCGAGGTGATTGACGGTCAGCTGGAGGATGTGAAACAGTTTGCCGACGGTGCCGACCAGAGTGACGACATCACCCTGCTGGCCCTGAAACGCAAAGCATAGGCAAGGGGTATGGAGAAGAAATCAGCCACAGTGAACGTGATTGCAGGGCTGCTGCTTATCGGTGCGTGTGTAACGGCCGGCATACTCTACAGCCGTCAGGTGTCGAAGAACGCCGAGCTGGAGCAGCAGCTGCAGGAGCTGACCAAGCGCGAGCAGCAGTCGGTGGTGATGCAGCACGTGAATGCCCAGATGGAGGAGATAGCCAACGAGGAGCGGCGCATCAGCGACGAACAGCGCGACGTGGCTATCGAGCAGACGCGCGTGGCTGAGCAGGAGCGCCAGAACGCCGAGCAGCAGCGGCGCCAGGCCGAGACGGAGCGTCAGAACGCCCTGATAGCCGAGCAGAAGGCCGTGGAGGCATCGCAGACGGCTCAGAACCAGCGTCGCATAGCCGAGCACCAGCGTTCGGAGGCCGAATACTCGAAGCGTGTGGCCGACACGCTGAGCTACATCACGCTGGCCCGCTCGCTGGGCAACACGGCACAGACCCAGTACCGGGCCGGCAACCGCGAAGTGGCCGACCTGCTGGCCTATACGGCGATCATCTTCACCACCCGCTACCACGGCAACATCTACTACCCATCGGTCTACCAGGCACTGGCCATGACCAGCCAGAACAGAAACTTATGGGCCAAGCATAAGGGCAGCATCACCGACATAGCCTTCTACGAAGACATCAAGGACGGCTTTGTATCGTGCAGCACCTATGGCGAAGTGCTCAAGCACCGTCTGGACGGCCCCAACCTGCAGACGAGCACCATCATACGCAACTCGAAATACGACTTCCGCGACGTGTATATCGACCGCAACAAGAAAATCATCTACGCCCTCAGCCGCACCAGCGAGCTGCTGGTGTTCAAGAACGAACAGCTGGTCGAGGTGCTGCCCGTCAGCATAGCCAAGCTGAAGTGCATGGAAGTGGTGGGCCGGCAGTTCGTCCTCTTCGGCGAGTCAGGCATGGCCCTCTTCGACCCCGAGAGCCGTAAGATCCTGAAGACGAAGGACCTGTCGTTCCGGGTGGTATCCATCAGCCGCTACGACAATACGCCACTGCTCTTTGACGACCGCGGCCGCCAGCACCTGATCAAGAGCTTCGACCGGATAGAGACGCAGCCAGTGCCGGTGAAAGGCCAGGTGACCGCCTTTGCCGAGTCGAAGAACCAGCATATCAAGGCCTACGGCATGAAAGACGGAACACTCTACTACATCAACCCGCAGGGCAAGGTCACCAGACTGAGCGGCCACCGCTCGCAGATCTCGAAGATCAAGATCAACGGCCAGCGCATCTACTCAGCGAGCTATGACGGCACGCTGAACCTGTGGATGACGGATCTGGCAAAGCTGGAAGCCATGACGCTGTTCAGCGTTCCGGGGTGGATCATCAACTTCACCTACGACCCTCGGAAGACCTACATCTGGACTGGCGACCAGAAAGGCGACCTGACGCAGGCCCTCATCTCAGTGCCCATCATGATCAAGCGCCTGCAACGCCAGCTCAAACGCAACCTGACGCGCGAGGAATGGCAGTACTACATCGGCGACAACGTGCCTTATGAGGAGATTATCGGAAAGGAGGTGCGCCTATGAAGACAATGATAACCGCCGCACTACTGCTGGTGGCCACCCTGCTGCCACAGCAGCTGCACGCCCAGGGCATGCCCTATATCCGCAACTATCCCGCCACGGAGTACAAGGCCCACAACCAGAACTTCGACGTTATCACCGGCCCCGACGGCACCTTATACGTAGCCAACTTCGAAGGACTGCTCTATCTGGACCATGCCAAGTGGCGCATCATACACACCCCCGGCATCACGCGCATCACGTCGGTGTTCTGCGACTCGAAAGGCACCATCTGGACCGGCGGCTACAACTACGTGGGACATGTGGCCCCCAACGCCCAGGGCAAGCTGCGGCTGCTGGATGCCAACAACATGAACTGCTTCGAAGGCGAGGTGCAGTGGATCTGGGAGAAGCGCGGCAGCATCTTCTTCAAGGTCAGCGACAACCGCATCTACACCATCCGCAACAACAAGGTTGAGCTGGCCAAGGGCGAAAAGGTGCCGGAGACAGGCTCCTCGGTGTTCAAGGGAATAGGCCATGTGAACCAGATACAAGAGCTGGCCGACGGCCACAGAGCCATAGCCACCAACGGCGACGGTCTGATAATCACGGACAAGTCCGACCGCGAGGTGATGCGCATCACGGATGTCAACGGACTCTGCTCGAACAATATCAGCCACATCACCTACAACGGTCACGGCATCATCTACGGAGCTACCGACAACGGAGTCTTCGCCATAGCCTACCCCTCGCTCTACTCGCGCTTCACGCCCAACGAAGGCCTGCACGGCGAGGTGCTGAGCATAGAGAAACTGGGCGGCAGGATCTATGCCGGCACACTGAGCGGACTCTATGTGGAGAACGGCCACAGGTTTGAATCCGTATCGCGCATCACCCACGCCTGCTGGCAACTGCAGCACCAGGGCAACAACCTGCTGGCAGCGACAACCGACGGTGTGTACCGCATCACGCCCGACAACCACATAGAGCAGCTGACCACCGCCAACACCCTGTCGGTGATGCCCAACGAGCAAGGGTTCTACAGTGGCGAGATGGACGGCGTCTACTACAACACCCATGCCGACCGCAAGAAAATATGCGACGCAGAGAAGGTGGTGAAAATCATCACCGACCGGAATGGCGTCATCTGGATGCAGAACCTGTATGGCAAGATATGGAATTCGTTTGCCCCCTACGCTGCCGGGAAAGACGAAGATGTCATCATGACGCTGGTGAACAACAACGGCAAAGTGACCCCCGTTTCCGCCAACAGCACGAAGCCCTTCCCCTACCCTCTCTACGACTACAGCGACCCAGAGAACATCCTGTGGCTCACCGACAACAAAGGCAAACACCTATACGCCATGAAGGACGGACAAAAGGATGCCGAGCACAGCAGTCTGGTATATGCGCTGATGGATAACTCGGTGCGCGCCATGCTGCACGACGACGACCTGCTGTGGATGGGCGGCGACAAAGGCATCACGGTGGCCGACGAGTCGCAGAAGGAGCCCGCCCGAAGCAAGAAGCCGCGCGTCAAGATATGCTCGGTGGAGCTGGCCGACACCATGCTCTGGGGCGGTTTCGGCAAGCAACCCGACGAACTGCCGGAACTGAACCACAACTATGGCCGCATGGTGATTGCATACGCCATAGAACATCCCTCGTTGCTGCTGCGCACACAATACCGCTACAGGCTGAACGGCGGCAACTGGACCAAATGGGAGACCGAGACCTATGAGGAGTTCGCCAACCTGTCGGCAGGCAGCTACACCTTTGAAGTGCAGTGCCGCGATGCCTACGGACAGGTGTCCGACCCGGCGAGCATCCGCTTCGTCATCCTGCAGCCCTGGTACTTGCGCTGGTATATGATACTGCTATACCTGCTGGCGGCTGCCGCACTGACCTACCTGTTCATCAACTGGCGCACCAGACGACTGGAAAAGGAAAAGCACGAACTGGAAGCACTCGTCAAGGAACGAACCGCCGAGGTGGTGCAGCTGGAGAAAGTGGCGGCCGTCGGTAAGCTGACACAAGGCCTCATCGACCGCATACTGAACCCCCTGAACTACATCAACAACTTCGCCAAGCTGTCGGAGGGACTGGTGAACGACATCAAGGCCAACATCGAGGACGAAGAGGAACACATGGACAAGGAGAACTACGAGGACACGATGGACGTGCTCGACATGCTGCACGGCAACCTGGTGAAGGTGGGCGAGCACGGTGCCAGCACCTCGCGCACACTGAAGGCCATGGAGGAGATGCTGAAAGACCGCTCGGGCGGCATCGTGAAGATGAACATCACCTCGCTGCTGCACCAAGACCAGGAGATGGTGCTGAAATACTTCGAGAAGCAGATTGCGGAATACGGCATCAAGACCGTCTTCGAGCTGCCCAGCCAGGAAATCGACATCAACGGCAATGCCGAACAGCTGAGCAAGACATTCATGAGCATACTGGGCAACGCCATCTATGCCGTCGTCAAGCAGTCGAAACGCAAGCAAGCAGACAACCAGGCGTATGCCCCCGAGATACGCTTCATCGCCACACTTCAGGGAAAGCAACTGAAACTGGAGTTCCGCGACAACGGTATCGGCATCGAGCATACCGTGATCGACAAGATTTTCGACCCCTTCTTCACCACGAAGACCACCGGCGAAGCGTCGGGCGTAGGACTGTACCTGAGCCGCGAAATAGTGCAGAACCACGGTGGCGACATCACAGTAGAGTCAGAGAAGGGCAAATACACAGAATTCACCATTACACTACCAACCCTCTAAAAACGGAATGGATATGGCACAGGAAACAGACGACCTGAAACAACGGCTTAAAGAGCAAGAGAAGCTGGCCTCGCTGGGCATGCTGACAGCCGGTATAGCCCACGAGATACAAAACCCGCTGAACTTCGTCATCAACTTCAGCAAGATGTCGGACAAGCTGCTGGCCGACCTGACTGAGATTGTGGAGGACAACGAGGACAAGCTGTCGGACGAGGACCGCGAGGAAATAGCCGACATCGTGACCGACCTGAAGGAGAACATGGGCAAGATCGTGGAGCACGGCGAGCGCGCCATCAGCATCATCCAGGGCATCCTGCTCGTGTCGAGAGGCAAGGAGAACGAGTTCATACCTACCGACATCAACCGGCTGGTAAAAGAATACGTCTGGCTGTCGTATCATGCCATGCGCGCCAAGGACAAGAGCTTCAACATCAGCATCCACGAGAGCTACCAGGAAGACCTGCCGCGCATGATGGTGATTCCCCAGGACCTGAGCCGGGCCGTGCTCAACCTGATGAACAATGCCTGCTATGCCGTATGGAAGCGCAGTCAGGATCAGGGCGATGGCTACCAGCCCACCATCGACATCAATACCAGCATGGCCGACGGCAATGCCATCATCGTCATTGCCGACAACGGCGACGGCATGACCGAGGAGGTGAAACAGCGCCTGTTCGAGAACTTCTTCACCACCAAGCCCATCGGGCAAGGCACGGGCCTGGGCATGGGCATCACACGCGACATTGTGGAGAACAAGCACCAGGGGCGGCTGACCTTTGAGTCGGAAGAAGGCACCGGTACACGCTTCACCATCAACATCCCTATACGCACGAAATGAGCAGAGTCCTATACATTATTATATATATAGCCCTGCTGTCCGTGTGGAGCCTGCCGGCCAACAGCCAGGACTACCAGGATAACAATGTCACCCTGCTGCTGGAGCAGGCCGAGCAAGACTATGACATAGGCCGGTTCGACCAGTGCATAGATGCCGTGCGGTCGCACATGAACACCTTCCAGGGCGACCAGCGGCAGAAGGCCCTGCGGCTGTTGGCACTGTGCTACCTGGCACAGGACAACGAGAAACAGGCAGAACACTATGCCGTACAACTGGTAGAACTCAACAACTACTACAGCCATGTGGACGACCCTATCCGCTTCCAGGAGATGGTGAACCGCCTGAAGGGCGGCCGCACCATCACCACGGCATCGAGCGTGGCCGAGGGCCTGGAAGAGGCTCCCGTGCCCGTCACCATCATCACGGCCGAGATGATAGAGAACCTGGGATACAACAAGAACCTGAGCCACCTACTGGCCACCTATGTTCCCGGCATGACCGACGTGCAGGCCGAATGGGAAGAGAACATCGCCATGCACGGAGCCTTCGCCCGCAACCAGGAACTGATACTCGTCATGGAAAACGGCCACCGACTGAACAACCGCACCTACAACAGCTGCTCGCTCGACTACGCGCTGAGCACAGAGAAGATAGACCGCATCGAGGTGCTGCGCGGACCGGCCTCGTCGCTCTACGGCAACGTGGCCCTGTCGGCCGTGGTCAACATCATCACCAAGCAGGGTGCCGACCTCAACGGCATCAAAGCCAAATATGGCTACGGCACCTTCAACACCCACAAGGCCGACCTCACGATGGGTACCACATTTATGGAAGCCGACGTCTTCGTATGGGGATCGTTCTACCAGAGCGACGGCCAGGGAATAAGCATCGGCGAAGAGTGGGCAGAGCGATACAAAGAGCACTTCAACTTGCCGGCACAGGCAGGATACTATGCGCTGGCAGACCGCTACCGCGACAAGCCCTGCTACGACATAGGCATGACCATGCGATACAAAGACTTCAACATCTTATTCTCGCACAAGAACTCACGCTCGGTGTCACAATTTAGCGATGATAAAGGCCTCTACAGATATGACCGCTACCGCTACTTCGACGACGTCAAACCCGGTGCCAACCAAGAGAGCAACCACGTGGAGCTGGGCTACAGCCACCAGCTGGGTTCGGTGACACTCGCTGCATCGGTCTACGGCGACTGGTACAACCACATACATTACAAAATATTTGATCCGCTGGATCCTGAAGACGAAGCATTGCCCGAGGAAGAACAAGTTTACAGCCACGGTTTTTTCTCAACCAGTAAAATCCGTGAACACACCCTTGGCGGCAACCTGCGCGCAAATACCAACTACCGCCTTGGCTCCATGACGGGCAACCTGCTGCTGGGCAGCCAGTTCGAGCACTACACACTGAGCGAACACACTTTCATTGACGGGGAGAAATACGAAGAGGTAGTCACAGTAAGCAAACCTTCAGACGACTTTAACAACGAAGGCCGCGAGAACAGCCTGTCGTTCTACGCTCAGGACAAGCACTCGTTTACCCAAAAACTGATCTTCAATGCCGGACTGCGCTTCGACCACAAGCAGCGACGCTTGCAGAGCAATATCACGGCCTGGTCGCCACGACTGGCACTCATCTACCTGGCCAACAAGGCTGTGAACCTGAAGCTGACCTATGCTCGCTCGTTTGTCGACATGTCGTACGACTACCGTAGCGAACGCACCTATGCGGAACAGGATTACCTTCCACAATACCTTACCGCGATGCAATTCTCAGTGATGGGCAAGCTGCCCGCACTGAACCTGTCGTACGATGTCAACTTCTCGTATAACAAATACGAGAACCTCTTCTGCAACCGTGAAACTTCCGAAAAGTCCTGGAACAATGAAGGCAGCTACGAAAATCTGGCCCTGGAAGCCAGTGCCTTCTGGAATTGGCAGCGGCTGACGGCCAATATAACATTCTACTGGTGCAAGGCCCTCAGAGCCAGCTACTACTTCTTCAGTGACGAGGAGAAGCGCGTGGCCTGTGTGCCCAACCATACCATCAACCTGAACATAGGATGGAAGGCCGTAGAAAGCAAGCGCCACCAACTGAAGCTCTATGGCAACCTGCAATACACAGGCAACATATTGGTGCAGAGATTCATTTTTGATGAGAATGCCAATAAGTTTGTCAACGGCGACTACTTCCTGAAGCGCCGCGTCATCCTGGACGCTGGCGTGAAGTACACCTATAACAAGCACATCTCACTGGCACTTGACTGTGAAAACGTGTTCAATACCGACCGCTATGTGGTGGGACCAGCGTGGTCCATGTATCCCAACTACCTGCGCGGACGCAACCTGATGACATCCATCTCATTCACACTCTAAAATAAAAGACGAAGCTATGAACCCCAGAAATACCATCATCGCCCTGCTGCTCTGCTGCTGCCCGATATGTGCCTCTGCACAGACCGGTGGCGACAACTACCGCGATATTTACAACGAGGCAGAGCAAAAATACAATATAGGACAGCTGGAACAGGCAGAGGAGTTGCTGCAGCATCACATCAAGACACTGCCCATAGAGATGCGGCAAAGCGCCTACCGGCTGCTGGCACTATGCTATCTTGGAATGGACCGCGACACCGAGGCCCAAGACTACGTCAGGCTGCTGCTCGACAACAACCCCTACTACAGCACTACGCTGGACGACCCCCAGCGATTCATCGACATGGTGGAGGACATAAAGGCGGGCAACACCGCCACCATCACCACTGCATCGAGCCAGGCAGAGACGCTTCAGGAGGTGCCTGTGCCTACCACCCTCATCACCGAGGAGATGATACGCGTCTCAGGAGCCCGCAACCTGCAGGAAGTGCTGGCCATCTACGTGCCGGGCATGATACCCATCGACTGCAACGACGACATCAACATCTCGATGCGAGGCATCTACAGCAACAGCCAGGAGAAGATACTCTTCATGCTGAACGGCCACCGGCTGAACAGCTACTGTACCAACACGGCCGCCCCCGACTTCAGCATCTCGCTGGAGAAGCTCAAGCAGATAGAGGTGCTGCGCGGACCAGCCTCGTCGCTGTATGGCGGCGTGTCGCTGACGGCCGTGGTCAACCTCATCACCAAGCAGGGAGCCGAGGTGGACGGCCTCAAGGTGCGGGCCGGAATAGGCAACTACGGCCAGTATCGCGGCGATGCCATCTTCGGAAAGCGATACTTCGACCTGGACCTACTGGTATGGGGCAGCTTCCACATGGCCAAGGGAGAGCAGCGATTCGTTGGCAAAGAAGACACCGGACTGAAGCAGTATGAAGGCGACGTCACCATTGGCCGCGTAGGCAACAAGCCCAACTACGACATAGGAGCCAGCATCAAGTACAAGAAGCTGCAGTTCCTGTACAACGGACAGTTCTCGCAGATACAGGCTCCGATGACGATGACCCATACCTTCTCGCCCTATGACGCCGACAAATACAAGACCTTCAACGGCATACGCCCGAGCCATACATCCTTCTCGCACCATGCCCACGTCAGCCTGGGACAGCAGTTTGGCGACTTCTACCTGAAAGGAGATTTTGCCTACGACAACAACGACCTGACACACTATCAGGTCATCACGGAGGCTCCCCTGCCCGGCCTGTCAACCATTCTGCCATTGCCAGAGCACTCGAAGAGCCTGCTGGAAAACCACACTGGCGGCTTTGCCCGATACATCAGCGGCCAGGAACACACCTTCAGCACGAAGCTGCAGGGCGACTGGAGCTATATCAACAACGGTACACACAAGGGACTGCTGACCTTCGGAGCGGAGTACAGCTACTTCCAGCTGGACGATGCGCGCTATGCGTTCACCTACGACTTTCAGAACACGCTGCCCGAAACAGCCAACATCTCGGAGGTGGGCAAGGGACATGAGAACAATGCCAACGTCTATGCCCAGCTGAAACACCAGTGGGGTCCGTTCATCCTGAATGCCGGTCTGCGCTTCGACTATAAGGCTCGCTACGACACCACCTACATCCGCGAGTTCTCACCCCGCGTGGCACTCATCTTCGTGCAGCCCAAGTGGAATGTGAAGCTCAGCTATTCGAAAGCCTTCACCGACGCGCCCTACCTCTATCGCAAGACCAACCAGTTCCTGCTGGCCATGCTGGGAGCCACCGGGCGCGAGCAACTGCTGCTGGGGCTCAGCCCTGAGACGATGCACTCCTGGCAGCTCACCCTGGCCGGCACACAACTGGTGAAGGGACTCAACCTGGAGCTAAATGCCTTCTACAACCAGACGCGCGACATGATCTACATGTCGGTGCTGGAGCACTACAACATGGGCAACTCCAACATCTATGGCATAGAATTCGCCGGCAGCTACGACCACCGCAACTTCTATGCCCATCTGTCGGCAAGCTGGATGAAGGCCACCCGCTACGAGATGGACAGCGACAGCTACGACCGGGCGTTCAACATGCCACGCTTCTCAGCCAACGCCGTCCTGGCATGGAAGCCCACCTCACGGCTGCAGCTGCACACCCGACTGGCGTTCTATGCCAAGCAGCGCACCAACTATATCAACATCATAAACTATGGTACCATGGAGAATGCCAACAACATGATTAAGAAACTGGAAACGAAGCTAGAGGAAAAGGGGGAGCTCACTCGTGAGGAGCAAATCACCTATGCCAAGTTGCAGGAAGTGATCCATGATGCCAGTCAAGAACTCCTTGTCAGCAAAGAGGTGCCACCCTACTTCATCTGGGACTTGGGAGCACGTTATCAGATTGGCAAGCTGGAGTTGTGCTTCAACGTGAACAACCTGCTCAACCGGCAATACTCCATCAGCGGTGCCTGCACAGGCCTCATCCCCCAGCGAGGGCGATGGTTCCTATTTGATGTTGCCTATAAGTTCTAGCGGCATTGTTCAATGGCGACAGGCTACCCCAGTTCAAAGGGACCTGTTGGCGTGTTGCGCTTCAGCACCTCCAGCTGTACGTCGACACCGGGAATAACCCCATAGCTGCGCAGTACGGTTTCCACCGTCTTGCGAGCCAGTTCAGGATGGTTGTTCTCTTCGCTGAGATGACACAGCCAGATGTGTTGTAGGAAGTCGGACATGTTGTCGGCCAGCACCTGTGCACAGTCGCGATTGGACAGATGGCCGGTACCCGACAGGATACGATCCTTCAGGAACTGCGGATAGGGTCCGCTCTTTAGCATCTCGACATCGTGGTTGGCCTCGATCACCAGGTGACGGGCGCGCTGGATATACCCCTTCATCTCGTCGGTCACCTGGCCCGCATCCGTAATCACGCACAGGTTCGTACCCTCAGCCTCGATAAAGTAGCCCACATTGTCGGAACTGTCGTGCGGCACATGAAAGGCCGTAACCATGAAGTCGCCCACCTGCTCAGTCTGTCCGGTCTCCAGCGTCCGAGTCATTTCGGGAGCCAGTTTCCGGGTGATGCAGTAGTTGCGGTTAATACCTTGATGCACCTTACGGGTAGCATATACCGGCACCTGATAGTCGTGACTGAACGAACCCACCGACTTGATGTGGTCGGCATGATCGTGAGTGATAAGGATATGATGTATCTGTGAGAGGTTGACGCCATACTCGCGGCAGTCCTTCTTCAGGCCCCGCAGTCCTACCCCGATATCAATGAGAAGCCCATCGTTCGGGGTAGTCAGCATATAGCAGTTTCCACTGCTCCCACTACCGAAAGAGATGAATCGTAGCATGTTTGTTTTCAAAATTTCGTGCAAAGGTACAAATAAAATAACAAATAAGAACGATGTATTAAGAATTATTTCGTAACTTTGGATAAAATCGCAAACCTTTTGTAAATAAAGGCAGCTCGGAGGATTGAGAAAAATCTGGGTTACGAACTGGCAACGGTTCTTGCGTCCTTTCAGTAGCAAGCGGCAA
>ODAI014434500.1_pt1 | contig 13750 bp, 9 predicted proteins | sample 1539321 | NCBI WGS metagenome assembly ODAI01 (sample SAMN02144231, study PRJEB22623) | gut metagenome | biome: sheep rumen | host: Ovis aries | place: New Zealand
GGAGCAGCGGCTGATCGTCACGGGCAGGCCGTATGTCCTGTGATAGGCGAGGACCAGAAGGTCTGCCGACGCCTTGGAAGTGCTGTAAGGGCTGCTTGTGTGGATCGGTGTTTCTTCTGTAAAGAAGAGGTCCGGCCTGTCGAGCGGAAGATCGCCGTACACTTCATCTGTGGAAACCTGGTGGAATCTCTTAATCCCATATTTCCTGCAGGCATCCATGAGCACTGCTGTTCCCATAATATTGGTCTCCAGGAAGATTCCCGGATTCTCAATCGAGCGGTCAACATGAGATTCCGCAGCAAAGTTAATCACTACATCCGGGTGTTCCTCTTCGAACAGGCGGTTTACGCCCTCTCTGTCACGGATATCCAGCTTCACAAACCTGAACTGCGGGTTGTCCAGTACGCTTTCCAGTGTGGAAAGATTTCCTGCATATGTGAGGCTGTCTACACAGATGATCCGATCCTGCGGATGTTCCTTCAACATATAAAAAACAAAATTGGATCCTATAAAACCGGCTCCGCCGGTCACGATAATATTCATACTTATTGTCTCCTTTGCATTGTGGATCTTGTTTCATTATAGCGAATCTCAGGCACTTAGCCAATAGTACCTCATTGTAAAATCTCCGGCACTTAGATGTGCCGGAGATCTTTCAAACCGATTCAATATAGCTCTGCGATCCGTTGCTTACTCAGGATCTGTAAACGATAACTGCGGTGCCAGCCGGGATGTTGTCCCAAATCCACTCTGCGTTCTCAGTCTGAAGTCTGATGCAGCCGTGAGAATAGTTCTGGTAGAGCGAATCATCTGTGGGCTCCAGATTGTAAGGATTGGTTCTGGAGTATTTATCATACAGGATCGAGTGGAAGAAGTTACCGGAGGAGAGCTGCATGCAGAATGCAGCGCTGGTGTATGTGAAATCACCCCAGCCGTATTCCGCGCTTCTCTTGGTCAGTCTTCCGACGATGTGCTTCTCGCCTTCAGGGGTATTGCTTCCGCCGTGCGTGCATCCCCAGACGCCCTTGATCCTGACCCAGTTGCCCTTTCTGCCCTTGTAGACACAGACAGAATATGTAGTCTTGTCTACCATGATCAGATAGTTGGTATCACTGGAATAGCCCTGTGCCTTGACGTCAATCTTGTTCAGCTCTGTTTTGCCGTCTTTGTCAAGCTTGATGCCTTCGATTGTCTTGTTAACCGCACATGTGCCGTTCGTATAAGTATAGTAGTAGTAGCCGCCGGAGCTCTTCCAGCCTCTGGTTGTGGCACGGCGTCCGTCCTCACCAAAGTAGTAGACCTTGTCACCGATCTTCTTCGGTTTATCGAGCATTTTTCCTGCCTGTGCCTTATCCAGGTAGAAGATCGAGCTGCTGTTCAGCTTCATCCAGCCGGTTCTTGCCTGGCCGTTCTTGGTCAGAAAATACCAATCGCCATCCTTAGCTTTCCAGCCCACCTTGCCGGCTGTGCCGTTCTCGGTGTAATAAGCCATAAGGCCCTTAGTGGTCTTAACCCAACCGGTCTGTCTTACGCCGTGAGAGTTGAAATAGTAGCATTTGCCACTGATCGTCTTGATTCCGGTAGCCATCTTTCCGAGATTTGCAGGCTTATAAGCCGCATACTTGGAGTCGATGAAATAATACTTCTTGCCGCCGATGGTCTTCCAGCCGACAAGACGGGAGCCTCTGCGGGCACTCTTATAGCGTGAATCTGCAAAATAGTACTTGCTGCCGCTGATGGTCTTAAAGCCAGTCAGCATAGAGCCTCTGGGAGCGCTCTTATAATTCTCATCTGCAAAATAGTACATTTTGCCGTCGATCTTCTGCCAGCCGGTAACCTGCTCGCCTTTTTCGTATCCGCTCAGTCTGGAATCAGCGAGGAAATAGACTCTGCCGCCGATGGTCTTCCAGCCTGTAAGCATCTTGCCCTTGTTGGCAGCCTTATAAGCCGTATACTTTTCATCTGTGAAATAGCGGACTGCGCCATTGACTGTCTTCCAGCCGGTCATCATCTGACCTTCCTTGGCAGGATCAAAGTCAATATAGCTCTTGTCCATGAAATAGAAAGTTCCGACACCGCTGATCGTGATCAGACCGGTCTGCTTGACTCCGTTCTTATAGTAATACTTATTTCCGCCGATTGTCCGGATTCCATCCGAAACTTTCTGAACTTCTGTGCCCGCTTCCTTGATGGAAACAGCCACATCTGCTGCCGGAATTTCTTCAACTGCTGCAGCTGCCGCTGCTGTCTCTACAGTCTCAGCCTCTTCAGCTACTTCTTCAACTGCCTCAGCCTCTACAGGTGCTGCTTCTGCTGCAGCCTGCTCTTCGACTTCTGCTGCGATCTCTTCTGTAGTCGCTTCTGCTGCGACTTCTTCCGTAGTCTCTTCTTCGACTACTGCTTCTTCTTTTTCTTCCTCAACCGGTGCTGCAACTTCCGCGGTATCTGCTGCGGCTGCTTCCTCTACAGGTGCAACCTCTTCCGGCTCCTCTACAGCTGCGATCTCTTCCGTAGCGGCTGCAGCTGCCTCTTCGATTTCTGTGCTCTCTTCTGCTGTCTCAACAACCGCAGTCTGCTCTGCTTCAGCCGCATAGCCTCCTGCATAAGGTACTGAAGCAATGGAGAGCGACAGCGCCAACAGTACTGCTAATTTACGTTTCATTCAGCGTTCCTCCCAATTTTTTCGAGCTTCTTTGTTACAAAATCTTTACAATTATTACATTATTTGTATATCACATATATATTACACCATCGTTAGAAATAAATCTACCCAAAATTTACTGAATATTTATCATGATGATGTGTATAATCTCTAATCTGAGAGTAAGAATGAGAGACCCTCCGGAGTCTTCCCGGAGAGTCTCTCTAAACAATCAACCGTTTATGACTAATTGCTTAATCATTGAAAGCCGTAGGTAGGATTACCATAGATAACCGTAGGTAAAATTAGTAAATAACTACCTTTGTTCCGGCAGGCATATCATAGAGCCATGCCGCAGTGTCCAGGGAGACACGAACGCATCCCTGTCCGTCAATTGCCGCACCGAGTGTGCCGTTAGCGACATTCTTGGTTCCCTGGTAGCAAGGAACAGACCAGATGTCACTTCCGTTGCTCAGGTGTGTCAGATACCAGTGTGTATAACCTGCAGAGTCCTCTGACTGAGAGCCTCTTGAGGTCGTAAATGTGCCGGTATCAGTAGGTGTGCTTCCCGCACCGTCTGAGCAGGACTCATAGGTCTTGAGTGTCCAGTTTCCTCTGCTTCCCTTATATACGCCGATCTTATGTGTGGACGTATTGATCATGATCAGGTAGTTGGTATTACTGGAATAGCCGTCCGCCTTTTCGTCCATACTGCTCTTATTATTGATCTTAACCGCACGTCCGTCGTTGCCGATCTTGTATCCGTCAATGCTCTTGCCAACAGCTACGGTGCCGTCGCCGTATGTGTAGGTGTAACGATTATTGCCGTTGAACGTCTTCCAGCCTTCAGAGCTTGCGCGCTGTCCGTTGCTTGCGAAGAAATAGAGAGAGCCATCGACTCGTTTGATGCCGGTGTACATCTTACCATTGCCTGTATCCAGATAATAGCGTGCGCCTCCGACTGTCAGCCAGCCGGTCTTGAGCTTGCAGCCGCTCAGGACATAGTACCAGTCATCACCATATTTTGCCCAGCCGGTCTTGGATGTGATCTCGCCGTCTCCATTCATCAGATACAGACTGCCATTGATGTTGACAGATCCACTTACCTTGACCTGAACGCCGTTGCTCTTGAAGTAGTACTTCTTGCCGCCGATCGTCTTAAAGCCGGTGACCATCTGGCCCTTGTTGGAGTCCTTATAGGCTACATATCTGGAATCAATAAAGTAGTACCAATCTCCGTCAATCTGCTGCCAGCCGAACTTCTGGATGCCGCTGTCGTCAAAGTAATAGGTAGCATTTCTGATCTTGTTGAAGCCTGTTACGATCCTTCCTAACTTGGAGGTAGTAAAGTTTGCATGCTTCTCATCCATCATATAATATGCGTTGCCGCCGATCGTCTTGAAACCGGTCAGCATGCGGCCCTTATTTGCTGAATTGTAATACGCATACTTGCTGTTTTCAAAATAGTACTTGTAACCGTTGATCGTTCTGAATCCGAGGATCATCTTTCCTCTGTTCGCGCTCTTAAAGCCTGCGCATCTCTCATCGGCAAAATAGTACTTCTTGTTGTTGATCGTTCTCCAGCCGATTACCTGTCTGCCCTTAGCGCTGTCTTTATAACCTGCGCACTGAGAATCAATGAAGTAATAGGTTGAGCCGTTAATAGTCTGGAAACCGCTTCTTCTCACACCGTTTGTTCCGAAATAATAGCGATAGCCGGAAATGGTCTTCCATCCGGTGAGCATCTTGCCGAGCGGTGCGCTGGGATATCTGTTGTCTGCGAAATAGTAAACCTTTCCGCTGATCGTCTTCCAGCCGGACAGGATTTTGCCAAGTCTGGCGGAAGGATAACGGCTGTCTGCCATATAGTACTTCGTGCCGCTGATCGTTCTGAATCCGGTGAGCAGGGAGCCCCTTGTTGCGGAAGGATAACGGTCGTCTGCGAAATAGTAACGGCCTCCGCTGATGGTCCTGAATCCGACATACATCTTGCCGTTGTCGCCGTAGTAGAACCACTTGCCGTTGATCTTCTGCCAGCCCTTCTTGACTGCTTCCGCAGCCTTGATCTCTTTAGTGGTTGTCTTTGCTGCCGGTGCTGTCAGCTCAGTCGTGATCTTCTCTTCTTCTGCCGGCGCCTCAGAAACTGCTTCCGCTGCTTCTTCCACGGTCTCTTCTTCGACCGCTGCTTCCGCTGCCTCTTCTACAGTCTCTTCCTCAACAGCTGCCTCTTCGACGGCTTCCTCAGTTACAGCCTCCGCTGCCTCTTCTGTGACTTCCGTCTCCTCTTCGACAACTGCTTCTTCCTCTTCCTGAACTTCAGCAGGAACTTCTTCCTCTTCAGCTGCTTCCTCAGCCGCCTCTTCGGTGGCCGCGACCTCTGCGATTTCCTCAGCCTCGGTCTCTTCCTCTACAGCTGCGATTTCTTCTGTGACTGCTTCCGCTGCATCTTCAACTGCTGTATCCTTAGCCTCTGCCAGAGCAGCCTCGGCTGCTACTTCATCCTGTACTTCTGCGGGTTCCGCTGCAAGCACGGATGCTGAGGGAAGGGTGCTGAATGCCATCATTACTGCCAGTAACACTGCCAATCTTCTTTTCACTGTTTTTACCTCCTGCATTACTGCAATTGATTTTCTGCAATATCCCAAGCCTTCATTCAATAAATCACCGAAACATCCCGCTTTCAGTTTCTGCTCGCCTGAAGGAGTTTCTGGCGGAGCTGAGCCTCGATCTGGGCCAGATCCTGTTCTGCTGCCGCTCTCTTCTGCTTGCCTTCTGTCTGGATGGCAAGTACCTCATCCATTGTGGTGATCAGCATTTCGTTGGTATGCTTGAGCGTCTCAATATCAACAATGCCTCTCTCCGCCTCTTTGGCGCTCTCAATAGTTGCCTGTTTGAGCTTCTCGGCGTTCTTACGAAGCAGCGCGTTTGTCATGTCATTGACCTCTCTCTCCGCCTTGGCCGCCTGAGTTGCGTGCTCGATTCCGATCGCGATCACCATCTGGTTCTTCCAGAGCGGGATCGTGTTCACGATCGTGGACTGGATCTTCTCGGCCATTATCTGGTCCGAAGCCTGAATCATGCGGATCTGGGGTCCTGTCTGCATTGCGACTGCTCTTGTCAGCTGCAGGTCATGGATCTTTTTCTCGAAGCGGTCACACTGCTCCGCGAGGTCCTTGGCCGCCTGCGCATCTTCCGGAAGGCCTGACTTGGCAGCCTTCTCCTGAAGCTTAGGCAGCTCGTTCTCCCTCACCTCTTTGAGCTTCTTCTTTCCTGCCAGGATATACATGGAGAGCTCTTTGAAATAGATCAGGTTGAGCTCATACATCCGGTCAAGAAGCTCGACGTCCTTAAGAAGCGTCACCTGGTGCTTCTCGAGCTCATTGGAAATGGCTGTCACGTTCTTTTCCACATTTGTGTACTTGGTCTTGAGCTCCTGCATCTGGTTGCCCTTCTTCCTGAAGAACCCCTTAATGCCCTTCTCATTCTCGTCCACATCGAAATTCTTGAGCTGTGTGACAAGGCCGCTCACCATGTCGCCGACCTCGCCCATGTCCTTGGTCTTGACACTCTCGAGTGTCTTCTCGGAGAAATCCGCCATCTTTTTCTGTGTACCGACGCCGTAGGTCATCACTGCCTTTGAATTGGTGACGTCGATCTTCTTGGCGAACTCCTCGACCTGACGGAGCTCTTCCGGTGTAAGGACGTTCTCCTCCGGTTCAGCCACTGCTGCCGCATTCGGTGCTGCCGGTGTCGGTACCGCTTCCGCTACCTCGCCAAATGACAGCTCAGGAGCAGGAGCCGCTGCTACCATTCCGGCAAAAGGATCGGCCACGGATCCGGTCGATCCGGTCGCTTCCTGGTCAAAATTCAGATCCATCTTCTCATCAGCCATTTTTACGCTCTCCTTTTTAAATGTGTGTCTGTATCTGTACCCGTGTCATTCAAAGCAGTTACTTGCTCTCTTCCTGAACCTGAGCCTGTGCCTGCGCGGCGCCCCCGCCGTCTCCCCAGGTCAGCGTAGTGCCGTAGACCTGCTTCTCCAGCTTTTCAGCAGTCTGTCCTTTTTCAGCGCCCATTTCCTTCTCGGTCAGCCCGTCCTGAGCAAACATTGTCTGCATTACTGAGATATCGGAGGAGACATCCCATGCCATGTTCTGGAACATACTGTCAAGGAGCTTTTCGAACGCGCTGTTGATCGTGTCGAGCGCATCCTCGATCTCTTTTTTCGTCTTGGTGATGTTCTCGCCGTTGACCGTCTGCTTATCCAGCTCCTTGTATGCGTTGAGGAGCTTTACGGTTGTAGGAAGGTAGTAGCTCATCAGCTTGCGGAGTTCCGACGCGCTTTCCGGCTGCTGTCTTACCTGCTCCACAATGCGGTCCATTGTGCTCTCGAGCCGGAACAGCTTCTCCGACATCTCCACGCCGGGGATCTCGTCGTTGAAGCGGTGGATCGTCTGAATATAATCCCGGCCCTCTTTGATGATCTCTCTGGCGTTTTCGGGAAGATCCGAATCTGCCGCCTGTTCCTTCTCCGCCTCTTGTCTGAGACGTTCGCTCTGCGACCGTATCTGCTGATACTGGTCATAAACTTCCTCTGTAAGGATAAGCGTCGTCTCCTGTTCGTCGAGCCAAGCCTCTGCGAGAAGGCCCTTATCCATGAGCGCCTTGATGTCGGTCAGCACTTCCTGTTTGGTCCTGCCGGTCATCCGGGCCAGTTTGGAGATCTCGATGTATTCCGCATCTCCGACTGCCTGCGCATACTGATAGTAGCGCCTGACAAGTTCCTTGTCTTTCTTTCCCGTCAGTACCGCGTAGGCGGATCCAGCCGTGATGATCGCACCTGCCAGAAGTCCCGTCACCACACCACCGGTTATTCCGCCCGCTATAAGGCTTCCCAGTGCGCCCAGAAGGATCGGTGCTCCTATGATCAGGCCAAAAACGCCTCCGATGATCTTTCCGAGCCCGGAGGTCCTGCTCACGAGCTTCTGCAGGAACGGTGTCTTGCGCGTCCTGTATGTCTTTGCAGGCTGCGGCTGCCCGTTGTTCATCCTCTGCGTGTATTTCGGACCCGAGGTCGATCTGTATCTCCGGTAAGGATTGTCATCATAAAAATGGGGTCCGCCCTGCCCCGTCGTATTCCGATAGGTCCTTCTTCGGATATCCTCTCTCTGATTCCTTGCGTTGTACTCCCGAACATCCCTCTGGATGGTTTCCGAGACCTCTTTCACTGTCTTTCTGATACTCGAGCTAAGGCCTGAATAATCATTGCGCCTTACTGCGTCGTTGACAGCTTCAACGAGATCTTCGCTGGCATCGTATAAATCATTTATATCCATCTTTTCTATTCCCGCCCATAGCTATTGTTCTAAAGGTTTGCGACTTTTTGTTCTGTACCAGATCATAAAAACAGACACAAATACAGAGTATATTGTAGTCCATTTATGTCCAAAAAACAATGAAAAGCCGTTTAGCGATCATCTCTTAAGGAGCTCGTCGATCTTTGTGATCTCAGGGCTGTAGATTCCGCTCGCAGCTGCTGCCTTCTCCATGCGGCTGTTCTGGACATTCGCTCTTTCGGTATCCCCGGCCTTCTCATAGGCGCTTTTTCTGAACGCGGCCTCCGCATATTCGGCGACGGCGGCAAGGTCTTCACTTCCCTTGTCCACTCTTCCGATCGATCCCCCGTTGTAGTAATAGTCATAGATCAATCCGGCGTAATTTCCGTTTCTGAGTTCATGCTGCTCGTAGTTATCGCCGAATTTCCGGTTGTAATAACCGTTCATGTTATTTGTGCCGTGACTGATCAGCATAATGATCACCAGAGCGGTCAGGATCGCAATGAGCACGTTCAAAAAAATGATCACTTTGGACTTTTTGGGCTTTTTCGGAGCTGTACTGATATATTTTGCCATAGCTGCCTCCGTTTCATTGGGCGCCGGATCATTCCGGCAGCGTGCTTCCGGTCTGCGAGGGTTCTGTCTGTATGGGTTCTGCCTGCAAGGGATCTGCCTGTGTGGGTTCTGTCTGCGGCAGATCGGAGAGGCTGTTTCCCGTCGCCTTATTCAGTGCTTTGTCCAGTGCCTGTTCGATGAGCACGGTCCGCTTGCTCTTGGAAAGGGTCCTCAGGGAATCGGCCTCCTCCCCGGTAAGTCCCAGATATCTCATCAGAAGGACCTTGAAATCCTGCTCCATCCCATCGATCACGGCCTGGACCTTCTCGGGATCTTCGGCAGTTCTGGTATAATAATCGTGGCCTGTATCCTCATAGAAACTGTTGATATGCTTGCTTATTTCATTCAGATAATACCCGTTGGACAGGTTCTTGTCCGTCGCGTAAGCGAGCTCCTGCAGTCCTCTGTATATATAGGAATAATCTGCTGCCGCGTTGACGATCCCCCGGTACTGCTTGAAGTCGTCATTATAATCGAGTTCGTGGATCCTGCAGAAAGCGCTGAACGCGGCATAATCCCTGTTTTCCAGATACTCATCCAGCTGAGCGATATATGCTTCGCGGTTCTTCTTCGCGGCGCTCTTTTCCCTTCGCTGATGGACGTTATACGGATCCATGCCGATGACGATCGCGAACAGCGCCACTATAAGCGCGCAGATCATAGCGAGACGGATCCCGACAGCTGTGCCGCCTCCGCTGTGGACGCCGATCCGGTCGAGCGCCTCTTTTTTGGTCTCCTCGAACTCGTTCTCAAACTGCTCCATTTCCTGCTGGTGCCGCTGCGCCTGGTCCACAGGCCGGCCGCAGTGCTGGCAAAAATGATCGTCAAGCGACACATCGCCGCCGCAATACTTACACTTCATATCTACCTCCGGGTCATTCTGTCAAGTCCACGATCTGTCCGCCGCAGCTCAGCGGTTTTCTAAAAACTCTCTGCACTCGCTGATCGTAATATAGCCGTAATTGTCTTTCGCGAGCTTTTCAAAATACGCCTGCTCATCCTCGCTGAGCGCGAACCGGGTCTCAAGGTCTTTAAGGACCTCCGCCGACAAGCCGCGGACCGTCTCTATGTCCTTGGCGTTCGAGGCCTGTTTGTCAAAATACAGAAGCTGCAGTTCATGCGAGAGCAGGACCGCGCGGTTATCGAGCGCCTGTTTGGAGTCAGCCCCGTGCATCTCTTCCGCGTCCTCCAGAAAGTGAATGTCATACTTCCTGACATCTTCGATCAGGCTCAGCCCCTGAAGCAGGTCATGGTGCTCCCATTCATAGAACCAGCCGTTTCCGTCGGAGTGATAAGCCTCCAGAAGGCCCTCGTAATCTCCCTTCTCGTACATCTCGTCGAGAAGAGGGAGGTTTTCCTGCATCCAAAGGTATTTTTCCTTATCCTTCTCTTTGCTGTTCCCGCCGCCTGAGAGAAGACGCTCACTGAGGGCGCCGGCTGCGATGATGAGCAGGATCACGCCGAAGACGATCCCGATCCTCTTCAGTATCTTCCCGAAATCACTGACCGCCTCTTTGGTCTGTATGCGGTTGGCCTGCCTGACCGCATCTTCGGGCAGGTCCTCCATTTTGTCCCTGATCTCATCGAGATCCTCTAAGAACTCGCTCTCGTCCTGGTGGTCGTCCACTGACAGGCAATAAGGACAGCGAAGAAGGCCTTCTTCATACTCTGCGCCACAGTGCGGGCAGTGCAGCATCCTGACCGTCTTCGCGGGTTCGATGTGCTTATTGGTCATGCTCTTTTTTTCCATAGTTGTTGTTCAGCCTTGCTGCTGCCGTGCTCTCCTTACAAAACGGGGCCCAAAGAACTCCTGCTCTTTAGGGCCCCCCAAGCCGCTTATCTCTTAAGTGTCTGCGTCCAGTGATTCGCGCCGTACATATCGGTGAACCGATAGGTTACGAGCGCTTTCCCCTCTCCGAGGATCGTATCGCTGATCGTGAGTTCCGCTGCCGAATTCTCTATTTCGATCGCATCTCCCATCCTGTAGCTGTCCTGATATGTTCCGTCATAGGTATAAATGTCACAGATCGGTTCGATGACATCTCCCGGCTGAAGATCCTCCGCCGTCTTGCCCACGACATTGATGTATTCGTCCTGGCTGTAATCAGTCATGACGCCTGCCACATAGCCCTTTTCGTTCTGACTGTCAAATACGAGCAGGAGATTGGCCAGCTCTCCGTTGACCAGGCAGGGAACTCTTCCCGTGATCGTGTAGTTGGTTCCGTCATCCAGCGTATCCAGATGATAGTAGGCGACCGGCTGGTTGTTGATCGAGATCCACACCCTGCCCTCGTCCGCGATGAGGTTCCCCTCCTCATCGAAATCATAGACGTTGTCAAGTCCCATATCCGCGTATCCGCTTCCGGTATCGTAGAAGGTGTTGAGCTCAAGGTCAGTCACCATGCTCCACTGCTCTTCGGAAAGCTTGATCTTGTCCTTCCCGTCCTCCGAAACCCATGCCAGCTGGGTTGCGTCGAAGTGATGGTCCTGCAGGTACTCTACAGTATCCTCCTCCGAAAGCGCTCTGTCAGAGAGGAAAGAGGAGCCGGATGAGCTCAGTCCGGAGACAGAACTGTAATCTCCGCCGAGGAAGCTGCTCAGAAGCGCTCCGATCAGTTCGCTCGAGCCCTGGCTGTCCATTCCGCTGAACTGTCCCGCGTAATCTCCAAAGAGCGTGTCGTAGGGACTGCCGGTTCCGCCGCCCGCCGCCTGTCCGCTGACCTGCAGGCTTGCAAACTGGCGGATGCACTTGGTGTAATCCTCATCCATGCCGATCTCGCTGTAAGTCTTCGACATGCTGTCCACATATTTCGCGCTGCTTCTGTAAGGGAAATAAATGGACAGTCCGTAGGCATTGGACATATTTGTGGAGGTGCGGTTATATTTGACCGCATTGCGGACCGCCGCCGCGAGCTCCTTGCCCTCTTTGAGGCCGGTGTTCTCTGTAAGATGCACCAGGTCAACCTGGTCGATCCTTGTATTTGCCGCGAATTCTCTCGCCTGGCTTCTCGCCTGTGCGATCTGCTGATAATTCTTGTTCGAGATCGCCTCGCTGACCGCCTTCGAGAAACCGCTGACCTTCTGAGGAAGCGTATTGGCTACTTCCGCCAGGTCAATGACTGCCAGCGTCGTCTTCTGGCCCTGGCATTTCCTTGCGCAGGTCGCCACGAACGAATCGACGATCCTCTGTCCGATCTCAAGCGTAGGCATAGAAGTGTTCTTGCCCAGCGCGGACAGCCAGTCCGTGTAATACCAGCCCACGCCCGGCTCAGTCTCTTCCGAAGCGATCATATAATCCGCGTAGTCGTCGAGCATGAGCGCCGTCTCTGCGGTAGCCATCAGGCACGCGTCAAATCCGACAAAATCGAACTTAACGCCGCCGCTCTCCAGCGCTTTCTTGATCCCGGAGAGAGTCATGGAACCGCTGTTTCTGTATTTTTCATCGTAGCCGTAACCGCTGACGGATCCGCCGCCGTGATCCCAGAGGATGAGCTCATAGCGGTTCGCGGGGTAGTTCTTGGCGCACCACTGAATGTAGCCCGCGAGGTTATCCGGGTCGGTCATCGGCGCGTTTCCGGCGTCCTTGACGAGGCACTTGACGCCCCCGCTCACGACCTGGTAGACCTGATTCACCCTGCTGCTCACGATATTGTTGCGCCAGCTGCTGCAGCCGCCGGTATAGACCAGCAGGTTGATCTTCTGGCCGAGGTTTGCGGAAACCATCTCCTGAAGATCGCTGGTCCCCATCCCGCTGCGGGATTCCAGATCCGTGCCGCACAGATAGACCATGATGGTGACGTCATCTGCGCCGTTTCCCTTGATCGTTGTGAACTTCTCTCTCGAGCCCGTCGCAACAGTGGTGTCGGCTTCCGCCTGTGTGGTGTTCCCATTGCTCCATCCGGTAGAGAGACCGCCGTTCCCGCCGTAGGAACTGCTGTAATGGTTGAAATTTTCGTCTCCCGAACTGGAGGTATAGGTCTCATCGACATTCCAGTTGTTTCCGGTAGAGGTATAGCTGTCGCTGCTGCCGCCTCCGCCGAACAATCCGCCCAGAGTGCCTCCGCCTCCCAGGAGCGCGATAATGAGCATAACAATGAGGGGAAGTCCTCCCATGCCGCGTCCGTTCCTCTGTCCGCCGCCGGAACCACTGCCCTTGCCGGAGCTGCCGACCGGGCCTGTGCCGAGTCCTTCTCCGTGCACATGCACCCCTTTGCCCTGTCCTGTCACATTCCGCTTTCTTCCGCGTGGTCTGTTGTCCTGAGCCATCACACGTACCCCCTGTTCTTAATCATGAACTGTTCGCGCTCGCCGCGATCCTTATTCCTGCGCAAGCCTTTATTCGTCAAACAAAGGCGTAGAAAAATATCTCTCTGCAGTATCCGGAAGCACCGTCACCACGGTCTTGCCCTTCCCAAGCTTCTTGGCGAGCTTGAGTGCCGCGGCCACATTCGTTCCGGCGGAAATACCGACCATCAGTCCCTCTTCTCTCGCAAGTCTTCTGGAAGTCTCCAGTGCCTCCTCATCGGTCACAACATAGATATCGTTATAAATCTCCTGATTGAGGATGTCCGGGATGATCCCGTCGCCGATGCCCATCTGAAGGTGTGTTCCGATCGTTCCGCCTGCCAGGATCGCCGCGTTCTCGGGCTCCACCGCCCAGATCTCGATGTCGGGATACTGAGCCTTAAGGACTTCGCCGATGCCGGTGATCGTTCCGCCCGTTCCGATCCCTGCGCAGAACCCGTCGATCGGGCCTGCCACCTGCGCCATGATCTCGAGCGCAGTATACTTTTTATGTGTCTTGGTATTATTCGGATTCTCAAACTGCTGCGGCACGAACACATTCGGGTCCTCGTCCCGCATCCTGAGGGCGGTCTGCAGACATTCATCTATACAGGCGCCGATATCTCCGGCGTCGTGGATCAGAACAACTTCCGCTCCGTAATGCTTAACCAGTTTCCTTCTCTCTTCACTGACGGAATCCGGCATAATGATGATCGTCTTGTACCCTTTCACTGCCCCGACAAGCGCAAGGCCGATGCCCTGGTTGCCGCTGGTGGGTTCTACGATGATCGTGTGCGCCGGATCGATCAGCCCCTCTTTTTCAGCCTGCTCGATCATGTTCAGTGCGGTCCTCGTCTTAATGGATCCGCCCACA
>ODAI011373077.1_pt1 | contig 13749 bp, 8 predicted proteins | sample 1539321 | NCBI WGS metagenome assembly ODAI01 (sample SAMN02144231, study PRJEB22623) | gut metagenome | biome: sheep rumen | host: Ovis aries | place: New Zealand
CTGCATGAAGATCCGTGAGGCCGGATATCTCATTGTTTATGATCCGTATGCGGAGCTGTACCACTATGAGTCAAAGTCAAGGGGACTTGATCAGGGCAATCCGGAAAAAGTACGAAGATTCCAGAATGAAATGGCGATCTTCCGCAAGAGATGGCCGGAAATTCTGCGCGACGGCGATCCGTACTATAACCCGAATCTGTCTATGGTCACACAGGATTTCTCACTGAAGCATAACTGACAGATAATGTATTTTAATCTCTGACGAAGAATTCTCGTGACGCGAGTCTATGATGAATGCGCAAAATGAAACTTGTCTCTGACGCGGGATTCTCGTGACGTGGGTCTGCGATGAATACTCAAAACGGAAGTCGTGTCCGGCAGTGGAAACGACATATGGAGGAAATACATGAAAAGGATAATCGCGCTGCTTTTGGCAGCCGGACTTATGGTATCCGGTCTGACAGGATGTAGTGGTATCGTATCGTCGGGTCAGACAGACGAATCGGTCACGGATTCAGATGAAAGTGATGAGAGCTCTGAATATAAGTTCCGCAAAGATCTTGCAGAGAAGACAATCGGCATCTCGGTGAGTTCGCTTCGCGGCAACTATATGAAAGTCTTCAGGACATCTCTTCTGAACCGGATGAAGAAGCTCGGCTTTAAGGAACAGAATGTTTCGGTTTACGAGAACAACGGAGATCTGGAACTTGAATTGAAAATGATCGATCTTCTGATTGACAGCGATGTCGATCAGCTGCTGATCTGCCCGAATGACTCTGCCGATGTGCCTGCCATCACCGATAAAGTTGTGGCTTCAGGTATCCCGCTCATTTACTTTAATTACGTTCCGGATGACGCGGAGCGTCAGAGATGGGTGGATAACAACTGGAATGTCTCATGTGTCGGCGGTGACAGAACACAGGTCGGAAAACTTCAGGCTACCCTGGTCGCCAGCCTGGGCATGGATCAGCTGGATATGAACAAGAACGGATACGTTGATTATATTCTGATAGAAGGACCTGAAGAAAATCCGCTCTCGAGCCTTCGCCGTGAAACCTTCCTCGCTGAGATGAATGAAGCCGGAATACCGCTTCAGTGTCTGGATGATCGCCATGCTGATTGGAACAGGCAGACTGCATTTGAAGTCGTACAGGAAGATCTGAATACAATCGGAAGGGACATTGAAGTAGTCGTCTGCCAGAATGACGCGATGGCGCTCGGCGCTATGCTTGCTATTCAGATGGCTGACCGGATCGTCAGCAGCGACATCTATCTGGTCGGTGTGGATTGTGATCTGGAGGCTATTCAGAATATTCGCCAGGGAACGATGACCGGTTCGGTCTTTATTGACGGAAGCACACAGGCTGCGGCAGTCATAACAAATATAATGAACAACATAGACGGGCTGAAAAATTCGAGGGAGACCTATGTAGACTATGTACTGGTCACGGCAGCGAACGCCGAGAGCGTACAGGGTATTCTTGAGCATCCAGTCTGATATTATTCTTTATCGCGCAATACTCGGGATGTAAGTCTATGATACGCGCGCAAAGTGAAATTTGGCTTCATCGTGAGTACAATCATTAAGCTAAAGGAAAGTGGACTTTTTATGAATCCAACTGAGAATAAAGAACTGGATAAGACTGTTTCGGAACCGAACAGTCCGAATATGGCTGCATCGGAGGATGTAAAGGAAATAAAGGGATATACAGACTCGACCGTAAAAAAGAAAAAAGGATCAGTACTGAGTCTTATACTTACAGTGCCGGTACTTTTTGTCGTTGGATTTGCGGCATTATTGGCTTTTACCCTGAGATGGGCACTCTCATTCTGGGCAGATCTCACAATGGATGAGATTGTTTATCACCTCACCACACCACTCGAAGGAACCGGTGAGGATATTATGATGAAGTTCTACACGTTAGCCCTGTTGCCCGCACTCGCCGTTTTGGCGTTGGTATGCGTGATCATAGTGGTGATCAGGAGAAAACGTGAGAGGTGGTATGGAAGAGCTCTTGCAGTGGTATTTGTCCTGTCGCTGATCGTTGTCGGACTGTCAACCGGTTATGCATGGAATAACCTTAAGATTGATGAATATCTCAAAAATCAGAGCATCACGTCTTCATTTATAGAAGAGAATTATGTGGATCCGAATGCTGTAACACTGACTTTTCCAAAGACGAAGAGAAATCTCATTTATATCTTTCTGGAGTCTTTTGAGACAACATTTACGGATAAAGCGAACGGGGGCGGCTTCGACTTTAACTGCATACCTGAAATGACAGAGCTTGCTCAGAAGTATGAGGATTTTTCGGGCACGTCGAAGAAGCTGAACGGAGGTCATGTACTGCCCGGAACAACATTTACTATGGGTGGAATGTTCGGACAGAGCAGCGGACTGCCTCTACAGGTGGGACTCAAAGCGCAGGTGCTTGACAACCACGGCGCCATGAATGAGATGTACACGCAGGAGCATTTCTTCCCCGGAATTACAACATTGGGTGACATTCTCGAAGCGGAAGGATATCACAATGTTCTTTTTATAGGAAGTGAAGCTGTATTCGGCGGAAGGAAGCTTTATTATACCGAGCACGGAAACTATGAAATAGATGATTTCTGGTATGCTGTTAACAGGAACTGGCTCGAGGGGAAAGAGAATTCGTGGGGATATGGTGACTGGCGCCTGTTCCTGCAGGCCAAGGAAAGGCTGAAAGAGCTTTCTGCCGAAGACCAGCCGTTCAACCTCACAATGCTGACGCTTGATACACACTTCGAAAATGGTATCCGATGCAAATATTGTGAATTTGAATATCCCGGTAACAGCTATGCAGATGTTTATTCTTGCTCAAGCAGGCAGCTTTCGGAGTTCATATCCTGGTGCCAGGATCAGGACTGGTATGAAAATACTACTATTATTCTGAGCGGTGATCATACGACCATGGATTCCGATTTCTGTAACGGAGTAGATAAAGAGTATCCGAGAAAAACATTCACCTGTTATATCAATGCGGATGTCAAGCCGGAAGATGCTGCTCGTGAGCGCAGCTTCACTACGATGGATAATTTCCCGACAACGCTGGCTGCGATGGGCGTAAAGATCGAGGGTGACCGTCTCGGTCTCGGAACAAATCTGTTTTCTTCACAGGATACTCTCTATGAGACTTACGGAAAAGAAATGGATGCGGAACTGAGCCGCAGATCTCTGTTCATGGAGCAGGCATCCGAATTTGATCCGAACACGCAGGCTTATAAGAATGCAGTTATCAGGTATAAAGCCAGATATGGTGACGATTCTAGTGTGGACGAATCGGTGACGGATGACAGCAGTGCGCCCGGTAAGGACGAATCGGTGACAGATGACAGCAGTGCACCCGGGAAGAACGAATCCGCGAAGGATATGAGCAGTACATCCGGAGCAGATGAATCCGTGAGAGACATGAGCAAGGATACATCCGCGACAGACACAAGCAGCATACCCGGTACAGACAGTTCTGAGACGGACGAAAGCAGTGCACAGAGTGCGGACGATTCGACTTCCGATGAGAAAAATCCTGCGGATGCAGCGACATCTGAGGTGGGAGAGAAAATAGATATTCCGTATAATTCTCCGTTCCCGGATGATATGGCTGATCTGAAAGAGCATCTGCGCGGAAAAGGCATAGCCGGTTCGGAACTGATCAAGGATATCATGAAAGATCCCTGGAAGACAGTCAGTGCGAATCTGGTTTCTGCTGAATCTGAGGAAGCTGTCGGCTCGGAAGAAGAGCTTATCGTAGATGAAAGCATACAGTCGGAAGAAAATCCGGCGGGCGTCGCGAATGTGATCAGCGCCCCAAATGTCGATGAGAGTCTCGCTTCCGAAGCATCCGATGATTCTGAAAGTCAGACTGCGGAACCTGCCGGTAAAAAGGATAACTCAGAGGCAGAACAGGCACAGGATATGAGCGCTGCCACGGAACCTGCCGGCAGGAAGGATAGCTCAGAGGCAGAGCAGGCACAGGATATGAGTACTGCTGTGAAAATAGCATCAGAAGTTGACAGCTCAGTCACATCAGAGGAATCGGACAGCGATATGGAGGAGGAAGAAACTGAGGAGGCTTTGGAAGGCAGCTGGATCCGCAGTGAAAAGATTTCTGATAATCCTCTGGAAATCGGGCCCGCTGCCAGACAGATGTACCCGACAATGTTCCGGGATCCGGATTACGGTTTTCTTCCTGAAAGCAAACTCAGGATTGATCCGTATGCGGCTTTTTCCGGAAACCGCCAGCCCAAGACAGAGGCAAGGATAACCACTGAGAGTGTCAAACAGCTGAAAGACTGGATCAGCGAGTGGAACAGCCAAGCCGCCCGCAATTGACAGACGGTCTTATGACGGCTCGGATTTGCTGCGATGAAAGGAGTAGTATGTATATCAAAAACATTAAGGTTTACGGATCTGATATGAAGTTCCGCGAGGGCGGTATCGGCATTTCTGAAGACAGATTTGCAAATACTGTGACGGAAGAATCTCCTGCAGGCGAAATTTTTGACGGAAAGGGCTGTTATGCTATTCCCGGACTGATCGACGTGCATTTTCACGGGGCTCTCGGTGAGGATGTCTGTGACGGAACTCCCGAGGCGGTCGAGACGATTGCACGGTATGAAGCATATGAGGGAATAACCGCCATTTGTCCCGCGACCCTGACTCTTCCGGTCGAAGAGCTCAACTCCATACTTGCCAACATGGCAGCCTTCAGAGCACTTCAGAAAGAAGGCAGATTCTCTGACTGCGCCGACCTGATCGGTATTAATATGGAGGGCCCCTTTATCAGTGAGGCAAAGAAGGGCGCTCAGAATCCGGCATACATTATTCCGTGCAATGCTGAAATTGCGGAAGGCTTTGTAAAAGCGTCAGACGGTCTTCTCAAGATCATCGGGCTTGCACCGGAAGATAATCCGGATTTTGAAGCGTATATTGAAGCCATGAAGGATAAGGTTATCGTTTCTCTGGCTCATACCAATTCGGATTATGATACAGCCATGCGTGCTTTCGCCGCAGGCGCAAAGCATGCTGTACATCTCTACAATGCTATGCCGGAATTTACGCACAGAAATCCCGGAGTAGTCGGGGCTGTTGCAGACACGCCACATGTCAACGCGGAGATCATCACAGACGGAGTGCATGTTCATCCGTCCTGTGTCCGCACGACATTCAAAATGAACGGTGCCGAGCGAATGATTCTGATCAGCGACAGCCTCCGCTCAACAGGAATGCCGGACGGACAGTATGTACTTGGCGGGCAGCCTATCACGAAGCAGGGCAAGTACTGCAGACTTGTGGAGGGCGGTTCTCTTGCGGGTTCTGTATCAAATCTGCGGGAGTGTATGGTAAATGCCGTTAAGGAAATGAAGCTTCCGCTCGAGACGGTCGTGGCCTGTGCTACGATCAATCCGGCCCGGGCTCTCGCTATTGACGATATATATGGTTCGATTGAGGACGGAAAGAAAGCCGATCTGGTCCTTCTCCGTGAGGATCTGTCGCTTGCAGGTGTCATAAAGGACGGTAAGATCCTGCGTGATGAAGAATAAAAAGAAAGAAGGATGACCTGTGAAAATTGGACGTAATTTGCCGTGCTGGTGCGGCAGCGGTAAGAAATATAAAGTATGCCATATGGCATTTGACGAGAAAATTGCCCGGTTTCAGCATGCCGGACACATTGTGCCCGACCGCAAACTCATCAAAACCGAGAAAGATATTGAAGGCATTAAGAGGAGCGCAGTGATAAATGTAGCGGTCCTTGATGAAATCGGTGAAAAAATTAAGGCAGGCATGTCAACGCAGGAAATCGATGATATTGTCATGAATACCACGAAAAAGATGGGAGGAATTCCGGCCGATCTCGGGTATGAGGGCTTTCCGAAGAGTGTGTGCACCTCGATCAACGATGAAGTCTGCCACGGGATCCCGTCAAAGGATATTATTCTGAAGGACGGAGATATTGTCAATGTTGACTGTTCCACGATCCTTGACGGATATTTTTCGGATTCTTCCCGCATGTTCATGATCGGAGATGTGAGTCCGGAGAAGAGGAGGCTTGTCCAGGTGACGAAAGAGTGTGTTGAGGTCGGCATTTCCAAAGTTATTCCGTGGACTCTTCTGGGGGATATGGGGCATGCAGTACATCAGCACGCACTTGACAACGGATATTCGGTCGTAAGAGAAATCGGCGGTCACGGGTGCGGAAATGCTTTCCATGAAGATCCTTTTGTCAGCTACGTATCGAAACCGGGTACGGAGATGCTGATGGTCCCCGGGATGGTATTTACAATCGAGCCCATGGTCAATATGGGAACGGACCGGATTTATTGTGACGAGGAGAACGGCTGGACCATTTACACGGCAGATCACCTTCCGTCCGCTCAGTGGGAAGTGGAGGTGCTTGTCACGGAGACGGGATGTGAGGTTCTTTCCTGGTGATGAGTTGTGAAGTTTTGGTGAAACTTTTCATAAATTCAGGTCTTGTTTGAGAATTTTATATAAAAACACTTTATTTTTACCGGGTTTTACGCGATAATGAGGACAGGGATTTTCAGGGATATGAAGTTGACTCATACATATCCGAACATTGCAAGCAGTGTTGAATAATTATGAAAAAATGGGTAAAACGGAGGTAGTAACATGAAGTTATCAGACGGACTCAGAACAGTGTTTCTTGCAGGTATCGGTGCAGTCGCAGTAACAGGAGAGAAATCCAAGAAGATTATTGATGATCTCGTCAAGAAGGGTGAGCTCACATATGAAGAAGGAAAGATCCTGAATGAAGACCTTGCAAAGAGTCTCAGTGAAAAAGTCAATGAAGGCAGCAAGAAAGTTGCTGAACGCGCAGGAAAGCTGAATATTACGAGAGACAACGTCAGAGCACAGATTCGAGATGCGCTCGTCAATATAGACAAGATGACACAGGATGAAAGAGATCTCCTTCGTGCAAAACTTGATGCGGCGGATAAGAAAGCAAGCGAGTTAGCCGAGCAGATCAAGGAGGATGCTGAAGAAGTTATCGAAGCTATCAGGAAAGATGCTACGGCTGACGGGACTGCCGAAGCAGAGCAGGAAGACGCTCTCGAAGATGCTGAAAAGGCAGTAGCCGACATCGTCGGTGAATCGGATCCGGAGGCTGCTGAGGAAGCGACTGAAATCGTAGAGGCTATCGAAAAGGACGCGCTCAGCGATGACACAGCGGAAACAGAGCAGGAAGACGCCATCGAAGCTGCAATCGATGCAGTGGCAGGCAAGGATGAGGATTGATTCAATAACGCCTCGGCGTTCTTGTCGCGACGTGCGCGGCGCGTAAGTGCCTTAAACAGCGCACGTCTGCGATCCGACGGGTTATTTGTTACGAACGGGATCACAGGAATTTAGGACAATTTAAAGGAGGATGACGAGCCGTTGGGTCTGTTTTTCACGGCAGGCATCCTCCTTTTATGGACTAAATATTAATTATTTGGCGAAATATTCTTCCGGAGTGATTTCAAAATATTCACAGATCTTGAAGAAAAGTGCCATGGAAGGAAGCATCTTTCCTTTTTCTATGCGGTTGATATAACTTTCGCTTTGTCCCAACGTCAGACTCATCTCTCTTGCGGAAACTCCCTTCTTTTTCCTGAGAGATGCCAGTTTGTTCCTAAATGCCTCTTCATACATGTCATTACCTCATTAGTCAATACGTAGTTAGAAAGTTAACAGTTAAATACAGTAATAGTATTTTCTTTGAGTATACATGATGAATGGATACCAAACAGATACTCAGAAGACATAAAAACAAAAAATAAGAAGAGGAGGCGGCTATGCACAGAACTTTAAAAAGAGCAGTCAGTATACTTTCGGCAGCATTCCTTGTAACAGGGATTCTGGGAGGATGCGGTTCATCAGGAACGACGGCAGCTGTAAATGATCAGACAGCATCTTCTGCAACGACCACAGTCGAGGCGGATCACAAGGCGGAAGTCACGCTTGTGAGCTTCGCAGGAAAGATGCTTACAGTGGATTACGAGGGAAAAGAATATACTCTCGACATTTCAAAAGCGATCATCAACACAAACGTCATGCACTCCGGTGACAAGCTGATTATCTATTATGACGGGGAACTGAGCGATGACACGAGCAAGTTCACGGTCATTTCAGTTGAGAACACAAGTGCAGAGGTTAAAGACAGCAATGAGATTGTCGGAACACTCGAAGAGATTACCATGAACTCTATTACGATCCGCACGAATGACGGTCGTGTGATCACATTCAATGCCAACAATGCCGAGCATTCTTTCAGCTACGGCGTGAATGAAGGAAACTGGGTGACGGTCATTTATGACGGTCAGCTAAACGGAACGGATACGACCAATCTGGCTGTTACTAAGATCCACGACGAGGACACAGAGCATGTAAAACAGGTCAAGGCTCAGACGACGATTGAAGACGTGAACGATACGGTCTATGCTCTTGAGTATACTTATGTGAGATCTTCCTACATGATGGCTTCCGAGGTCGTCGGATCCCTTGAAGCGGGACAGCAGGTACAGCGGACAGGACACTGCAACAATGGTTGGGACCGTATCATTTATGATGGGAAGGATGCATATGTTTACGGACGTCTTCTCACAACGAACCCGAATGAAGTCGGCATGAAAGGATCCTATTCGTCCCTGTCCCAGAAAGTCAACATCAAGTCGCTTTCTGAGACGGTCTACGCGAAGGCGGATGCCAACGTACGCGAGGGATATTCCACAGCATCTAAATCCATCGGCGCCCTGAAGGCAGGATCTTCCGTTACTCGAACCGGTATATGTGACAACGGCTGGTCCCGCATTGATTACAACGGAAGAGACGCATTTGTCTACAGTGACCTGTTGACAACCAAAAACCCGAACTCGGAAGTTCAGGGAGTAACGATCACAGCTGTGAATGAGACTGTCTATGCGGTCACAGATGCAAATGTACGCGAATCTTTCTCCGTTGGCTCCAAGGCTGTGGGAGCTCTGCGCTTCGGAGAAAATGTAGTACGTACAGGTATCTGCAGCAACGGCTGGTCCCGCATCATCTACAATAATAAGGATGCATATGTTAATAGCGATCTGATCTCCAAGACGAACCCCGTAGAGGTCAAAGTTGTAAAAATATATGTTACGAAGGGCTATGCATGGGCCGTTACGGACGCAAATGTCCGCGAGTCCTTCTCTGCTGAGTCGAAAGCCATAGGTCTTCTGAAACAAGGTGAAGGCATTGAAGTGACGGGCGTTACTGACAATAACTGGACGCGTGTGAACTATAACGGAAAGGTCGGATATATTCACGTCGACCTGCTGACGAGCACCAACCCGAATCCGCCTGCTCCAACGAAGGCTCCGACCAAAGCCCCGACGAAGGCTCCGACCAAAGCCCCGACGAAGGCCCCGACTGCAGAGCCTACCGCAGAGCCTACCGCAGAGCCGACCGTGGAGCCGACTGCAGAGCCTACCGCAGAGCCGACCGTGGAGCCGACTGCAGAGCCTACCGCAGAGCCGACTGCAGAACCGACTGTGGAACCGACTGCAGAGCCGACCGTGGAACCGACAGCAGAACCTACTGCCGAACCTACCGAAGAGTCGGCCGATGACAGTTCAGTGATCGATGAAAGTTCTGTGCCTCCGATTCCGGAAGAGAGCTCCGTAGCTCCTGTGCCTGATGACAGCTCTGCAACGGATGAACCGAAAGATGATAAGGATACCGAACAGATCACAGGTACAGTAGTGGGTTATGACATTGATACAGTAACCATCCAGGTCGAAAATGACGGATCTGAATCTCAGGGCGATGACACTGTCGAGGAGGAGCCGAAGGTAGAACAGCCGGAAGGCACCGAAGATGAATATCCGTCTATTACGTATGACGAGGCTGAAGGTGAAGAGAGCACCTATATCACATTTGATATCACAGATGCTTCTCAGGAATATGCCGACGGTATCAACGAGGGCAATGAAGTGACAGTCAGCTACACGGGAGATCTTGATGATATGGATTCCGTACAGGCGACAAATGTCTCTGACACCGATGCCGGAACGTCTGCATCCAGTTCCGTATTCCGCGGCAGTGTCGTTTCAACTACTGCAAATACGGTCACGATAAAGACCAACGACGATGTATCCATGACATTCAGCTATGATTCACTCTCTGATCTTAACCTTGCAGAGGGTGAGAATGTTAAAGTCACAGCAGATATGAATTCTGCTTCAAAGGATCAGAATGTGTTCAAGGCAAGCAAAATCGAGAGAGCATAACGTGGTCTGCAGATGAGAAAAGTGAGGCTGCTGCACAGCGTGCGGCAGCCTCTTATCTATGATACGCACAGTGGTTTGAGAGGACGGGGGTAATCATCGCTCCTGCTCAATCGGGTGCTGCATCTGCACAAATATATCAAATCATATTTTTAATCTAAAAAGCGCATGAGAGGGAGACTTGAATATGACAGATCGTTACAGAGAAACTGCGGAAGGGCTCATTACATTTCTCGGGAAATGCCCGAGCTGCTTTCATGCAGCTTACAGTATACGGGAGATGCTTCTGGATGAAGGATTTACGGAGCTTTATGAGACTGACCGGTGGGAACTCACACCCGGTGGCAGATATTTTGTCATGAGGAATCATTCGTCCGTTATATCATTCAAAATTCCCGAAAGAGCTCAGAAGAATACAGGCTTTTTGATTACCGCTTCTCATGCGGATTCACCGTCTCTGAAGATCAAGGAAAATCCGGAAATGAAAACCGGAGAATACTTCATCAAGCTCAATGTGGAGAGATACGGCGGTATGCTGATGGCGCCGTGGTTCGACAGACCGCTTTCAGCTGCCGGAAGAGCAGTTGTCCGTAATGAGGATGAGGATGGGTGCCGTCTGGAGGAAAGGCTTGTGAATATCGACAGGGATCTGCTCTTGATTCCCTCACTGGCAATCCATATGGACAGAGAGGCAAATGCCGGCCACTCCTATAGTGTACAGACCGAACTGTGCCCGATCTTCGGTGACGAGAGTGCTTCGGGAAAGTTCAGGGAGATCGTCGCTGCAAATGCCGGTGTTTCGGAGCCGGATCTTCTCAGCTATGATCTGTTTCTGTATAACCGTGATCGCGCAAGCATCTGGGGCGCTTCCGAAGAGTACCTTTCGGCTTCAAGGCTGGATGACCTCTCATGCTGCTACGCGACGCTGAAAGGATTTCTTGCCGCTGACGGATGCAGCCGGATTCCGGTCCATGCGACATTTGACAATGAAGAGGTCGGTTCGGGCACCAAACAGGGAGCAAATTCTACTTTTCTCTATGAAACACTCGAAAGGATCTCCGGCGGAAGGGAGGAACTCGCAAGGGCAATTGCTCAGAGCTTCATGGTCTCCGCAGATAACGGCCATGCCCTGCATCCGAGCTACATGGAGAAAGCGGATCCTGTGAATCGCCCGAGGATGAACGGCGGGATTGTGATCAAGGAGGCGGCGAACCAGAAGTATACCACCGATGCGGTATCGAAGGCTGTGTGTGCTGAGATCGCCGGACGGGCAGACATTCCGGTGCAGTATTATACGAACCGCTCGGATACACCGGGAGGTTCAACTCTCGGAAATATATCCGGTTCACATGTCTCCTGCGACACGGTGGACATCGGGCTTGCGCAGCTTGCAATGCATTCTCCGTATGAGACGATGGGGGTGCGCGATGTGTGGTACATGACTGCATTTGCAAAATCCTTTTTTGAAACGGATCTTTACAGAAAAAACGGGATCTGGGTCATTTCGGACAGCAGTTGTGATTGACGATATATACATTACAGAATGCAAGAAATATCCGACAAAAATAATAGCTATCCGACAAATATTATGGTATTCTCGTTTAGAATACTGACAAACAGGCAGATAGCATTGCAGTTTGATTCATCACTTGGTTAAGAGACACAGGAGTTTTTTATGTCGGTTGTATTTCACGAAGAGAGCAGGACCTTTTCAATAAACACACAAAACAGTACTTATCAGTTCAAAGTCGGCCGATACGGTCATCTCCTTCATCTGTATTACGGGAGATCCATGCAGGGATCTGCGGATTTTCTGATTGTACCTGTGGATCGGGGGTTCTCCGGAAATCCTTATGAAGCAGGGGTCGATAAGACATATTCACTGGATTCATTTCCGCAGGAATTACCGACGAACGGTACCGGTGATTACCGGAGCCCGGCCGTGATCATTGAGAACGCGGACGGTACCGAGGCAGTTGATTTCAGGTATACGGGATATTCGATAGAAGACGGAAAATATAGTTTATCCGGACTTCCGGCCGTATACACCGAAGGTTCGGAAAATGCGCAGACGCTTCGCATATATATGGAAGATCCCTTCACGCATGTAAAGGCGGAACTCCTTTACGGTGTCCTTCCGGAGATCGATATCATCACCCGCGCCCTGATTATTCGCAACGGCGGAGAAGGTAAGATCTACCTGGAAAAAGTTCAGGGTGCTGTGCTGGACTTCGTAACAGGTGATTATGATCTGATCACTTTCCATGGAAGGCATACTATGGAGAGAGTCCCTGACAGGACGCCTGTCGGACACACGAATCAGTCTGTATGCAGCCGGCGGGGAATGTCGTCCCACCAGTACAACCCGTTTGTCATTCTTGCAGATCGGTCTGCCAACGAGGATGCAGGTGACTGCTGGTCTATGGCATTTGTGTACAGCGGAGGCTTCAAGGCGGAATGCGAGAAAGACCAGTATGACCAGACAAGGCTCCAGATGGGTCTCATGGATGAAAAGTTCAGATACCCGCTTCAGAGCGGACAGGAATTCATCTGTCCGGAAGTAATCATGACTTATTCGGCGGAGGGCTTCGCGCGTCTTTCGCACAACATGCACGACTGTATCCGCAGACACGTATGCCGCGGTAAGTTCAGAGATGCAGTCCGCCCGGTTCTCATCAACAGCTGGGAGGCATCCTATTTCAACTTCACCGGGGAGCTTCTTATTGAACTGGCAATGCAGGCTAAAGAGAGCGGCGTGGAAATGCTTGTCATGGACGATGGATGGTTCTCTGACCGCGACGACGACCGACATGCGCTCGGCGACTGGTTCGTCAATGAGCATAAGCTCGACGGCACTCTGAAGCACCTGGTTGATCGCGTGAATGATATCGGTTTGAAGTTCGGTATCTGGATCGAGCCGGAAGGCGTCAATGAGAGCAGTGAGCTTTATAAAGAGCATCCGGATTGGGCTCTGGTCATTCCGGGAAGAAAACCGAATCGCTCGAGATATCAGCTGATTCTCGACTTCTCCAGAAAGGAAGTCGTGGACTGCATCTATGAGCGGATCAGTAATGTTCTCCGCTCAGCGAACATTGAATATGTAAAATGGGACTTCAATCGCTCCATATTCGACGTATACTCTGCAACCGCCAGGGAGCAGGGGTCTGTGATGTATGATTATGTACTCGGTCTGTATGACTTCCTCGAGAGAATGAATCGGGATTTCCCGAATGTCATGATCGAGGGCTGCAGCGGTGGCGGCGGAAGGTTTGACGCCGGTATGCTCTATTACACTCCGCAGATCTGGTGCAGTGACAATACGGATGCGATCGACAGACTGAGCATTCAGTACGGTACATCCTTTGCGTATCCTATATCTGCAGTCGGGTCTCATGTTTCTGTGGTGCCGAACGAGCAGAACGGCCGCGTGACCGATATCAGTGTCAGATCTGCAGTAGCCATGGC
>ODAI014147655.1_pt1 | contig 13749 bp, 13 predicted proteins | sample 1539321 | NCBI WGS metagenome assembly ODAI01 (sample SAMN02144231, study PRJEB22623) | gut metagenome | biome: sheep rumen | host: Ovis aries | place: New Zealand
CGGCGATTACCACGTAACCATCAACTTAGCCGACAAAGCCCTGCGCTTCGCAAAAGAAAACGACGTCGACATGGTCGTCGCGTACGAAGACATGTGAAATAGTTACTATTCACGGCAACGCGGTCAGGAATGCCTGTCGCAAGCTTGCTTGCAGACAGGCATTCTGACCGCGTGTGCCATGTAGGCTGGACAAAACGCACGAATAAACAGGAGCTGCTTTAGCAGCGGCTCACGGCGAAGCCGGGAGGTTTATGAGTGTGTTTTGGGCAGACGTGAATAGTAACGTAAATTGTCTGTTTAGGCTGGACAAAACACACGAGTAAACATTATAAGAGGCATTTCTATGGCTTCAAACCATAAACTTAAACTTTTATATCTCAAGACCATTCTCCTTGAAAAAACCGACAAGGACCATGGCCTTACCATGCAGGAGATATTGGAAGAGCTTGAAAAAAACGACATACAGGCCGAGAGAAAAGCGATATACCGTGATCTTAAGACACTTGAGGACTCGGGCTTGTCCGTAAAAAAGAAAAAAAGCGGTAAGGAATACACCTATCGTGTCAATAAAAGAGAATTTGAGCTGGCAGAGCTGAAGCTCCTTGTGGATGCCATCCAGTCCTGCCGTTTCATAACGGAAAAGAAATCCGGTGAGCTTATCGGCAAGCTTGAAGGCTTATGCAGCAGGAATGAAGCAGGCAAGCTGCAGAGGCAGGTATATGTATACGGACGCGTAAGGTCCATGAACGAAAGCATATACACAAGCGTGGACACCATATACAATGCCATAGGTGACAACCGTATGATAAAATTCCAGTACGGAAGCTGGAACTTAAAAAAGGAGCTGGAGCTTAAAAAGGGCGGAGCTTTTTACCATATAAGCCCCTGGGCTCTTGCCTGGACCAACGAAAACTATTATATGATAGGATTCGACGCCGAAGCCGGTATCGTTAAACATTACAGGGTCGATAAGATGTCAAGGATATCGGTGACCGATGAAAAAAGGAGCGGAGCGGAGTTTTTTAAGAGCTTCAACCTTGCCGATTACACCAGAAAGAACATAAGCATGTATGAAGGCGAGGAACGTACCGTTACCGTAGAGATCGAGAATGATATATTGGGAGTTTTTATTGACCGGTTCGGAAAAAATGAGATAACCGTCATACCCGGAAAACAGGATAGATCCACCATCAGATTTTCGGCAAATATCAATCCCCAGCTTATCGGATGGATATTTTCACTTGGAGAAAAAGCAAGGATCATAGGACCTGAATCGGTAGTTAAGACCGTAAAAGAGAAGGTCAATGATTTAAATAAAATGTATACGGATAAATGAAAGGTTATAGAAAATGATACACGCTGTTTCCGCCGTGATAATCATGATAGTCCTGCTTTTATTATACGGGACCATGATGCTTTTCACGGACTATATCAAGATATCATCATATCTGAAAGGTGTTTTTTTGAACTGTATCTGGTTTTTGGTAGCTGAAGGATACAGTGAATATGAGATATATTATCCCCAGATATTCGAAAACAGATGGCTTAACTTCTTTATCATGAATGTGGCCATACTTCTTTTGGTATTTGAGGTATCGAAGTATATCAAGCTCAGAAACGCATTCCTTGTATCGTTCGGTACTGCGGAGCATATGATCATCGCCTTTATGATCATGAATTTCTGCGGCGGATTACCCGGATGGGCAGCTTCGATATACTATACCGTATCCGCACTTATAGTTCTGGGCATACATATCTCTGCCATATACGGCGGAAAAAACACCTCGACGGAAAGCTTCATGTCAAGGTTCTTGGCCGGAATACTCCTTATGCCGTCTCCGTTTATGATCACGGCCGGCTGCCTGATGCTTATAGGTACCAATAAAGGAAAGGTCATAGAGGCCGAACCTTTTATGGATTTTGTCTACAGGGTATTTGATTTCATAAAGGATCCCGAGTACAATTATTCGGGAGAACTTATGATATCGGGACTTGAATTTACCAGGGAGATGTTTCTTACTTCCCTTATCGTAGCCATCGTGGTATTTGTGGTATATTTAATAGCAGATTCCACGGTTGATTACAGGATGGGATTAAAAGAAAAACACAGGACCAAGACCGAGGCAGAAAAGGAACGTGTAAGAGCCGAGATATCATCACGCATCCATGCACAGCTTGAAAAGATCGATTCCTGCATGGCATATATCAGTACCAACTACAAGGTACTCAAAGTATCCGATCAGGATATGAGAACATTAAGAAGCCTGTATGACGAGGCTACCAGGATAAAATACAGCTATAACGGTGCAGCCAGCGGCCCTATCTTAAAGAGGGTTACCGATATCAAGACCGAGATCTATATCATAAGGGATAAAGTCTTAGCAGGAGAAAGCAAAGATCCCGGTACGGAGGAAGAAACAAAAGCAGCAGCACAGCCCGAGCAGGAGAAACGTAACCCCGGAGTCGGATATTTTAACGGCTGTACTACGGAGGACGAGATCAAAAAGCGTTACAGGGATCTGTGTAAAGTATTCCATCCGGACTCGGATAACGGAGACCAGGAGACATTTCTTAAGATAAAAGAGGACTATGAGGCTCTTTTGGGCGGATTGAACACCGAAGCGGAAGTAAAAGAGCAGGCAACATAAAAGAAAATATGTAAAAAAGAAAACCGGACTTAATAAGTCCGGTTTTTTAAGTAGCGAGAGGGGGATTCGAACCCTCGACACCGCGGGTATGAACCGCGTGCTCTGGCCAACTGAGCTATCTCGCCACAATATAGGGTGTTACTGATGGGACCTACAGGGCTCGAACCTGTGACCCTCTGCTTGTAAGGCAGATGCTCTCCCAGCTGAGCTAAGATCCCGTGTGCGTCAACAAAAGCCATTATATAGTCTGGCGATACATTTGTCAAGCATTTTTTCTTAAGATTTTAAAATAATTCAATTGACAACATATAAGTGTTTATGATAACATATCTCGGAAGGAGGTTGGACATGAAAACTTTACTTTCAAACGCCAAAGTATTTACCCACGGTAGCTTCTTAGAGACGAACGTTCTTATAGAAGATGGTGTGGTTTTTTCTTTATCTGACTCTATTTCCTGTTTAGAGGCAGACCCTTCTGTCAGCGTTATTGATTATTCCGGAAAATACATTTTCCCCGGTTTCGTTGATGTGCATGTGCATTTTCGCGAGCCGGGTTTTTTATATAAGGAAGACATAGCTACCGGATCGAGGGCTGCGGCAAAAGGAGGGTACACGCACGTATTTACCATGCCGAACCTGAATCCTGTGCCCGACAGCATAGAAAACATGAACGAAGAGCTGAAAGCCATCCATGAAAAGGCATGTGTGAAGGTATATCCGTACGCTTCCATAACCAAGGGAGAAAAGGGCGAGGAGCTTGTGGATTTTGAGGAAATGGCAGAGTACTTCGAGCTTCTCGGTGACGGCAGGACCGATGACTTTGAAAAGGATACTGCATCAGGCGCTATAAGACTTGCGGGATTTTCGGATGACGGTACCGGAGTGGAGGATGCTTCCTACATGGAAGAAGCCATGACCAGAGTGGCAGCCATAGGCGGCATCATCTCGGCACATTGTGAGATAAAGAGCATCTTAGGCGGTAAAAACGTACATGACGGAGTGCTTGCAAAAGAGCTTGGTTATAAGGGCATATCATCAGAGAGCGAATGGAAGATGGTCGAAAGAGATATTGCCTTAAGTAAAGAGACAGGCTGCAGGTACCATGTATGCCATGTATCCACGAAAGAAAGCGTGGAGCTGATACGAAAAGCCAAAAAAGACGGAGTGGACATCACTTGTGAGACAGGTCCTCACTACCTGCTTTTAAATGATGAGGATGTACTTAAAGAAGTATTAAAGGATAAGCTGGAAAAAGATGAGAACAGAGCCGCAGAAAAAAACACAGGTGACGGATATAAGATAAAATACGGCATAGGGCGGTTCAAGATGAATCCTCCCATAAGAAGCGAGAAAGACCGAAAAGCCCTGATAGAGGGCATAAAGGACGGTACGGTGGATATGATCGCTACCGACCATGCACCTCATTCTTTGGAAGAAAAATCAAAAGGATTTGACGGTCCGATGGGAGTGGTAGGACTTGAATGTGCATTTCCGGTACTATATACCGGTCTTGTAAAGACAGGAGTCATAAGCTTGGAGAAGCTCATAGACTTAATGAGCATAAAGCCCTCGGAAAGATTTGATGTAGAGCACGGCATAGAAGTCGGCATGCCAGCGGATCTTACGGTATACGACCTTGACGAAGAATACGTTATCGATCCCGACACCTTCTCGTCAAAGGGCAGATTCACACCCTTTGAAGGAAGAAAAGTATTCGGCAGATGTATAGCGACCTATGTAGACGGCAACCCGGTATTTTAAGAATGAATAGAGGTATACAGGCTTGGAAGATATAATAAAAAAACAGATTGACCGGGAACTTACAATAGTTTCCAACGAACAGACGGCATATAAAGTATTTAAAATGGTGCTTAAAGGCGACACATCGCTCTTTACGGCTCCGGGACAGTTCATAAACATAAAGCTGCCGGGCTTTTACTTAAGAAGACCCATATCGGTATCCGACTATGACAGTGAAGGCCTCACCATCATATATAAAGTGGTGGGAAACGGTACGGATTATTTAAGTACCATGAAGGCAGGCGACACTTTAAGCTGCCTTATGGGACTCGGAAACGGCTTTAGTGTAGAAGCGTGCGGAGACCATGTGCTCTTAGTGGGCGGCGGAGTCGGTACACCTCCTATGTACGGGCTTGCCAAGGCTCTTATAGGTATGGGCAAAAAAGTGAGCGTGGTACTCGGATTTAATTCGGCAGCCGATGTGTTCTATGAAGAAGAGTTTAAAGCATTAGGTAAGGAATCAGGCGGGATAGAGATAAGAGTATCCACCGTGGACGGAAGTCACGGTACAAAGGGATTCGTTACGGACTGCTTAGAGGGACTTGATGATATAACGGATTATTGCGCATGTGGCCCCATGCCGATGTTAAAAGCACTGTACAGATACTATGATGGGAAGAAATGCGGACAGCTCAGCTTCGAAGAAAGGATGGGCTGCGGCTTCGGCGCATGTGTGGGCTGCTCGATAAGCACCAACAGCGGGTTTAAAAAGGTATGCAAGGACGGTCCCGTATTCTCGAGTGAGGACGTAATGCTGTAATTTAAGGAGACAGATATGGCAGATATAAGCACAGAACTTAGCGGAAAAAGGCTTGACAATCCCATAATACCGGCCAGCGGGACATTCGGCTTCGGAGCTGAATTTAAGAATCTGTATGATATAAATATACTCGGCTCGTTCTCTTTTAAGGGTACGACCAAAGAGCCCAGATTCGGAAATCCCACTCCCAGGATCGCGGAATGCCGTGAAGGCATGATCAATTCGGTAGGCCTGGCAAATCCGGGCATAGACAAAGTGATCTCGGAAGAGCTCCCGGAGTTAAGAAAGATATTCCATAAGCCTATAATAGCAAATATCAGCGGATTTTCGGTAGACGAATATAAATACTGCTGTGAGAGGATAAATAAAGAAGAACAGGTGGAGATCATCGAAGTCAACATCAGCTGTCCCAATGTACATGCGGGAGGTATGGCTTTCGGTACCAGTCCCGATGCGGCAGCTGAAGTTACTGCTGCGGTAAAATCCGTAACGGATAAGCCGGTATATATGAAGCTTAGCCCCAATGTGACCAGCATCACAGACATCGCAATGGCCTGCGAGGCTGCCGGAGCTGACGGTATAAGCCTTATCAATACACTGCTCGGCATGAGGATAGATATAAGACGCGGGCGCCCTGTCATAGCAAATAAGATGGGCGGATTTTCCGGACCTGCCATATTCCCTGTAGCGGTACGTATGGTATATCAGGTGTATGACGCCGTAAATATCCCGATCATAGGTATGGGCGGAGTATCCACGGCAGAGGATGTGATAGAGATGATGATGGCGGGAGCATCCGCAGTGGAGATAGGAGCACAGAACCTTGTGGATCCTTATGTATGCCCCAAGATCATAGAAAGACTGCCCGGACTCTGCGACGAGCTCGGTATCGAAAAGATCTCCAACATCATAGGAAAGGCACACGGCTGATCTTAGAAGCCGGCCTTAAATAAACAGGTAACAATAAAAAATATATATAAAACGGGAGGACATCAACATGGAACAGAAAAGAGATGTTATCATTGCATGCGATTTCGCAAGCGCAGAAGAAACCTTAGCGTTTCTTGACAGATTTACAGACGTTAAGCCGTTTGTAAAGATCGGAATGGAGCTTTATTATGCAGCCGGCCCCGATATGGTAAGACAGATAAAGGCCAGAGGGCATAAGATATTTTTGGACCTTAAGCTTCATGATATCCCCAACACCGTTAAAAAGACCATGGCAGTCCTTTCAAAACTGGATGTAGACATGACAAACCTTCATGCAGCAGGCACAAAAGCGATGATGGAAGCAGCACTTGAAGGCCTTACAAGACCCGACGGTACCAGACCCCTGCTCATAGCTGTAACACAGCTTACATCCACAGACGAGCAGAGAATGAGAGACGAGCTGCTCATCAATGCCACACTTCCCGAGACGGTCATGCACTACGCAGAAAACGCTAAGGATGCGGGCCTTGACGGTGTAGTATGTTCACCCTTAGAGGCAGCCATAGTGAAGGAAAGATGCGGAAAGAATTTTATAACCGTAACTCCCGGCGTAAGATTCGCAGACAGCGCAAAAGATGACCAGAGACGTATCATGACACCTGCACAGGCAAAAGAAATAGGTTCTGACTATATAGTAGTGGGCAGACCCATCACCCAGGCAGAAGACCCCGTAGCAGCATATAAAAGGTGTGTGGAGGAGTTCGTATGAAAAACTTACTCAGTATAACCGACTTAACCACAGCGGAGATAGACGATCTGATCGAAAAGGCTCAGGACATCATCAAGCATCCGGCAGATTACCGTGAGAAATGCAAATATAAAAAGCTTGCAACTCTTTTCTTTGAGCCGTCCACACGTACCAGGCTGTCATTCGAAGCAGCCATGATAGACTTAGGCGGCAGGGTTATGGGCTTCTCCGAAGCACAGGCAAGCTCGGCAGCCAAAGGCGAGAGCGTAGCCGATACATGCAGGACTGTAGGCTGCTATGCGGATATCATCGCCATGCGTCATCCAAAAGAGGGAGCTCCGTTAGTAGCATCCATGCATGCGGGAGTACCTATCATCAATGCAGGTGACGGCGGACATAACCACCCTACACAGACACTGACGGACCTTCTTACCATCAAATGCGAAAAAGGCAGGCTGACCAATATGACCATCGGTCTCTGCGGCGACCTTAAGTTCGGCAGGACCGTACATTCACTTATAGAAGCCATGTCCAGATACGAAGGCATAAAGTTTGTACTGATATCTCCCGAGGAACTGAAACTTCCCAATTATGTAAAGCAGGAGACCTTAGAGAAAAACAACATAGAATATAAGGAAACCACCGATCTTATAAGCGCCATGCCCGATCTTGACATCCTTTATATGACCAGAGTACAGCGTGAGCGTTTCTTCAACGAAGAAGATTATATAAGACTGAAGGACAGTTACATACTTACTCCCGAGAAGCTTGCCACAGCCAAGGAAGACCTTTCGATCATGCATCCACTTCCCAGGGTAAACGAGATCTCGGTAGCAGTGGATGACGATCCCAGAGCCGCATATTTTAAGCAGGTAAAGAACGGAAAATTCATAAGGATGGCCCTGATACTTAAGCTGCTCGATATTGCCTGACACATTGGTTTAAAGATACGGATGACCGGAATGTTTACCTTAAATAATAAAGACCGAAGTTTTATAAACAGTATATAGGAGACAGTTTATGAATATAGATGGAATTACCAATGGTCTCGTAATAGACCATATCGAAGCCGGGAAAGGCATGGAGCTGTACAATGCCCTTCACTTAGGAGAGCTTGAAAGCTCTGTAGCACTTATCAAAAACGTAACAAGCCACAAAATGGGCAAAAAGGACATCATAAAGGTAGATGAAGTACTTGATGATGACCTTGATATCCTCGGGTTCATCGACCCCAATATCACTGTAAATATCATCATGAACAATGAAAGAGTAGCTAAAAAGCACATCGAACTGCCCAAGATGGTAAAGAATATTATAAAGTGTAAAAATCCCAGATGTATTACCTCCACAGAGCAGGAACTTCCTCACATCTTTAAGCTTACAGATCCCGTAAAGAGGACCTACAGATGCTTATATTGCGAAACAGAAGCAGAAAAAAGATAAAAATTTAAGCAAATCTTAATTGTACAATATTTTCAGATGTTGTATAATCTACTTTAATTCGGAAAATACAAGGAGGTGTGTTTTATGGTTAAAGTTTTATCGGACAGTACATGCGATCTGTCTGTAGAGCTCCGTGAAAAATACAATGTAGATATCATACCTTTGCATGTAAGACTTGGTGACGAGGAGCATTTGGACGGTATAGATATCACACCTGAAGAGATATTTGCATGGTCAGACCAAAACAATACAACTCCCAAAACTTCGGCTCCTTCATCTTCCGATGTCATTGAAATATATAAGAAGAATCTGGAAAAGTACGACCAGCTGGTGGTATTTACCATTTCTGCCTCGATGTCGGCCTCAAATAATGTATGCAGGCTGGCAGCAGAGGAGCTGGGTGCTTCCGACAGGATCACCGTGATAGATTCGGCCAACCTCTCCACAGGAGTCGCACTCCTTGTCATTGAGGCTGCCATTATGGCTTCAGAAGGAAAAAACATGCAGGAGATCGAAAAGAACATACTTGAACTGCGGGGAAAAGTCAGGTCCAGTTTTACCGTGGACACGCTCACTTTCCTTCACAGGGGAGGAAGATGTTCAAGTGTCGCTGCCTTTTTCGGTTCCGCATTAAAGCTGCATCCGAGGATTATCGTGGAAAACGGTGCCATGCGTTCGGATAAAAAATACCGCGGCTCCATAGAACATGTTATCATGAAATATGTGGAAGACCTTAGGGAAGTCCTTAAAAAGGCAAGGACTGACAGGGTATTTATCACTCATTCCGCAAAAAGGGAAATAGTCGAAAAGGTAAAGGATTTCCTTAAAGGCCTGAATATTTTCAAGGAAATACTCGTTACAAAGGCCGGAGGCGTGATATCATCACATTGCGGTCCCGGCACACTGGGTGTATTATTTATAGAAAAGTAGTGGAGGAATTATGTTAGAACTTCAGAATATCAGCTATATTGTAGACGACGAAGGAAAAGATAAGGATATCTTAAAAGACGTCTCATTAAAGCTTGATGATGATAAGTTTTTTGTAATAACGGGTCCTAATGGCGGCGGAAAATCATCCTTGGCAAAGATCATTGCCGGGATATACAAGCCGACATCGGGAAAGATCATATATGACGGTACCGATATCACCGATATGTCCATCACCGACAGGGCTAAAATGGGTATAGGCTTTGCTTTCCAGCAGCCGGTACGTTTTAAAGGCCTTACGGTAAAGGACCTCTTGGAGCTTGCCGCAGGTAAGGAAATGAAGGCATCGGCATGCGATTACCTTTCGGAAGTGGGCTTATGCGCACATGATTATATCAACAGAGAGATCAACGCAAGTCTTTCGGGCGGCGAATTAAAGCGTATAGAGATAGCGATCACCATAGCGAGAGGAACAAAACTTACTATCTTTGACGAGCCGGAGGCAGGTATCGATCTTTGGAGCTTCTCGAACCTTATCAAGGTATTTGAGGACCTCAAGAAAAAGACTATGGGATCCATCATCATCATTTCACATCAGGAGAGGATCATCAACATAGCTGATGAACTGATACTCATAGCTAACGGAGAAGTGGTAAAGCAGGGCACTAAGGAAGAGATAATGCCTTTGTTTACAGGAACATCCTTCAAATGTAAATTTAAATAAGATCTCATAGAGGATTTAAGGAGTACAAATGGATAAGATACAGGAAAACTTACTGGCTGAGATCGCCGGACTGCATGAGATCCCCACAGGTGCTTATAACATAAGAGCCAACGGAGAAGGTGCGGGAAGGCGTTCCACAGAACATATAGAGATCACCACCAAGCAGGATAAGCCCGGCATAGATATACATATAGCGGACAACACCGTAAGGGAAAGTGTGCATATACCGGTCATCATAAGCGAAACAGGACTTACCGAATCGGTATACAATGATTTCTTTATCGGTAAAAATTGCGATGTTACCATCATAGCAGGCTGCGGTATCCATAACTGCGGTACACAGAAGTCGGAGCATGACGGAATACATACATTTTTTGTAGGCGAGAATTCTAAGGTCAGATACGTTGAAAAGCATTACGGCGAGGGAGACGGCAACGGCGAGATCGTACTCAATCCACAGACCATCGTGCATTTAGCTGCAGGCAGCTACTTAGAGATGGACACGGTCCAGATAAAGGGCGTTGATTCCACCATCCGTACCACAGTGGCGGATGTAGCTGATAATGCCACACTTATCATCTCCGAAAAGATCATGACACACGGAAAGCAGCATGCAGAGACGGATTTTACTGTTGATCTTAACGGTGAGGGCTCCAGTACCAATGTTATATCGCGTTCCGTAGCAAGAGATGATTCGACACAGCTGTTCAAGTCCAATATACGCGGAAACAACAAGTGTGCAGGTCATTCCGAGTGTGATGCCATCATCATGGACAACGGGCAGGTAGGTGCGGTACCGAAGGTAGAAGCAAATTGCGTGGATGCATCACTTATCCATGAGGCTGCTATAGGAAAGATCGCCGGAGAGCAGATCATCAAGCTTATGTCATTGGGGCTTACAGAGGAAGAAGCTGAAGAGATGATCGTAAACGGATTCTTAAAATAGAAAGCATTGACAAGTAAGAGAAATAATGATATTATAAAAGTCGCGCCAGTCGTCGCGCGAACTGGTGCAAGTTAAGTTGCAGGTGACCATCATACTTCGTATGAAGGAAGAAACCCCTCCATTGCATTACGGGGTTTCTAATGATTGGACTGCGCCAAGCGTCGCGCAGACTGACTGTCATCATGCTGCGCATGACGACGTATTGCCGCAATGGCGGAATGGCAGACGCAATGGACTCAAAATCCATCGCCCTCAAAAGCGTGCGGGTTCAAGTCCCGCTTGCGGCATTAAAAAAGGAGTCGTGTTTGACTCCTTTTTTAATGCTGTAAGCTGATGTTTTCCGATGGAAAAAAAGACATTTTTTCGTAATATAGTTGCATATCGTGAGTATATATGATAATATAACTATATATGGTATCTCGTAAAATCAAAACATTTTAGGAAATGGGGATTATTATGACAAAGTGGATTGCTGTAGCAGATGATGACATTACTACACTTAAAGTTGCAGGACGTATCCTTAACAACAACAACCTGCGTATGAGCGGCATGAATTCAGGTATGGCTCTTTTAAGCTTTTTAAGGGATAACAGACCCGATCTTATCCTTCTTGAAGCCGATATGATCGGCATGAGCGGCGCTGATACCTTAAAGCTTGTAAGGGAACAGGAGAAGAAGAACCAGACAAAGCCCATACCTGTTATCTTCCTTAAGTCACAGGATGATACCGAGTCGGAAGATATCACTTCCGGGTTAGGCGTAGCTGCTTATATCCAGAAGCCTATCACACCCGATGCTCTTTTAGAAGTGATCGGAAAGGTGATCAATATCAAGGACTGTGCAGCTGAATGCAAGTCCGGGGATCAGAAGGCAGACCAGCCTATCGATCATACCGGTGTTGAGGTAGATGAGGCAGACGATCTTGAGCATTTCAACAGAAAGCTGAAGGAAAAAGAAGATCCCAATACGGCTCTGTTTGTTGACAGCAAGGCATTTTCATATATCTATCGTTTCTTTGCAAGATATATCGCAACCTACAAAGCACATGCGTGCAAGGTATTATTTACGTTTTCCGAGTTCAAGGAGACAGACGGATTAGAGAAGGATTTCTCGGGCATGATGGATGACTTCGGAGATATCTTGAAGAACATCTTAAGAAAGAGCGATGTAGTGGTAAAGAGTAAGTCCAACCAGTTCCTTATCCTTCTTCCCGAAGTAGACGAGGAGCATCTTGACAACGTTCTTGACAGAATAGAGCAGGGTTGGAACGAGTACAGGTATTCAGACTATGTAGCCATCATCTATGAGAGAGAGACGGTAGCCGGAGAAGAAAGCGGTCTGGATGAAAGAAAAGCAAATTAAAAAACTGCTTGCATTATTTTTTCCTATGTGTTATAATGCCATTTCGTGAGGCTGTATGAGACAGCCGTTAATGAAGAATGTATCAGAGAGTTTAATTTGTGATTTTTTTGGAGGAAACGGATTTGAAGACAGCATTAACAATTTTATATCTTATCATATGCATAGCAATCGTTGTTATCGTTATGTTACAGGATTCTAAGGGACAGGGACTTGCAGCAGCTCTTTCGGGCAACGGAGGAAGCGGAACATACTGGAGCAAGAACAAGGGCCGTTCAAAGGAAGGCATGCTCAACAAGTTTACGATAGTTCTTGCAGTTCTCTTTATTATCCTTTCCGTAGTGCTCAGCCTTGATGCACTTCAATAATGATTGAACATAAAGCATGTTGTAAGTACCGCATGCTTTTTTTATTTCTTGATAAATTGAAGGATACATAGTATAATTAACGTATATTAAGGGGTTACAATATAACAGGGGTGAAGTACATGGATATACAGGAATTAGAGGAGAAGAAAGAACGGATATATTCCTTTATACAAAGTGAAGAATATGTTCCGATGAAGCTAAAGGAACTCGCAAGCCTGCTTCAGGTTCCGAGACCTGAAAAGGAAGAGTTTAAGGAAGTGATAGATAAGCTTATATCGGAAGGCAAGGTACTGTATGATGCCAAGAGCCGCATCAGGGCGGCAGGAGCCGATATGGCCTCAGGGTATTTTATGGGTACCGCAAAAGGCTTCGGTTTTGTACGTATAGAGGGTGAGGATGAGGATATCTTTATCCCGCCCGATAAGACCGGAAGCGCACATGATAAGGATAAGGTGCTCATATCCATCTTGAACGAGCCCTCAAGGGGAAGAAGCCGTGAGGGTGAGGTTGTAAGCATATTGGAGAGGGCCAACGACAGGATCACAGGTACTTTCCAGCGTACCAAGACCTATGGCTTCGTGATACCGGACAACAGGAAATTCGGAGCGGATATATTTATACCCCACGGATTTACCAAGGGAGCCGTAACGGGACATAAGGTAGTGGTCGAGATGACGGATTTCGGCGGCCCCGATAAAAATCCCGAAGGCCATGTAACGGAGATCATAGGTCATATCGACGATCCCGGTACCGATATCATATCGGTCATCAGGGCATTTGGAATACCGCTTGAATTCCCCGAGGGCGTGATCAATGAGCTGAAGACCGTCCCGACTGAAGTGGCTGAAGAGGAAAAGGCCGGAAGGCTTGACCTGCGTGATGAAAAAACCATCACCATCGACAGCGAATCTGCAAAAGACCTTGACGATGCGATCACCATCTCGAAAAAAGACGGAATGTATACACTAGGAGTACATATAGCGGATGTATCCCAATATGTACGCGAGAATTCGCCCCTTGATAAAGAGGCATTAAAGCGCGGAACAAGTAATTATCTGATAGACAGTGTTATCCCCATGCTCCCTCATGAGCTTTC
>ODAI011907223.1_pt1 | contig 13748 bp, 6 predicted proteins | sample 1539321 | NCBI WGS metagenome assembly ODAI01 (sample SAMN02144231, study PRJEB22623) | gut metagenome | biome: sheep rumen | host: Ovis aries | place: New Zealand
AGAAGGCGACAACCTTCATGCCCTCACTTCTCTCTGCTATTCGCATGAAGGTAAGATTGATGTCATCTATATTGACCCTCCATATAATACGGGAAATAAGGATTTTGTGTATAACGATTCATACGTAGATAGTGAGGATAGTTATCGTCATAGCAAATGGTTGTCGTTTATGAGCAAACGACTCAAAATCGCAAAAAGATTACTTTCAGATAAAGGAGTGATTTTTATATCTATTGATGATAATGAGCAGGCGCAACTTAAATTGTTGGGCGATGAAATTTTTGGTATTTCTTGTTTTTTGGGTAGTGTTGTTTGGGAAAAAACAGATAGTCCTAGAATGGATGTGAAAGGATTCACTGTTAGACATGATTATATTCTAGTATATACGAAACCAAGTTTTAGATTAAAAAGGATTGTTCCTGAATATGTACCTGATCATTATAACAAACTAGATTCTCAAGGAAGAAGATATTATTTAAAACCTTTAAGATTAATGGGTGGGCATAAAAGTGATAGTCTTTATTATGGTATTAAAGCCCCAGATGGTACTATAGTATATCCCATAGAAACAAATGGCGATAAAGGATGCTGGCGATGGAGTCAGTCAAAATATTATGAAGAGATAGATCGAATAGAATGGATTAAGGGGAAAAAGGGATGGTCAGCTAACTATCGTATATATGCAGATAATTTAACTCCAACTCCTGTAAGCACAATATGGTCATTTGATAAAGTAGGTAGTACAAGGACAGCAAAAACAGAACTTTCAAATATTGTTCAGCAGTCCATTTTTTCTTATCCTAAACCCACATCACTTATTTCTTTTATCGAGAAAATAGCAAGCGATAAGGATTCTATAGTTCTTGACTTCTTCGCTGGTTCCGGCACCACCCTTCATTCCACGATGCAATTGAATGCCGAGGATGGTGGCCATCGCCAATGCATTTTGGTGACCAACAACGAGAATAATATTTGTGAGGAAGTGACTTACGAGCGCAACAAGCGTGTAATCAATGGGTATACCACTCCTAAAGGAGTTGCTGTAGAAGGATTGAAATCCAATAATCTCCGCTATTTCAGATGTGAGATGAAGCCTCGTGATCTTTCGCATCAGAGTAAGAGAGAGCTCGTAAAGGCGATGACTGATATCCTCCGCATCAAAGAAGATATTTATACGGAGCAAAGCATGTTTGGGCGACTGTCGCTTGCAGGAAAGGCATCCCTATTGAGATATTTCGCAGATGGCGAAAAACAAATGCTTATCATATACGACACCCGCGTATTGCCATTCATTATAAGAGAAATTCCACAAATGCCAGGCGAATTTAAAGTGTATGTTTTTGCCGACGGTGCCTATCCATATACAGAGGACTTCAGAAGCGTGCTGGAGAAAGTGTCGCTCGTGGCATTGCCCAATGCATTCAATTATGCACTGAAGCATGTGCTACCCGCTTCTAAAGACGATGAACTCCCAGAACCTGACCTTACAGATGAAGAATTGGAAGAGATGATGGAAGAAGCCATTGAGGCTGAAAACAATGAAATCTGAGAAGTAGGAGGAACAAGATATGTTACAACTGAAAGACTATCAGAAACGTGCCGTTAAAAAATTGAAGGAGAATATCATTGATATGCTTTCCTTGCAGGGTGACAGGCAGAAAATAGTTTTCAAGGCGCCGACTGGTGCAGGAAAAACAGTGATGGCAAGTGCGCTGCTTGATGAACTCAATATGGAGTTGCAGACCAAGTTCATGGAAGTGGCCTTTATATGGATTGCTCCCAACAAACTACATATCCAGAGTTATCTCAATTTCCGTAATTTTTTCAGTGAGAAACGTACTTTGAAACCTGTACAATTCAATGAGGTCGAACCATCGGTTGGACTAAATCCCGGTGAGGTGTTGTTTCTCAACTGGGAGAGTATCAATAAGGATAATGCAGTGATTATTCGTGACAATGAGCAGAACCGCACTCTGTTCCGCCTGACACGACAGACACAGCAAAACGGCTTGCCTATCATCGTTATCATCGACGAGGAACACATGTTTGCCGGGAAGAACGCGAAAAAGAGTGAGATGGTGCTTAGCAATATCAATCCCAAAGTAGAACTTCGCATTAGTGCAACTCCAACAACTGGAGGTTGCACTTTGGTGGATGTTCCACGCCAGCATGTCATTGAAGAGCAAATGATCAAAAAGGGAATCCAACTCAATCCACAGGTGAAGAGTTCCACTCAAGAAGGATTGACTATGAATCAGCAACTATTAGAACAGGCACTTCATCGTAGGAATATGTTGGCACGTGCTTATAGGGAGTTTAATATCAACCCTCTGCTGCTGATACAGTTACCGAATGATAACAGCGACACGCTGAGTGCGGAAGAGAAAAGCCTCGTTGAGGAGATTCAGACCTATTTGGATATTAAGAAAAACATCAACACGGAAAATGGCAAACTGGCCATCTGGCTGAGTGGAAAGAAAGAGAATGTGTTAGGCATTGAGAAAAAAGATTGCCTGACAGAGGTGCTCCTTTTCAAACAAGCCATCGCCCTCGGATGGGACTGTCCTCGTGCTTCGGTATTGCTGATATTCAGGGACATCAAAAGTAAGACATTCACCGCTCAGACCGTGGGGCGTATACTTCGAATGCCGGAGCAGCAACATTATACCAATGATGCTTTGAACTATGGGTATGTATATACCAACCTTAGTGCGGATATTATTGAGATTGTGCAAGACGACATGAACTATATCTCTACCATCTATGCGAAGCGAAGGGAAGATATCAACAACATCACACTTCGTTCTATCTATCAAAACAGGAGAAAAACCCCGCATGTACTCTTGGCACCATTTAAAAAGATTTTCAAAGAAGTGGTCTCTGAAGAATGGGAATTACCGCAGTTGGATCTATTTGGAGCCAATATGGGATGGGATGATTTGGACATCGACCCAGAACCTGAGACCAATCCAGAAGAATTCACTTACGTGGAGAACAGAAGGAAGGCCAACCGGCATGGCATCAAGACCGACGTGTCGAAAATCATGGTGAAGATACCCAAGGATATTGCCTTTCAAGGTAATGAGGGTATTATCGTCGTGGATAATAGGGCAAAGTTTGCCAGGACACAAGGCGAGCTATTGGCTTCTTTCAACCAATTTTGCCGAAAGAACGTGGGCGATTATGAGCCGGGGCAGAGTGCCGAGATGATACGCAGTGCCATCTATGAATTCTTTGAGGAGTATCTTGGTCTCGCTCAAAACGAGACATTGAAAGTGGTGCTCTATCATAGCAACAGGCCAAAGTTTGAGGCCCTGTTGGCTAAAGCAGAGGGCAGATACGCAGAAGTCTATGAGAGCAAGGAAAAAGAGAGGGATTCGGAAGAATACATAGAGTTTATCTGGTCTCTGCCTGAGACGAGGATGTATAACACAGACGTAAGTCGTAGTTGTGAGGGAAAGATTTTCCACCATGCCCTATTGCCTTTCTTTGAGGATAAAAATGTGTCGGAACCGGAATATCATTTCAGCCGGATGCTTGATGCCAACAATGAGGTGATAGACTGGTGGTATAAGAACGCGGACAAAGGAAATATGCACTTCGCCGTCCCGTATACAGACAAGGATGGTGCTCCCCGCTGCTTCTATGTCGACTACATCATACGGCTTAAAAACGGAACAGTCTGTCTGTTTGACACCAAGACCAAAGACAGTGACCCCAATGCGCCTTATAAGCACAACGCACTGTTGGAGTATATGGAAAAAGAGAACTCACAACATCATAAAAGATTGATGGGTGGAGTCATCATTCGAAGGGATGAAAACTGGTACTATTGCCCAATGAAAATAGAGAACACCAGCGACTTGACAGGGTGGACAGCCCTAAATTTGAAAGCAATAAATGTAGAACCATAAACCATTTCAGCCATGTCGAAAGGATTAGACAGAAATTTCCTGGAGTACGGAATACGCAAACCCGATTTGGACATCATATCCAGTTTATGTAAAAAATTTGAATTGAACGAAGATTGGGTGAAAGAGGAAATCCTAAAACATTACCATGAGGAGAAAGTGTCAAAACTGGAGATGGATGACCATACTGTAGAAAAAGTGATCAACAAAGCTCTTCAAAAGTTGCGCTAAAAGGAAAGGAGAAACGCCATGCAGATAAAAAGAATCAAAGCGACCAACTTCAAGACCTACCTTCACCTTGATTTGGATCTCTCGGTGGAATCAGAAAAACCAATCATTCTTATCGGCGGTTTGAACGGCGGGGGTAAAACCACTCTGTTCGAGGCTATTTACGGCGCATTGTACGGACTGAAGATAAAGGACAAAAAGCATTTCAAGGAATTGCTGAACAACGGCGCTTACGGAAAGGCAGAACCCAGAATAGAACTTGAACTCGTTTTTACCGGTCAGGTGCTGCATCAGGTGCAGAAATACATATTGAGGCGGACATATATATTGAATCCGGCGGGAAAGCCTGTGGAGTCGGTCTACCTCAACATGAATGGCTCACAGTTCGTTTTTGGTTCGGCAACACCTGCCGCCCAGAGAGCACCAAGCGAGCAGCAGGTCAATAAGATTATCAAGGCCAACCTTCCTCAGGAACTAAGCCAATACTTCCTGTTTGATGCCATGCAGTCGAGCAAACTTCTGGAGGAGAATGTCTTCGCGCAGATTATCCGTGACAACATACAGAACGTGATGGGTTTCAACAAGTATGTGCAATTGAAACGAGTGGCAGAAAAACTCTATCAGGAAAAATCTTTAGAACGACTGAAAGCGGAGCAAGAAATCAAGGAATATGAGGAACTCTGCCAGAAAAAGAAACAATTGGAGAGCGACCTTGCCGAGAATGAGGAGAAACAGGATGCCCTATACAAGTATCTTGTGAGCATGAAGCAAGTTTATGATAAAGCCAAGAGTGGTGCAGAAAACCAGGAACATATCAAGATGCAGCTTCAGCAACTCAGCCAGACCATCAAAGATACGGAAAAGAAAGCTGCTGACTATGTAGAGGAAATGAAGGATTTCGTCAATACGATGGAAATAAATGCCTTCCTTCCAAAATTATCTGCTTCTTTGGCTCATGAGATTGAGTCTATCAGAAGAAGTAAGGAGGAACTGAAGAAAAGGCTGGAGTCACTTTTCTCTTATGAGGATATAGAGACTATCACCAACAAGGTGATTGAATACTTGAAACAATTCTCACTTTGTTCGTCGGATGTTGATGCGGAAAATGTCGCAAAGTATATCATGGCCACCCAAAAAGACGCTGACCGGAAAGACGAATATGCCTTCTTGGATGATAATGATGTGAATTCATTGTTGTGGCTCATGAGACTCAATTCTGTGAACGGTTTTTTGCAATTGGATACCAAACGGAAGGAGTTGGATACCCAAATCAAGGACCTGCCCAACCTGAGAATTCAACGTGACAGTCTGCAAAGCAGTCTGACTCAGGGCAACGACAACGTAATCAATGAGTATGAAACCCAAAAGGCGCAGTTGGAGCAATTGAAGGTTGACCAAAAAAACATATCCGAGGAAATAAAGAGATTGGATAACCACATACATGCTTACGATGTGCAAATCCAACAAGAGCCTGATGTGAAATATGACACCTTCCAGAAGTTGTGCCCCTTCTTTGATGAGGTGGCAAATGCTTTGCTTGCCAGCAAAAAGAAACTCATTGAGCGTGAGATGCAGGAGCAACTCAATATCCTCCTCATCTCGTATCAAGGATGTATTGACAGGGTGGAACTGACAGACAAACTCGACGATTTCAGTATCAAACTGTATCATAAGGCAGGAAATGAAATTTCACTCAACCAGTTGAACGCTGCTTCGAAACAGATTTTCATACAAGTCCTTCTGAAGGTGTTGAGAAATCTCGGTGACTATAATCCGCCTGTCATGATTGACACTGTCATGGGAGTGCTCGACGAGGAAAGCCGTGACAAACTGATGGAGGAATATTTTCCGCAACTGGCTGAGCAGACCATTTTGCTGTGCACAACGTCTGAAATAAGGAAGGACAGTGACTATATGAAACTGGAGCCTTTTATCTCTAAAACCTACACCCTGCACCGAAACGTTGAACAGCAGAATACAAGCGTGACAGATGGTTACTTCGGTATTCAACTAAACAATTATTGACTATGGACATTTCTTTTGACAATTTGCGACAAGCGGAGGGCATTATTGATAACCTCAACGAAATAAAGGAAAAGCTGGAGCAACGTATCAATCTGCATGGCAAGGCCAAAGACGAAAAACGCGTGACGCTCACAGGAAATAAAATCATGCGCATCTGCCTGATAGTAGGGCTTTATCTTTCTGAAAAACGGACTTTGGATGGGCTCGAGGCCATCCAGTTGTCGAAATCGAGCATACGTGTCCCATCAAGTTTCTTTACATACCTTGAATTGAAGGACATGTTTCAAGCCTTGTTGAAAATCCGGTATAAGGATTTTCCGGATATTGATTGGAGCGACAGTCCGACAGTGTCACGAATCATCGCGTCGGAAATGTATCGGGGAAGAGATTACCTGCTCAAGGATGAGAATCTGGATGCTTTTCTGATGAGTTCTGTAAGCGCTTCAGGGAAGGCAAGGTCGAATGGCATTCCTGCACTGCAACTCGTCATTGGGGAATATGATGAAGATATGGAGGCGGTCCTTGATATCAACAGCAGAGATATCCCTAATACACAAATCCTTGTGGCTGGAACTACAGGATCGGGGAAAACCAACCTGTTGGCTGTTCTCATCAACCAGCTCCGCATATTGTCTGTTGAGTCACCTTACCCCGTCAATTTCCTTTTGTTTGACTATAAGGGGGAATTCTCTGACCCGGCAAACAACAGATGGCTGGGTCTGTTCGAAGTGGACAGAAGTTGCATTCTCGACCCTATTCTTTCTCCTCTGCCTTTCACACCTTTCAAGGATTTCAGGAGCAAGAGTATACAAGAAATCAATCTGTATTCCACAGAAATGGCGAATGCCCTTTGCGCTCTTGACCGCGCCACCATCAGTGCCAATATGAGCAACAGATTGAGTGAGGCCATCACAGATGCTTACAAAACGACAAATGGAGCACCCATCACATTTAAACTGATGTTGGAGAAATACCAGTTGAAGATGACCAATTCAGATAAAGACGACAGCGTGACTTCAGTGCTTAAGCAACTGGACCGAAGCAATCTGTTTGCCACAGAAGACAGGGTCAATCTGATAAAGGACTCCTTCATCATAAAAATGGATTCGTATCCCAAAGACGGGCCGATAGCCAAAGCTATCGTCTATTTCGTTATCTCTAAACTCAACAACATCTATGAACAATTAGAGAAGCAAGCCATCAGCGATGATTATGTAGAGATACGCCATTTTACGGTCATAGATGAGGCTCATTATATGTTGAGTTTTGATAATCATCCTCTTAGAAACCTCATTGCCGTTGGGCGTAATAAAGGTCTTAGCATCATTCTTGCTACTCAGAATATGGATGATTTCAAAAGCAAATCATTTGACTTCTATGCCAATGCCCAGTATCCGCTGATTATGAAACAACAAAGCATTTCAGATGGGGTATTGAAAGATTTGTTCGGGGTCTCTGGCAGAGAATTCAATGATCTAAAGGCTGCTATAGCTGCTCTCCAAAAGGGAGAACTCATCATCAAAGACAATAATTCCGCTTTGTTAGGTATAGGCAACAAATGGAAAAAGATAAAAGTGACACATTTGATATGATGAGGAAAGGGGGCTCTGGGCTGCTATGCATACAGATGATTCATTTGGTAAGTTTAAATATCCAATCTCCTAAGCTCCCAAAGTAGAGCAAAAGCGAAAACTTGAGGAATATGCCAATGACCAAAAAAGAGAGCCATAGAAGGCTCTCTTTTAGATTTTGCGGAAGGTGAGGGATTCAAACCCCCGATACCCGAAAGGGGTATACCGGATTTCGAGTCCAGCGCGATCGATCACTCTGCCAACCTTCCTCTTTTGTGCTGCAAAGGTAATGAATACTTTTGTAACGGCAAAATTTTTTCCCGTTTTTTGTTGCCGAACCAGCATTCAGGAGGATGAAAACCCCTTCTTCGGGTGTTTTTCCTTGAAGATACCGCTGCTTTTTCCTGAAGTCGTGCCCCTTGATGCTATTGGGCATTGGAGAGGATGATGCTGATGGCAATGATGACATCGGTGACCGTGACGGACCCGTCTCCGTTGAAGTCGGCCAGGCAGATATAGTCGGTATCGCCTTCGGCATCGACGATAAATCTCACCATAAGAGTCACGTCGGCCACCGTCAACTGCTCGTCGCTGTTGAGGTCGCCTTTCAAAGTGCTGTAAGGCCCGTAGTATCTCAGGATGAAATTGTCGGCAGCCACCCAGTTGGCGTTGGTCGACTCCACATAGAGGCCGATGGTGTGCGCTCCTTCGCTCAGTTTGTTCTCCACGGTGAACAGCTCAGGCTTACCATCAGCCGTATGGCATGGTGTCTGCTGATTGTCAATCCTCAGAGACACACCTTCCACAGAGAGCGTCGGGGCATCCTGCCTGACCGCTTCCACGGCCGCCTCGAGCGAATAGTAGCCCGGCGCGAGGTCGAGTGTCTGCACCATCGACCTGTCGGCCAGTGCTGTGGCGTTCACCCACCATTCGACGAAGGGAGGGCAGAAGTGCTGGTAACTGGTCGTCATTGTCTGCCAGTTGCCGTTGAGCGTCCATCCGTCCATGTTCCATTGGTCGAAAGTGGGGTTGGCGATAGGCACCCTGACGGGCGAGCATGCCGTGGCATTGGCCATATACTCCTCCTTTGTGCCGCAGTAGATGAGCGAGATGTTGTCGATGGCCACCCAATTGGCCGTTGTGCTTCGGGTACTCAGTCCGAAGGTCATCGTCCCGTCACTCACCTCCACTAAGAGGGAGTATCTCTCGGGGATGCCGTTGGCCGTAGCCACGTCGACGGACTGGTCTCCGGCCCAGAATGAGACGCCGCTCACATCCGTCGCGTCCGACTGGTTGACCGCGATGATCGATGCCCTGATATAGTATTTGCCATTGGGCAGTTCGGTGACCGTCTGCGAGAAGTTGGTGTCGCCCAACCGCCCTCCGTTGAGGCTGCTTGTCCACCGCTCGGCGAAGGGGAAGTCGATGCGTGCGCCGTCGGTCGTGTTGGTATAGGGGGCGGCGCCGTTGTTGTAGTTGATCTCCATGCCCTGGTTGGTCCATCCCGTCAGGCTTCCCGTACACAGGAAAGGTGCCATGGCCGTGGTGATGTCATAGCCGTCGGCATCAGCCGCCGGGTCTTGCGTGTCGTTGCTGCCGCCATCATAGTAGAGGCGGAAATTATCGAAGATGGTCCAGTCGTAGTTGACTGAGGAGGTTCCCCTGATGCCGAATCTCAGCGTCTGGTTGTTGCTCACGAGCGTGGTCTCCAGAGAGTTCTCATAGAGGCCCTTGGCGAAATAGGCCGCCGCGGATTCCATGTTGTTGGGCACATATCTGGCAGGACTGCCCACCTGACTCTCGTTCCCTTTGCCCACTTTCGTCGCCTGCGCCTCCTTTCCGATGTGGCAGACAGGGCCGTTTTCGGAAGCTAAATACATTTGCGTGGTGACGGGATAGAGGCCGGTGCCGTTCACATAGTCGGTATAGACATCCTCCGCCTCACCCGGTCGCTGGAAGGCCTGCAGTTTGAACACATACCTGCCGGCGGGAGCACCGCTGAGGGTCTGGTAGCAGTCGAAAGCCGTCTGGTAGAACTCGCCGCAAGAGAAATTGGTGGCGGGGGCTGACCCCGACCAACCATCGGCACCGTCCATGCCGGCATCTGCGATAAGGAACGTGATGTCGTAGGGGTTGCCCTGAGGGGTGGTACTTCCCAAGAATGCCATCAGTGCGGTTTTGGCCTCACCGGTCATGGAGATGATAGTGGCGGCATCGGCGCCGTTCTCGCGGGTCTTCAGGTCGGCCATGGCACTTTCGAGTGTGTCGTCCGCTCCCGCCGCGTTCTCTGTGTGCGGTTGGGTGGCCAGTGCCCTGATTTGCGCAATCAGCCGGTCGAGGTCGTTGGCCGCTGATTCCCTGATGGCCTCATCGACGGTTTCGATGTCCTCTTCGCTGAGGAAGACCCATCGCTGGGAAGTGGCGCCGAAAGTGTTGCTGAATGCCGTGGAGCCAGTGGCGGTCGTGGTCTTGGCGCAAAGGGCCTGCGGCGATGGTGTGGCGTTTCTGCGCATGATGTGGTAGGCGTCGAGCGTCAGCGCATTGTTGCCGGTTCCCAGCACCACGTCGACGAAAGACAACTGCAGTCTGAGGTCCACCTCGTTGGAGGTACTCGTAGAGGCCTTGAAACCATTGTCGGCGTTGTCGCTGGAATAGTAGATGTATCGTCCGGTGCTCTTGTTCCTGATGCGGTAGAGCTGCTTGGAAGGGTCGAACGAGAGAAGCCATTGCGCGTTGTTGGCGGCAGTCTTGGCCTCGCTGTTGGAAAGGACTTTGAGTTGCAGCGTCCCGTTGTTGTCCACCAGATAGGCCGACTTGAGTCCGTAGCGCTCGTCGGAGTTGCGGATATACATTACCTCTCCGTCGACATGCTCAAGGGTGTAGGCCAACCCCTGCAGTTGGTTGTTGACCGGGAACAGGCCGTCTTCCACAATCGCCTGCATGAGCAGGGCATTGGCATAGTATTGGGCGTCGCTGTGGGCATCCTCGTGAGCGCCGTTGATGGTGTAGGAGAGGCTTTGCGCCGCGTTGGTCGACCAGAGGTGAGTGCCGTCGCCGGTGAGCCTCACCGCCTCGCTGTTGTCCCAGAACTGCAGGAATCTGGTCGCTCTCTTTCCCCTCCAGATGCCCGACGTGTTGCCTTCCCGGATGTCGCCATAGTAGGTGGCTGTGGTGCCCACGCCGATGCCGTGGCCAGCCTCGTGCATGATGGTGCCCGTCGACTGATAGGCCTCGCTCTGGCTCACGCTCATCCATCCTCCGTAGGAGCATTCGGCCGTTCCGCTGCCCGCCCCGGCCCCTTGTTTGTAGTGGGCGCTGAGATGGAATCCGCTGATGCTCGTCAGTTCGTTCCAGTAAGTCATACCGTCTGTCACCGCCTGCGAGATTCGGGTGTTCTGGTCGCCGGAGCCTTCGTTGCCATAGCTCCATGTGATGCTGCCCTTGGGCAAGGTATAGACCCTCATGGGCTCGCCGTATCCCACTTTGTAGTCGGTGGTCACGGCGTAGGCCCTGATGTAATAGGCCGTTGCCGGCATGAGGTTGTCGAGGCAGTAGATGTCGCCACCGTTGCTCACAAAGCGAGTCGTCCGCTCATCGGCCACGGTGGGTGCGGTGTTGGTGGTGCTGTAGCAGAACCCCTGTTCGAGGAGACCGGTGGATGCCGTCGCCGTGCACCGCCCGAAGATCATGGTGGCTCCCCGGGCATAGCGCTTGTCGGTGGTCACCACGGGCACGTTGCCTGTGGCTGATGTCCTGGTGGCGAAGATGCTTCGCTCGGCAGCGAGCATACAGTCTTTCAGGGTGGTGGCCGCCGTTGCGATATTGGTGGCGTTTCCCCCGCCGGTGAGGCCGGAGGCAGTGCTGACAGCGTTGTTGAGCGCCGCTTTAACGCTCCCGTCCATATTGTTGTCCAACAGTGAGTTGGCTTTCTCTACAAGACTTCTCAGTCCTGCCCTCAGATAGGTCACATCATTGCCGATATAGCTGAGCCTGAAATTGTCGCATGCCATCCAGTTGGCGGTGGAGTTCACACATTTGAATCCGATGGTGGCCTCGCCAGTGACGACATCGAAGGTGAGCGTATAGTCGCCGGCCGTGGTCACCGCCGTCTCCTGCCAGTCGGCGAAGATGGCCCCTCCCTTGGCAGCGGTGCCGCTCCCTTGCCTGATGTGCTGCGCACCGACGGTGAGTTCGTATCTCCCGTTGGGCAGCGACGAAATCTTCTGTTTGAGATAAGAGTCGGGCAGGGTAGAGGCGTTGGATATCCACTGCTCCGCATAGGCGTAATTGCTTTTCTGGGCGAAATCCGAGTTGGTCTGGAGCCACAGTCCCATCTGTTGCCATCCGGCAAAACTCTGGCCGTCGAAATCAGGGTTGACGATGAGCGACGTCACATCGGTCTGCGCGGACAGCGAACCCGCACAGAACGGGAGGAGAGCGATGACGAGGGCGAAAAGGGCAGAGCGCGAAGGTCTCAGTAGGCTATTAGGGGAAAGGCGGGATGTCATGGTTACAGGGGATAATGGTGTTTATACATGCAAATACATTGCAAAAATAGTGCAAAATCACTGGAAGGCCAAATAAAAATCATCTATTTCGCTTTTTTTGTTTAATTTTGCAATCGTCTAATCAACCATCTGCGCAGTGGCCCGACATCGGACGAGAGGCCACCGAAACATGATGAGTAACAGCTTTCATAGTCAAAAGATGAAGAAAACAGTCATTCTCAGCCTGTTGGCAGCGGCTTTGTGCTGCCTGTCATGCCAGAAGAAGGCGCCGACGCCCGAAGTCGCAAAACTGACGGCAGAAGACACGGTGGCACTCCAGACTCTGGAGTCGGCCTTCATCCGTGAGCACCATTTAGAGGTGTCGGACAACGGTTTGAGGCCGTCCTTGCTCTACGAGGATTTCTATCGCTGGATAGCCTCCGACCCTCGTACCCTCAGTTATCCCTTCGACTCCCTCCGCGCCGTGAGCGCACTGATTGTCCAGACTTCGCCCGACGGCCGCCTGCGCTACTACATGTGCGACGACTCCACAGGCGAGGGCAGCATGAGGACCTGCTGGTGTGTCAGGCAACTGCTCAATGCCGACGGCAAAGTGTGCGTTTGGGGCCAACCCGCCGAACAAGTCTTTGTGCGGCGCATCATCTGCATGGAGTATGATGGCGCACCGGCCTATCTCGTCAGCCATTTCGCCCAAGAGTCGTGGGCATACGGCGCAGAGTGGCTGGAGATGTACCGGGTGGATGCCGACACGCTGGCCCAGATTCCGGTGTCGGAAAGTCTGACGTCGTTCGCCCCCGTAGAATATGACATGCACGAGTGGGACAGCCGCACCAACGGCATGACCGATGGCGGTTCCGTCTTCCCCTATGACGCCGCCAGCCAGAGTGTCTATCTCCCCCTTCCGCTGGACTCCGTGCGGACGCTGGCCGGACTGCCCGCTCTTGAGGAGGACGAGAAAGAAGACTCCGACCTGCCCTACAGGGGCTGCTATTCATTGACCGACCGGTATGATGTCTACCAATGGGACGGCAGGCAGTTTGTGAGCAAAGGGCAGCAGGCCGGATACTGGCTTCACCCCAGCCTGCACGACTTTATGATGCTGCGGCAGACACTTGTGACACCCGACCACAACGTGAGAATCGACGAGATGGCTGACGGCAGTTTCCGCTATGCCTCATGGCCGAAAGACAGTGCCATGACCGCCCAACCGGAAATCGTGGTCGAAGGAGGCTCCTATGACCAGGGCACTCATTGCTATCTTTTTGGAAATGATGGCTATACCTATATCGTGGCCGACCTGACGGACGAGGATTTCGACGACGAAGATATCGCGTTAGTGATAAAGAAGGACGGCAAGAGTGTTTTACGGCAGCTGAGAGTGAATGAAGACAAAGACTAAGACAAATAGCCGGAAGTTCCCTATCAGTCGCCCCCTGCCTCTCCTGCTCACCCTCCTGATGGCCGTGGCGATGGCGGCACTGTGCATGGGGCCGCTGCGAGCCCTG
>ODAI010070127.1_pt1 | contig 13747 bp, 23 predicted proteins | sample 1539321 | NCBI WGS metagenome assembly ODAI01 (sample SAMN02144231, study PRJEB22623) | gut metagenome | biome: sheep rumen | host: Ovis aries | place: New Zealand
AGATTTCTTTTCTTTATCAACTGAATCAAAATCAAATGATTCTTTTATAGTTCTTTTTTTATTATAATATTTTCTAGGCTTATATTCATTTCTAATAGTACATAATTCAAACATGCCGGCTATATTACATTTATGATTTAACTTCCATTTACTAATATCAATATTAATTTTTGAGAAAGCAAACATACTTTCCATGGTTTTTACATTGCTGACATCCCAACCAGATATATCGTCATTAAATACATCATTATTTGCAAACATTAATTTCATATTTTCTACATTGCTGACATCCCAACCAGATATATCTCCATTAAATGATGATTTATAAAACATACCTTCCATATCAGTAACCTTACTTACATCCCATTTGCTAATATCACCCGTAAACTTAGATGTACAAAACATCCAACTCATATCTTCTACATTACTGACATCCCAACCAGATATATCTCCATTAAATTCAGTACCATAAAATAATTCCTTCATCTGTTTAACATTATGTACATCCCATTTAGATAAATCCCCGGTAAATTCTGTATGCATGAATAAGCTACACATGTTTTTTACTTTACCGACATTCCAGTTAGAAATATCTCCATTAAACATAGACAATGAAAATAATGCTCCCATATCTTCTACATTACTTACATCCCACTGACTAATATCACCATTAAACTCTGATTGATGAAATAATGAATTCATATCAGTAATTTCGCTTACATCAATCCAGTTAAGATCACATTCAAAACCAAACTAATCAGTAAAATAATCTATTAATGAATGTAATTCATCTTTATCTGCTTGCTTATATATACCTGTATATTGCGTTAATATTTCATAATCTTTATCTGACAGTTCTTCTCGATTTTCTATTGCCTTTAATATTTTCACAATTCGTGTATTATAAAGATTAACTGATTTCTTTCTTTTATTAATAGCATCAAAATCAAATGATTCAGAAACATTAAATTTTGGTTTATATTCATTTTTAATAGAACAGAAGTCAAACATATTTTCAACATTTGTTCCATTTTTTATATTCCAATTAGATATATCTCTGTTAAATTTTGATTCTAAAAACATACCATGCATATCTATTACATTAGAAATCTTCCAATCAGATATATCTCCATTAAAATCAGCTTGCTAAAACATTCTATGCATATCAGTAACATTACTTACATTCCATTTAGAAATATCACTATTAAATAATGTTCCCGAAAACATCCAATCCATATACATAACATTGCTGACATCCCAATTAGAAATGTCTCCCTTAAATTTAGAAGATCTAAACATTGCTCCCATATCTGTTACATTAGAAACATCCCAATTAGAAATATCGCCATTAAATGTAGAATCTTCGAATAACATACCCATATTAGTAACATTACTTACATCAATCCAATTAAGATTACAATCATCCCCGAATATTTTTACGCAATTTGTAACTAATGAATGAATTTCATTATTATTTGCTTTATAACTAGCAGTTGGTAATGACAAAATAAAATGCATATCTTTGGTATCTAATCTACCAGTATCAATAATTCTATAAACTATATCTTTTATTAATACATCAATAGCATTAATTTTTGTATTCTATTTCTTAGCAGAATTAAAATCAAATCCTTCTATTATATGTTTTATATATAAATTCATTTAAAGATAATTTATAGTTTTTATATTTATTAATAGGTTAATAACTATATAAAAAATAAAAATTCTGGAATTAATAAATTCCAGAATTCTATTTTATAATCTAAATTTTTTAGGTTTATACTTTTCTTCAATAGGGCATTCAGTAAATATTCCATAACATTCAGTAACATTAGAAACATCCCAATGACTTATATCATTATTAAATCCTGAATAAAAAAACATCATTTCCATAGTAGTAACATTAGAAACATCCCACTAAGATATATCACCAGAAAAAGGACAAGTATCAAATATTTGAGACATATCTCTAACATTACTTACATCCCATTTAGAAATATCCCCATTAAATGAAGATTGCATGAATAATCTTGACATATCTGTAATATTGCTTACATCTATCCAGTTAAGATTACATTCATTACCAAACTATTCCGTGAAATAATCTATTAAAGCTACTAATTTATTCCTTCCTGATACTTTATAAACAGCATTATATTGTGTTAATATATTATAGTCATTATCTGTTAAATTTTTAAACTACTTAATTTTTTCTATAATATTTGGTAATAATTCATAATAATTTATTTGTTTTCTTCGTTTATTTACTTTATCGAATTCAAATGATTCATGAATTTTTCTATTTTTCTTTTTAGGTTTATACTATTCTTTAATAGGACAATCAGCAAATATAAAATCTATTTTACAATTTGGATTTATTTTCCAATTACTAATATCTTTATTAAATGGGGTATTATCAAACATGCCAGACATATATATAACATTGCTGACATCCCAGTGACTTATATCATTATTAAATCCTGTATTATGAAACATACAATCCATTCTAATAACATGGCTAACATCCCACTTGGAAATATCACCATTAAATAATGAGTTCATAAACATTCCTTGCATATTTGTAACATTACTAACATTCCATCTGGATATATCTTCATTGAATTCAGATCGCCAGAACATCTCCTTCATATCAGTAACATTACTAACATTCCATCTGGATATATCTCCATTGAATTTTGAATTCTAAAATAAATTGCTCATATCAGTAACATTACTGACATCAATCCAGTTAAGATTACAGTCATATCCCAATAATCTTGTAGTTCGCTTAATAATCTTTTTTAATTCATCTTTATCCTGGACTTTATATATACCGTCAGGAAAAAGATTTATAAAATCTTTATCTTCTTCTGTTATTTCACTATATGATTTTCCTAATATCTCATAAAACTTTGCGTATATGTTTGTGGGGTTCTTTGATTTATTTACAGAAGAAAAATTAAATGCTTCATTAATCTATTTCTTAACAACTTTTGAAATAGAATTAATAATCTAATTATATAGTTTTCTATTATGCATAATATATCAAATATACAGGTTTTTTATATTTATTATAATAAAGAAAGCATACTCAGAAATTTGAGTATGCTTTAAATATTATTAAACTGTCGGTTTATATTCATTTTTAATATTACAATTCCTGAACATATTACGTGCATCAGTAACACTTCTTAAATCCCAATTACTTATATCTTGATTAAACTCTACTGCATCACTGAACATTCTTCTAACATCTTTAACATGACTTACATTCCACTTACTAATATCGCCATTAAATATGGAAATGCTAAACATATGATTCATATTTTCTACTTTACTTACATCCCAATTAGATATATCACCATTAAATTTTGTATTCCAAAACATACCAGCCATATTTATTACATTAGATACATTCCATTTAGATATATCACCATTGAATTCGGTCTCTTCAAACAAATAACTCATATCTGTAATATTAGAAACATCTATCCAGTTAAGATTTACTGCATTACCAAATAAATTCATAAAGTAAATAATTAAATCTTTCAAATCATCTTTATCATTAACTTTATAAATTCCTGTATACTATACCAATATATCATAATCACCCTATGTCAATTTCTCTCGATTATCAATACGAGAAATAATATAATTATATAAAATGTTGGTTCCGTTTATTGTTTTCTTTTGTGTATTAATTGTATCAAAATCAAATGACTCCCTTAATACAATAGTTATATTTGGCTTATACCAATCTCTTATAGGACATTTGCTGAACATATCAATATTCTATATATTCTTTACTTTACTTACATCCCATTTAGATATATCTTGATTAAAATGTGAAAAGAAAAACATTCCATCCATATCAGTAACATTAGAAACATCCCAATTACCAATATCCTGATTAAATTGAGAACTAGAAAACATACTTTGCATATTAGTAACATTACTTACATCCCATTTGCTAATATCTCCATTAAACTTAGTATATGAAAACATTTCACACATATTAGTAACTTTACTAACATCCCAATCAGATAAGTCCCCCTAAAAATCAGACTGCCAAAACATTGCTTCCATATTAGTAACATTACTTACATCCCATTTACTAATATCACTATTAAAACTTGATCTATAAAACATCCTTGACATATTAGTAACATTACTGACATCCCAATTACTAATATCTTTATTAAATTCTGTACCATAAAACATATATTGCATATTAGTAACATTACTGACATCCCATCTGCTAATATCACTATTAAATTTACTAAATTGAAACATTGCAGTCATGTCTTGCACATTACTTACATTCCAATTAGAAATATCGCCATTGAATACAGAATTATAAAACATATGATCCATATATTTAACACTGCTAACATCCCATTCAGATATATCACCCGTAAATTCTGATTCATTGAATAAGCTATCCATTGATCTCACCTTTGATACATTAATCCAGTTAAGATTACAATCGTTACCAAATAAATTTATAAAATATTTTATTACCTATTTTAATTCATCATTATCTGATACTTCATAAATACCAATATATGTTTCCAATATACTATATTCAACATCTGATAATTCCCTTCTTTCTTGTATTTTTAGTAATATATCTTTTATAATATCTGCTGCATTTATTGCTTTCTTTTTCTTATCAACCGAATTAAAATCAAAAGCTTCTATAATATGTTTTATATATGAATTCATTTATATAAGAATAGTTTTTATATTTATTGATAAGTTAATATATGTAATAAAATAAAATCCTGAAATAAAAATTTCAGGATTTAATAACCATAAACATTTTTTGGTTTATATTCTGCTTTAATATGACAATCATCAAACATATTATATGTATAAGCATGCTCTGCGTTCCAATTAGATATATCTCTGTTAAATTTAGATCCACTAAACATATATGCCATATTATTAACCTTATTAATATTCCAATTAGATATATCTCCATTAAATTCTGAATGGCTGAACATTCCTTTCATAGAAGTGACATTAGAGACATCCCACTTACTAATATCAGTATTAAAATAAGAGCAGGAAAACATCTCATCCATATTAGTGACGTTAGAAGCATTCCATTCAGAAATATCACTATTAAAAATAGATCCGAAAAACATACTGTTCATATTAGTGACATTAGAAACATCCCATTTAGATATATCACCATTAAAATCAATCTTAAATAAAAAGGCCATATCAGTAATATTACTTACATCAATCCAGTTAAGATTACAATCTACGCCGAATTCTTTTATAACATATTTTATTAAATCTTTTAATTCTATCTTATTATATACTTTATAGATAGCCGTATATGAAATTAATATATTATAGTCATCTGGCGTCAAATCTTTATTATTAATATGCTATATAAGATAATTTACCATTACATCTGTGCCGTTAATAGATTTATTCTACTTATCAATAGACCCAAAATCAAATGATTCTTTTAATGTAATTTTTGGCTAATATTTTATAGGCATTGGACATGAGGAAAACATTTCATTTATATCACAATTATGATTAATTTTCCAATTACTTATATCCTGTTTAAATGCAGAATTTTTAAACATAGTTTCCATATCTAATACTTTACTAACATCCCAATTAGATATATCACCATTAAATTCAGAATTATAAAACATTCCATACATATCAATGACTTTAGAAACATCCCAGTTGCTAATATCACCATTAAACAATGATGATCTAAACATATTCTTCATATCTGTAACTTTACTTACATCCCATTTAGATATATCACCCTAAAATTCTGAGCATGCAAATAAATCACACATACTAACAATATGACTTACATCCCATTTAGAAATATCACCATTAAATTTTGAATTTTTAAATACACTATCTAAATCCTTTAATCCGCTAACATCAATCCAGTTTAAATTACATTCATTGCCAAACTATTCAGTAAAATATAATATTAAAATTTTTAAACTCTGAGTATATTTTACTTTATATACACCTGGAAACATACATAATATTTCATATTGTTCTTGTGTTAAATCTTCTACATTATCAATAGCTTTAATTATTTCTGCTAATTGACTTTTTATTACATCTATTACATTAATGGATTTCTTCTACTTATTAACAGAATCAAAATCAAATGCTTCTTGTATTTTAAATTTTGGATAATATTCAAATTTCATAGGACATTTATCAAACATATTTGTTCTATCACATTTCTAATTTATATCCCACATAGATAAATCCTAATTAAAATTTGAATATCCAAACATCTTTGTCATATTAAAAACATTGCTTACATTCCATTTGGAAATATCCCCATTAAAATATGATTCATAAAACATACAATGCATATTAATAACATTTGATGTATTCCAATTACTAATATCTGTATTAAATATAGATTTATAAAACATACCCTCCATAGTGGTAACCTTACTTACATCCCATTTGGAAATATCCCCATTAAATATAGATTTATAAAACATCCAACTCATATTAGTAACATTACTTGTATTCCAATTACTAATATCCCCATTAAACTATGATTGCTGAAACATTCGCTCCATTTTTACTACATTACTTACATCCCACTTAGATATATCACCTGTAAAAACAGAATCATTAAACATATAACTCATATCAGTTGCTTTACTGGTATTCCAATTACTAATATCCCCATTAAATACATGATTATAAAAGAATATGCCTCCAAAATTTTCAACATTAGAAACATCCCACTAACTAATGTCCCCATTAAACTTTGAGCCGCAAAAAATCATATCCATATTAGTGACATTAGAAACATCCCACTAACTAATATCCCCAGTAAAATCAGAATCTTCAAATAATGTATCCATATTTGTTATATTTGAAGTATTGATCCAATTAAGGTTACATTCATTTCCAAAGCATTCAATAAACTCTATAACAGTCTCTTTTAAAGATCTTCTATTCTTTACTTTATAAACACCTACAAATGAAGTTAATATATTATATTCTTCATCTGTTATATCACAAAAAGAATGTTTATCTACCTTTTCTAATATTGGTAATAATCTATCATATGCATTTATATTTTTCTTCTAAACATTAACTGAACCAAAATCAAATGCTTCATTTATTCTACATCTTTTTGGTTTATAACTATCTATAATAAGACAATCACTAAGCATTGCTTTTATATTACAATCTATACGTATATTCCAATTTGATATATCACTATTAAATTCTGACCATGCAAACATTCTTTCCATATTCTTAACGTTACTGACATCCCAATGAGATATATCATTAGTAAATGTTGAGCGAGCAAACATAACACTCATATCTGTAACATTGCTCACATCCCAATTGGAAATATCACCATTAAAATCAGCGCCATTAAACATTCCGGTCATTTTTGTAACATTAGATACATTCCAAGAAGAAATATCATTGTTAAATGTTGTATTAATAAACATAAATGACATATCTTTAACATTACTTACATCCCAATTGGAAATATCACCATCAAAATTAGACTCTGCAAAAAATCTAACCATATTAGTTGCTTTACTAACATTCCATGAAGAAATATCACCATTAAAATATTTGTTATTTGAGAATATATTAAAGAAATTAGTAACATTAGAAACAACCCATTTCGAAATATCACCATTAAAATCGCATTCGCTAAACAAGTTTTGCATATCAGTAACATTACTAACATCCCAATTACTAATATCACCATTAAATTCAGAATATGTAAACATACCACCCATATCAGTAACATTGCTAACATCCCATTGTGATATATCACCATTAAATGATGAATTATAAAACATGCCACTCATATTTGTTACATTTGATGTATTCCATTTAGAAATATCCCCATTAAATGACGTGTCGCCAAACATACGTTTCATATTAGTAACATTACTAACATCCCATTTAGATATATCTCCATTAAAAGAAGTTTTTCTAAATACATCTTCCATATTTCTAATTCTACTAACATCAATCCAGTTAAGATCACAATTATCGCCGAACTATTCAATACAATATTTTACAAGGTTTCTTAATTTACCTGCTTTTGCTCTATATAAGCTTGTAAAATTTATTAATAGCTCATATTGCTCTGGCATTATATCTTCTCGATTATCAATACGCTTTAAAATAGTATCTAAAATATTTCTTGCATTAATAACTTTCTTTTTATTAGCCGAGCCAAAATCAAAAGATTCTCTTATACGAAATTTTGGTTTAAATTCATCTTTTATATTACACTCAAAAAATATATCAGCATAATCAGCAACATTAGAAACATCCCATTTACTAATATCTCCATTAAATTTAGATTCCATAAACATACTACGCATATCAATAACATTAGAAACATTCCAGTTACCAATATCTCCATTAAATATCGAATTACAAAACATACTGTTCATATCAGTAACATTACCAACATTCCACTAAGATATATCACCATTAAATTCAGAACTATCAAACATACAAAACATGTTAATGACATTACTAACATCCCAGTTACTAATATCACCATTAAATTTAGAATTTTCAAACATATAACTCATATCTGTAACATTACCGACATTCCATTTAGATATATTACTATTAAATGATGAATCACAAAACATTGCACTCATATTAGTAACATTACTTATATCCCAATCATTAATATTACCATTAAATATAGATTGAGCAAACATATGATTCATATCAGTAACATTACTTACATTCCACTTACTAATATCGCCATTAAAGTTATAAGAGAAAAACAAATAACTCATATCAGTAACATTACTTGTATCTATCCAATTAAGATCACAATCATTACCAAAAATTTTTATACAATTTTTTATTAAATCATAAATTCCTTTATCAACATCAGCTATTTGATAATAATTTGATGGTAATGATAATATAAGCTGTTTATCATTTTCATCTAACTTGCCAATACTAATAATTGTTGTTACTATGTCTTTTACTTTATTATATAATAAATCCTTAGCATTTATATTTTTCTTCTAAGCATTAACAGAATCAAAATCAAATGCTTCTATAATATGTTTGATATATGAATTCATTCAAATCTAAATTAATGTTTTTATATTTATTGATATGTAGACCTATATTAAAAAATAAAAATTCTGGAATAATTTACTTATTCCAGAATTCATTCTTAAAATCTCTTCACTAATTTATCTATATATTCCTTGAATGTCTTTATCCAATATAAATCATTATCATTTTCCATATAGAATATATCTGACTGATGCTGCTGCATATACTCCCGGCATTTATCAAGATTCTCATCTAAATATAAATCATGCTTTACCATATACCACATTGCATACAGTTCTCTCATTGTCTGTAACCTCGTATGGTTCCTGTCAAAATGCCATTTAGTTGGATAACAGAATGCATGCATATTATTCCTTGCTTTTGCAACTTTCTTCTGATCAAATTTCTCGTCTTTTTCTGAAAGATTACAAAGCCTTTTATTCCTTATATAATGCTTTTGATAATCAAGGAAATATTTTTTAAATTTTTGTTTCTGTTCTTTTGTCATGACTTACTATTATAAAAGTTCATCCAACTTCTCTTTTATTTGACCTATTTTCTTATTAAATATATCTTCCGTTACCAATTTTGTTTTTATATATTTCTACATATCATATAGTAGCATAAATAAAATGCTTATTTAGACAAATTCTAAATAAGCATTAAAAATAGTATAAAATAAAAATTGAAACCTCAATACCAATTTTTATTCTTAATTGTACTGCAAAGATACAATGTTTTTTTGAAATAAAAAAATTATATAATAAGAAATTTCAGATTTTAACATTCATAAGTATATATGTTAATTAACCATATTAATCAATAAATATAGAAAATGGTTTCTTTATTAAATGAATTCATATATTAAACATATTATTGAAGCTTTTGATTTTAATTCTATTAATAAACACAATAAATCCGTTAATTCATATGATATAATATTTCAAATATTTGATTTAATAGATCATAATAAAACATTAACAGATGAACAATATAGCATATTAACATCTTGTACAAGAGTATATAGAGTACAAAATCTAGATAAATTGAAAGGCGTAATAACATCTTTTATTTCATAGTTTGGTTATGAATGTAATCTTAATTGGATTGATACTTCTAATATTACTGATATGCATAAATTATTCTTTGGTGATATATGGGAGCGTAATTATAATAAATTCAATGGTGATATTAGTTAGTGGGATGTATCTAATGTTACTAATATGGGAAGCATGTTTGAAGGATCTTATTTTAATGGTGATATTAGCCAATGGAATGTAAGTAATGTCACTAATATGTCATGTATGTTTAAAGATTCTTTATTTAATGGAGATATTAGTTAGTGGAATGTAAGCAATGTTACGGACATGCATGGAATGTTTACACGATCAAAATTCAATAAAGATATTAGTCAATGGGATGTATCTAATGTTACTAATATGGAAAGACTGTTTATGTATTCTAAATTTAATAAAGATATATCAAATTGGAATGTATCTAATGTTACTAATTTTTGTGCTACATTTGACGGTGCTAATTTTAATAAGGATATTAGTCAATGGGATGTAAGTAATGCCACTAATATGACTGGAATGTTTGATAATGCTAAATTTAGAGGTGATATATCTAATTGGAAAATAAATCCGGTAATCAATATAGAAAAGGATTTCTTTAGAGGCTGGAGAATGAAAGATAAATCACAATTTAAAGTAAATGAAGCATTTGACTTTAACTCTATTAATAAGAAAAAAGGATCTATAAATTTATATAAGTCATTACCACAAATATTAGAAAAAGTTAAAACTTCTAATATTGCTGATATAACACCAGATGAATATAATATATTAATTTCTTGCATAGGTGTATATAAAGTAACGACAACAGAATAGCTATAGGATTTAATAAAATTATGTATTAAATAGTTTGGAGATGATTGTAATTTAAACTGGATTGATACCAGTGAAATTACTGATATGTCGTCTTTATTTGAATATTCACGTTTTAAAGGAGATATATCCAAATGGGATGTTAGTAATGTTAAAGATATGCATTGGATGTTTTAGCAATCTAGTTTTGATGGAGATCTATCTTCTTGGGATGTTAGTAATGTCACTGATATGAGATGGATGTTTGAGCATACCTCTTTTAAAGGTGATATTAGTAACTGGGATGTTAGTAATGTTACTAATATGACCGGAATATTTGAAAGTTCTCTTTTTAGTGGCGATATTAGTAACTGGGATACAAGTAATGTTATTGATATGTCTTTCATGTTTAATTATTCTTATTTTAATGGTGATATTTCTAAATGGGACACAAGCAATGTTACTGATATGGAAAGAATGTTTGAAGGATCACATTTTAATGGGGATATTTCTAAATGGGATACAGGTAATGTTACTAATATGCATGGTATGTTTTTAAATAGTAAAAAATTTAACGGAAATATATCAGATTGGAATGTTAGCAATGTTACTACAATATCTCGTATGTTTGAAGGATCACATTTTAATGGAGATATTTCTAAATGGAATACTGGTAATGTTAAATATATGGGAAATTTATTTAAAAACTCAGAATTTAATGGTGATATTTCTAATTGGAATACGGGAAACGTTGCAGATATGTCTGAAATGTTTATGTATTCTAAATTTAATGGTGATATAAGTAAATGGGATACAGGTAATGTTACTGATATGGAATAGATGTTTTATGATTCTGTTTTTTATTGCGATATATCTAATTGGAATGTTGCTAATGTTACTAATATAATTGACATATTTACTAAATCTAAAATGGCTAGAAAACGAAGTTTTAAGCCAAAGTTTAATATAGATGAATCATTTGATTTCAATTCTGTTAATAATCAGAAGAAAACTATTAATGCAAATGATATATTATAGGGAATATTTAATAAACTTGATAACTGGGAAGAACCAACAAAAGATGAATATGATATATTAACATTATATACAGGCATCTATAAAATAAAAAGAAATGATATATTAAAAGAATTGGTAAGATTTTTTATTAAATGGTTTGGCAATGATTGTGATCTTAATTGGATGGATACTAGCGAAATTACAGATATGTCAGGGTTATTTATGTATATAGATTTTTATGGAGATATTAGTAAGTGGGATGTTTCAAAAGTTACAGATATGAGCAGTATGTTTGAACATTCTAAATTTAATAATGATATTAGCTCTTGGAATGTCAGTAATGTAAGAAATATGAATCGTATGTTTATATATTCTAAATTTAATAATAATATTAGCTAGTGGAACACTAGTAAAGTTACTAATATGGATCAGATGTTTTTTGATTCTGTATTTAATCAAGATATAAGTAAATGGGATATAGGTAATGTAACTAATATGTATTGTATGTTTATGAATTCTAAATTTAACAAAGATATTAGTTAGTGGAACACCGGTAAAGTTACTAATATGGGTGGAATGTTCTGTAATTCAAAATTTAATGGAGATATATCTAACTGGGATGTAAGTAATGTTACTATTATGGAAACTATGTTTGATTTATCTGATTTCAATAAAGATATTAGTGAATGGAATGTTAAAAAGGTTACCGATATGCATGAAATGTTTGGTAATTCTGTATTTAATCAGGATATTAGTAAATGGAAAATTAATCCGCGATGCAATACAAATAATATATTCTATAATTGTCCTATTAAAGATGAATATGTACCAGGATATAATCGATAAAATAACATAAATGAAAAATGGATACTTAACTATTTAAGTATCCATTTATTTTATATTTCTATTTTTAGAATAATGCTACAGATTGTGGTTCATTCAATACACCATATTCATCCTCGTTAATACTTCCATACTATCAATTTTTTATATAATTATTCATTAATTATTTTTAAATTTTGGTTTATATTCTGCTTTTATTGGACATCCCTTAAACATGTTAATTTTTTCAGTTACATTACTTACATCCCATTGAGATATATCACTATTAAACTAAGATTTACAAAACATCCAATTCATATTAGTAACATTACTTACATTCCACTAACTAATATCACCAGTAAACTAAGAATTTGAAAACATAAAATTCATATTAGTAACCTTGCTAACATTCCATTGAGATATATCACCATTAAAATCAGATTCATAAAACATACTACTCATATCAGTGACATTACTGACATCTAACCAATTGAGATTACATTCATTACCAAACTATTTCATAGAATAATCTATTAACTCCAGTAATTCTTCCCTTTCTGATACCTTATATATTCCTATACAATTTATTAATATATCATAATCATCATTTGATAATTTTTCCCTGTTACCAATTTTCGATATAATATATTGCAATACCACATCTACGGCATTAACATTCTTATTCTGTTTCTTAACAGAACCAAAATCAAATGCTTCTTGTATTTTAAATTTTGGTTTATGTTCTGCTTCTATTGGACATTCAAAAAACATACTATCTGTATTATTGACATTCCTTATATTCCACTAACTAATATCGCCGTCAAACTTAGAATTAGCAAACATGCTAAACATAGTAGTTACATTGCTGACATCCCACTAACTAATATTACCAGTAAATAGAGATTTATAAAACATACTAGCCATATTAGTTACATTACTTACATTCCACTTACTTA
>ODAI013191650.1_pt1 | contig 13747 bp, 11 predicted proteins | sample 1539321 | NCBI WGS metagenome assembly ODAI01 (sample SAMN02144231, study PRJEB22623) | gut metagenome | biome: sheep rumen | host: Ovis aries | place: New Zealand
TATGCTTTTACTCGGTTTTTTAATATTTTCCACATAGTTATCAACATTCTAAAATGGAAAAATGGTAATTACAAAATGTATAATTTGAATGTCAATGCGGTTTTGGAAATAATAAAAAAATCTTTATTATGTTTGGGGAATTAAAACCGTCGTTTATTACAAAACCATTACAAAAACAGGCTTACTGTGAGTGTGCTGACAGCAAACGCAGTGAGGTCAGCGGCAACCGCGGCAAGCAAAGTGTGACGTATATTTTTTACTCCTACGCTTCCGAAATACATCGCGACCGCGTAAAACGTTGTTTCGCTTGAGCCGGCAATGACAGAAGCCACCCTGCCGGGAAAGCTGTCGGGTCCGCACTGTTCAAACACGCCCATAAGCAGGGCGGTTGAGCCGCTCCCGGAAACAGGTCGCAGCATAGCCATGGGTACAACCTCCTCAGGAAAACCCAATAAGCTTGTCAACGGCTGCGCAAGTCTTGCGAGCGCGTCAGCCGCGCCGCTTGAACGCAGTAAATTGACAGCAAATACCAATCCGATGATTGTCGGAGCTATTTCAAACAACACCAGCGCGCCTTCCTTTGCTCCCTTTGCGAAGCAGTCAAACACCGCGACACGACGCGCAAGCCCGAAGCAAATAATTACCGCCGCAAACGCGGGCATTACAAATTCCATTACAATCTCCCCTTGCAAAACCTGTTGAGCATTAAGGCAAGCGTAAGTCCGGCCGCAAGAGAACACGCCGAGCTAATCCAAACGCACGGCATTATTTCAAACGGAGCCGTGCTTCCTGCCTGCGCTCTGAGCGCGCCGAGCATTGTAGGCAAAATTTGCATTGAAGCCGTGTTCATCACCACGAAAACAATCATTTCATTGCTTGCGGTGCCGCTTTGTCCGTTAAGCGCGTTGAGTCCGCGCATTGCCTTCAGTCCAAAGGGGGTTGCCGTATTGCCCAGTCCGAGAAGGTTCGCCGTAACGTTCATTGAAATGCTTTCAAACGGTTCGCCGCGCGTCGCGAGCGAAGGAAAAAGCAAATGCAAAACAGGCGACAGCAACCTTGCGATAAGTGCCGTGAAACCGCTTTCCTGCGCGATTTTCATAATGCCCGACCATAAGCACATAACTCCTGCCATGGTTATCAGCAGCTCAATTGCCGCCGAGCCGCTGTCGATTACCGCCTTTGAAAGCGCGGCGGTGTTGCCGCAGACAACAGAACATATTACGCTTATGATTACAATTGCGCTCCAGATAAAATTCAGCATTTCCGACACTCCGCTGCATAAAACTACAATCTTTATCGAGTTTTTTGAATGGATAAATTTATTTTTTGACAATAATTGACAAACAAAACATTTTATGGTAAGATTACAATAAATTGTGAAAGGACTCCGCTTATGATTTATTTAAACTTCAAAGAAATTGACGGCGCAGGCAGAATTGTCATTTCAAAGGACATCCGTAAACACCTGAATATTAATCCGGGCGACACGCTTGAAATCAATGCCGACGACAGATGCATTACCATAAAAAAAGCCGAGGATAAGTGTGAATTCTGCAATTCTGACAATGACCTCAAGGAGCTTAACGGCAAATACATCTGCAAAAGCTGTCTTGAAAAGCTTTCCCATAAGTAATTATACAGACGGATTTTTAAAAATATGAATCAGAAGTATAAAACCGCTGTCTTTTTTACGAATATTAATTTCGTAAACAAGGACCATTCAGCCGCGCTGAGTTCCGAACGCGCCGCGAAAGCCGCTCGTCTTAAACAGGAAGCCGATAAAAAACGGAGTACTGCCGCGGGAGTTTTGCTGAGCAAATTTTTACCCGGCGAGGAAATATATACCGATGAATTCGGCAAACCGCAAACCAAAAGCGGAGTTTGCTTTAACCTTTCACACAGCGGAGATTATGCTGTGCTGGCGGTGTCAAACGCGCCGGTAGGCATTGATATTGAAAAATCGCGCGAAATCGACGAGTTGAGGCTCGGTAAAATTGTGTATTGCGAAAATGAGATGAACGCCCTTAGAAAAGCCGGGAATAAACGCAAGCTGTTTTTTGAACTTTGGACAAAAAAAGAAGCCCTGCTTAAATGCATGGGCAAGGGATTTCACCGCAACGCCAAAAGTGTTGACGTAAGCAAGGATTACTTTGAGGAAAACGGCGCGCGCTACGGCTTTAAGCTTTACTATATAGACGACTACACGCTATGCGTATGCTCGGAAGCAGGCGATTTCCCCGATGAGCCTGAATTTGTAAAAATATAAATTACTGAAAAATTTTAGTTATAACAAATTAACAGAGTAATTCAAATATGTTTTACTGTTGTTTTCTCAAACAAAAAGGCCGGCAATTAAGCCGGTCTTTTACTGTTTTACATTGATTTTGCAGAAGGCGATTCTGCCGTTGTATGTTCTTGCGGAAATCGTAGCGCTTCCCTTTGCAACCGCGGTAACCAAACCGTATTTGTCCACGCGGCAAACGCCGGGGTCGGACGAAAAGTAGGTTATTGAACAGGCGTTGGAGCCCTGAGGGAAGAACGCTTCCGTTTGATTTGTTTCTCCGACCTTAAGATTGATTGAATCCGCCGAGAGCTCAATTTTTTCGGGAGCGGCGACAACATTGACAGTGCAATGAGCCTGAAGTCCGTTGTATGCCGTTGCGGTGATTTCCGCCATGCCGCCGAGCTTTGCGTTTGCCTCTCCTGTTTTCGAATCAATTTCAATTATGTTCGGATTTGATGAAGAGTATACAAGATAATTGCTTGCCGTGCCTTCGGGAAGCTGAGCTTTAAAGCTGTAGGTTTCGTTTTGTCCGAGGTCAAGCCAGTCCTCCGTGAACCAAACGGCATACGGCTCGGCCTTGACAATTACGTTGCAATTGTCGATTTTCTTATTGTATGTGGAAGCTACAATTGTCGCGGTGCCCACAGCCTTGCCTGTTATTACTCCGCCCGCGTCGCTTACCGACACGGCTTTTTTATTGTTTGAGCTGTAATCCACACGCTGTGAAGCCGAACCCTTGGGCGACAGAGTGCTGTCAAGGTCAAACTCCTCGCCTACACCTAATGTAAGCATATCGGCGTTAATTGACACGCTTTCGGGAGCGTCTTTAACCTCAACCTCGCAGCTTTTGGAAATGTTGTCGGACGCTTTTACGGAGATTTTTGCTTTTCCGTTTTTATTGGCGGTAATTACTCCGTTGCTGTCAACCGAAGCTACCGCGCTGTCGGAGCTTTTCCAAATAAACTTTGATTTGGCGTTTGAAGGATTGAGCGTCAGGCTGAGCGGATATCTTTCGCCCTTGCCCATGGTAACGCTGTTCGTGTTAAGGGAAATGCTTTTGAGCTGAGCAATTTTAAAATAATTATCGCCTATTGAGCCGTTACTGTTTTTCATACGCTCAATGGCTTTGCTTTTACAGCCATATACTGTGTTTTTCTCAATTGTCCCGGCTTTTGCCTTGTCCTTGACATATATACCGTGCGTGCCTGCGTTTGTGACATAGTTTTCGGTAATCTTCTTATTGCCGGTGCTGTTTTTAAACAGTATTCCGTCCGCGCCTGTTTCAATGATTGTGTTGTAATTTATATGTCTGACATTTGAGCTGTCGCAGCAAATGCCGATATATTTTGCATTGTCAACTTCATTGCTTTCAAGCACGGGCACAGTGCTTTTGTACACGCTTATGCCGTTACAACCGGCGTCGCTGACGGAATTGCCCTTTATTTGGCTGATTTTCGAATCAACAACCTGAATTCCGTGAAAATCGTTTTTATAGTTTTTGTTATCTCCGCATTTAAGAATATTGCCCGTAACACTGCAATCCTTTGCGTTAATCATACGTATGCCGTAACCCTTAACGTCAATGGTATTATTCTTTACCGTAACGCCTTCGGCACTGTAATCACCCTTCGGAAGCGCACCGCTGCCGTCGGGGTATTTGCTGTACACTTTTGAAAGGACGTTGCCGTTAACCGTGATACCGGCAGGCTCATATTCGGCAAATTTATCCCTGGTGCCGCCGCAGCCGTTAATAGTGTTGCCGCTGATAACAATATTACTGTCAAACGCGCCGCTGCAGCTGTCGGAGCAATGGCTTTTTGTGCCGCCTTCCTTAGCGATTGCGCTTGATTTATACGCGCCCATACCGCTTCCGAGAATGGTATAAACGGATATTCCGCGCGGCGTGTTTTCAATTGTGTTGCCGCTGATTTCACAGTTTTTCCAGTTCATGGTCTGTATTGCGGCGCTGGTTATATTCCTGAACTTATTATTTTTAATTTTTATGCCGTCAAAAGGATTGTTGAGAACCATAGTGTGAGTGCCGATTCCGCGCGGTACATTTTCAAACGTGCAGTCCGTGATACTGACGTTTTTCATTGCCAAATCCTCCGAACGGCAGTCAACTATGTGACCTGATTTGAGGATATCAAGCTGGATAGCCTCGTATCCGACTTCGTCGGGGTCAAGCTTTTGATCCGTGAAGGTACATTTTTTTACATTGAAGCCGTCAATACCGGCAATTTCCATAATGTGACCGTTTTTTACATTTTTAAATGTTGTTCCATTAAAGGTCAGGTTCGTGCTGTGCGCCGCTTTAATAACAGTGTTTGAGGTGTTGCCGCCGTCAAATACGCCGCCTGTGACGGTCATGTTGCAGTATTCGTCATAACCCGTCGCTCCCGATTTTTCGGTATCATAGTCGCCTGTGCGCAGCATATTCGCTACACTTTCCTTGTTGCGGCTGAGTTTTACGTTTTTGAGATAAAGCTCAGTGTTGCTGTATATGTGCAAAGCGCGGGTAAGGTCGTATTCGCCCGGTTCGACAATCACCTTGTAGGCGTTGTCGTTAGTAGCGCTGTAGCGCGCTATATCAAGCGCGGCCTGAATTGCCCTGTAAGCTCCTTTATCCTTAATCTCGGAGGAACGCACGGTGATTTCGGTACCTAAAATTTCAACGCCGTTATTTTCGGCATACGCGCTGAAGCCGAACAGTGACGAAAACGTTAAGACAGCCGCCATGGCAATTGACGACGCGGCAAAACGCAGTTTTTTTGGCAAAATCATGTGAACGCACCTCCCTTATACGGATTCTAAATTCTATTTTAGAATATTTAGAAGTAAAAGTCAACCAAATTCACACAATTTTCATGTTTTATTTTCAAAAACTTGCAAAACAGCACAAAAGGTTCAGCCGTTAAGCTGAACCCTTCTTTATTTGATAATCAATTTTTCACTGCGAGTAGTTTCCAAGCTCGCTTAAGTCATAAGGCGTTGCCTGATAAACAAAGTAGTTAAGCCAGTTTGTGTAAAGCAGTGTGGCGTTGCTTCGCCAAACCATGGGCGGCACGCGCGACGGATCGTCGTTGGGAAAATAATTGTACGGAATCTGCGGACTTATGCCTCGGTTGACGTCGCGCAGATATTCGTTTGCCAAGGTGTCGCGGTCATATTCGGCGTGTCCTGTAACAAACACCTGTCTGCCGGATTTTGTACAGATAACGGAAACTCCCGCTTTTTCACTGACGGCAAGCACGTCAAGGTTTTCCGCCTTTCTCACCTCGTCAAGCTTAACGCCCGTATAGCGCGAATGAGGAATTTGAAATGTGTCGTCAAAGCCGCGCATAAGCTTGTGGTGGGGATCCAAAACGTTGTGTGTGTAAATACCGCTTAGCTTTTCGGGAAGCGAATGTTTTTTTACGCCGTAGTGATAATACAGTCCTGCCTGAGCGCCCCAACAAATGTGGAAGGTAGAGTAAACATTGGTTTTTGACCACTCCATAATTTCGCACAGCTCGTCCCAGTAATCGACTTCTTCAAAATCAAGCTGTTCAACAGGCGCTCCTGTAATTATTAAGCCGTCAAAGGTCGAGTTTTTTACCTCGTCAAAGGTTTTGTAAAAAGTGTTGAGGTGATTGGACGAAGTGTTTTTTGAAACGTGAGAAGCCATTTGCAACAGCTCGATGTCAACCTGCAGGGGGCTGTTTCCGAGAAGCCTGAGAAGCTGGGTTTCGGTTGTGATTTTTGTTGGCATAAGGTTAAGAATCAAAATTTTGAGCGGACGGATGTCCTGCCTCAAAGCTACGTCGTCGGGCATGACGAAGATATTTTCACTTTCCAAAACCTTAATTGCCGGCAGATTGCTTTGAACCTTTATGGGCATGTTCTCACCTCTTTTTTCTGATGGCTCTCCTTACCCGGAAAGCCGGTTTTATAAAATATAAATTAATACTGTTTGCCCCAGAACACCATATGCTTGGCAGGCTTGCCGCAGCACACGCAGGTATCCGCAAGGTGCTCCTCTTCAAAGGGAATGCAGCGGCTTTTTACTCCGCCCGTAACGTCCTTAAGCTTGTCCTCACATTCGCTGTCGCCGCACCACATAGCCTTGATAAAGCCGGGCTTGTTTTTTGCGGTGTCCACGAACTCGTCAAAGCTTGTGGCGGTAAAGGTTTTTTCGGCGGTGTTCTTTGCCGCGCGGTCGTACATATCATCATGAATTTTAACCAGCAATCCTTCAATGTATCCGCAGAGTCCGTCAAGCGGAACAAACGCCTTATCACGGGTATCGCGGCGTACAACAACACACTGATTTTTCTCGATGTCCTTGGGACCGATTTCAACGCGAACAGGCACGCCCTTCATTTCATATTCGGCAAATTTCCAGCCCGGGGCGTGGTCGCTGTCGTCAAGCTTTACACGGAACTTCTTTTCAAGCTCGGCTTTAAGCTCATAGGCCTTGTCAAGCACGCCTTCCTTGTGCTGGGCAACAGGGATAATCGCAACCTGAATCGGAGCGATTTTAGGCGGAAGCACAAGACCGTCGTCGTCGCTGTGAACCATAATAAGCGCGCCGAGCATACGCGTCGAGGTTCCCCAAGAGGTCTGGTGAGGATAATGAAGCTTGTTGTCCTTGCCTGTATATGTAATGCCGAAGCTTTTTGCAAAGCCGTCGCCGAAGTAATGCGAGGTGCCGCCCTGCAGAGCAACGCCGTTGTGCATCATAGGCTCAATTGTGTAGGTTGCCTCCGCGCCGGCAAACTTTTCCTTTTCGGTTTTCTGACCGATTACCGCGGGTATAGCCAGTGTTTCCTTATAGAAATCACTGTATACGTGAAGCATTTTGAGAGTTTCTTCCTTTGCTTCCTCGGCAGTGGCATGCATTGTGTGACCTTCCTGCCACAGAAATTCCGAAGTACGCAGGAAAGGACGCGTTGTTTTTTCCCATCTTACAACACTGCACCACTGATTGTAAAGCTTTGGCAGGTCGCGGTATGTTGTAATTACCTTCTTATAGTGCTCGCAGAAAAGTGTTTCCGAGGTAGGGCGAACCGCAAGGCGTTCGGTAAGCTTTTCCTGACCGCCTATTGTTACCCATGCACATTCGGGAGCAAAGCCTTCAACATGATCCTTTTCCTTTTGCAGCAGACTTTCCGGAATAAACATCGGCATGTAAACGTTTTCGTGACCTGTTTCCTTAAAACGCCTGTCCATGTCGGCCTGCATAAGCTCCCAGATTGCGTAGCCGTAAGGGCGAATAACCATGCAGCCCTTTACGCCCGAATAATCAACGAGCTCAGCCTTTTTTACAATGTCGGTATACCATTTTGCAAAGTCCTCATCTCGGCTTGTAATAGCCTCGACCATTTTTTTGTTTCCTGCCATATATATTCCTCCGTTTCGGATTCTTTATCGTAACATTTCTATTATACATTAATTTATTTTTTTGTCAATGTTGAGGCTGTTTTTTGCGAAATAAAGGGAGACCTTGCGGTCTCCCGAATATTGAAATATTTATTTAACCAGCGCTCTGAGTTCCTCACGAGTGAGTCCGCTCTTGCGCGAAACCTCGTCGTTGGGGATTACCCTTAAGATTTTGCCGTTATATCTTGCAACGGAAACGCTTGCCTTTTGACCGTTGATTTCAACGGTTTCCTCGGTGTAGATTTCATCAAGCGGAACCTGCTTCTTAAGGCTTGACTTTTCCGTCAGCGAGCCTGTGGGACAAAGCTGAACGCAAAGTCCGCAGTTGTTGCAGTTTGTTTGGTCAAGCGGAAGCGAGAATGCGGGTGAAACGTCGGTTTTAAAGCCGCGTCCCATAAGTCCGATTGAATGAAGGTCCATAACCTCACGGCAGGAACGAACGCAAAGTCCGCAAAGAATACATTTTGAGGTGTTGCGCTCAATGAACGCGTTTTCGTCGTGAGTATACTTCTGAGGCATTTCGCCCGCAAAACGTCCGGGGTCAATGTCATAACGCTGCGCAACCTTTAAGAGCTTGCACTTGTAATATTCGCGGCAGCCGCATTCAAGGCAGCGTTGAGCTTCCTTCTGAGCTTCTTCCTCGGTAAATCCGAGCGAAACCTCGTCAAAATTCTTGTTTCTGACCTCGGGAGGAAGAACCTTCGGATTGATTCTGCTTTCCTTCTGTCTGTCGGAATAGTCAATTGTTTTTTCGTCGCGCTTGCTGATATAGGGCACTCTTGTGTCAAGGCTTTCGCCCTTGAGGAACGCGTCTACAGCCTTTGCGCAGCGGTCAGCCTCGCCGATTGCCTCAATTGCAATTGAAGCGCCGCGGTTTGTGGCGTCGCCGATAGCGAACACGCCGTCAATGCTTGTTGTAAAGAAGTCCTCGTCGGCAACAATATTGCCGCGCTGATTGAGCTCAAGCTCCTTGACATCCTCCGTAACAAGTTTTTGACCTATGGCAAGGATTACGCTGTCAACCGCGATTTCCTCGGTCTTTCCCTCAATGGGCACAGGTCTGCGTCTGCCGGAAGCGTCGGGTTCGCCAAGCTCCATAAGCTGAAGGGTGATTGACTTAACCTTGCCGTTTTCTCCGTTGAACGAAAGCGGATTTGTGAGGAACTTGTAAACTACGCCCTCTTCCTCAGCCTCGTCAATTTCAAGCTTATCGGCCGGCATTTCGTTTCTTGTTCTTCTGTAAACGATATAAACCTCTTTCGCGCCGAGTCTTACAGCGGTACGGCACGCGTCCATTGCGGTGTTACCGCCGCCGCATATTACAACCTTTTCACCGATTTCGGGGGCGTTGCCCTTGATTACACCGCGAAGGAAGTCGATACCGCCGTAAACGCCCTCAAGCTCCTCGCCGGGAGTGCGCATAGAACTGGACTTCCACGCGCCGACAGCAACAATTACAGCGTCGTTTTCAGCCTTAAGAGATTGAATTGTGAAGTCAACTCCGAGCTTTACGTTATTTACAAATTTAACGCCTGTTTTCTCAATGATGGCGATTTCCTTGTCCAAAACCTCCTTGGGAAGTCTGTACTGGGGAATACCGTAACGAAGCATACCGCCCATTTTATCCATCATATCGTAAACGGTTACGCTGTGTCCCATGATTGTAAGGTAGTAAGCCGCTGTCAGACCCGCGGGGCCGCCGCCGATGATTGCAACCTTTTTACCGGTTGAGGGCGCGACCTCAGGCACATAGCTGTCTGCTTTTAAGTCCATGTCAGCCGCAAAAGCCTTAAGCTGAGCGATGTTAATCGGTTCTTCAACGTTTTGTCTGCGGCACGCCTTCTCACAGGGGTGAGGACAAACGCGGCCGATTGAAGCAGGCAGTGAGATTTTGTTTTTTATAAGCTTTAAAGCCGCGTCGTATTCACCGTTCGCGATTAAGCCGACGTAGCCCTGGCAGTCGGTTCTTGCCGGACAGTTAAGCTGACACGGGGCGACGCAGTCGCCGTCGTGAGCCGACATAAGCAGCTCCATGGCAACCTTTCTTGACTGAACAACGCGCTTGCTTTCGGTATTGACAACCATGCCCTCCGAAACCTTTGCGGAGCATGAACGCAGAAGCTTGGGAATCCCCTCAGCCTCAACCACGCACAAGCCGCACGCGCCGTAAACCTCAACAGCCTTGTCGTAACAAAGTGTCGGGATGTAAATATCCGCAAGCCTTGCAGCCTCGAGAATTGTGGAGCCTTCGGGGGCTTGCACAGCTTTGCCGTTAATTGTTAAATTAATCATACCAAACCCCTCCTTATTCCTTTACAATTGCGCCAAACCTACAGCTCTGGTAACATTTGCCGCACTTGATACATTTGTCTGTGTTTATAACATGAGGATTCTTGACAGTACCCGTAATTGCGTCAACAGGACAGTTTCTTGCGCACAGAGTACAGCCGCGGCATTTGTCGGCAATGATTTTGTACTCAATTAAGTCGCTGCATTCGCCCGCGGGACACTTATGTTCATTGATATGAGCCTCATATTCGTCACGGAAATACTTGATTGTGGTAAGCACGGGGTTGGGAGCTGTTTGTCCCAAGCCGCACAGCGCGCCGTCCTTGATTGAATAGCAAAGCTCCTCAAGCAGCTCGATGTCGCCGTCCCTGCCTTCGCCCTTGGTGATGCGGTCAAGCATTTCAAGCATACGCTTTGTGCCGATACGGCAGTGAATGCATTTGCCGCAGCTTTCCTTTGCGGTAAAGTCCAGGAAGAACTTCGCCATGCCGACCATACAGGTGCTTTCATCCATTACAACCATACCGCCGGAGCCCATTATCGCGCCCGTTGCGCCAAGAGCCTTGTAGTCGATAACGGTGTCGATTAAATCGGCGGGAATACATCCGCCGGAAGGACCGCCCATTTGAACAGCCTTAAACGCTTTGTCTGTTTTCATGCCGCCGCCGATGTCAAAAATAACGTCGCGCAAGGTTTTACCCATCGGGATTTCAACAAGTCCCGAACGCTTAACCTTACCTGTAACGGCAAATACTTTTGTGCCCTTTGAGCCTTCCGTGCCCATCGCGGCAAACGCTTCTCCGCCGTTGTTGAGAATCCACGCAACGTTTGCGAAGGTTTCAACGTTGTTGATGTTTGACGGCTTTCTCCAGAAGCCTGACTGAGCCGGGAACGGAGGCTTAAGTCTGGGCATACCTCTGTGGCCTTCCAGACTTTCAATAAGCGCAGTTTCCTCGCCGCAGACAAACGCGCCGGCGCCTGCCTTAATGGTGAAGTCGCATGAGAAATCCGAACCGAAGATATTGTTGCCGATAATGCCCTGCTCGCTTGCCTGGGCAATTGCGTTTTTAAGACGCTTGATTGCAAGCGGATACTCCGCTCTTACATAAACAACAGCGTGCTTTGCGCCGATAGCGTAGGCGCCGATAAGCATGCCTTCAATGAGGTTGTGGGGGTCGGATTCAATAACCGCTCTGTCCATGAACGCGCCGGGGTCGCCCTCGTCGGCGTTGCAGATAAGGTATTTTTCCTCGCCCGCGCTCTGTCTTGCGGCGTTCCACTTAAACCATGTCGGGAAACCCGCGCCGCCTCTGCCTGCAAGACCCGAGGTCTTGATAACCTCGATAACATCTTCGGGGGTCATTTCGCAAAGAGCCTTTTTAAGCGCCTGATAACCGTCCGCGTTTATGTATTCCTCGATTTTTTCGGGGTTGATAATACCGCAGTTGCGCAGAGCGATTCTTGTCTGCTTGGTCAAAAATTCGCTGTCCTCTTCGGTGACAATAAGCTTTTCAATAGCCGCTTTGTTGCCGCTGCTTACAAATTCGGCGATTGCCGCCGCGTCATCTTCGCCTACCTTTACAAGACGGGTAAGCTTGTTTTCGTCGTCATATATATCAACAATGGGTTCAAGCCAGCACATGCCGATACAGCCCGCGATTGTGATGTCGGAGCTGTTAATATTTTCGGCAACCAGCGCTTTTCTTACTTTTTCGGCGCCTGCCGCGATACCGCAGGAGCCCTGACCGATTACTATTCTCACTGTGCAGCCTCCCTTAATTCCTTAAGAATTTTCTTTGTTTTGTCGGGCGTCAGACTGCCGTAGGTGTCCTCGTTAATCATCATAACGGGAGAAAGCGAGCAGCAGCCCAGACAGGCAACGCATTTGAGCGAAAACAGACCGTCCTCGGTTGTCTGTCCGTCGTCAATACCCAGTTCGTCTTTGATTGTCTGCAAAATCAGCTCCGAGGAGTTGACATGGCAGGCAGTTCCCTGGCAAAGCATAATGAGGTATTTGCCCACAGGCTCAAATCTGAACTGTGTGTAAAAGGTACCGACGCCCATAATTTCAGAGGTCGCAATTCCGGTTTTTTCCGAGATAAGCTCGATGGCTTCGCGGGGAAGATAACCGTAGATTTCCTGTGTGTGCTGTAAAATGGTAATCAGACTGCCTTTGACCGGCGCGTATTCCTGCAAAACGCCGTCAAGAAGAGACAAGTCAACAGCTCTCTTTTCCATTTTCCAATCCTCCAATTTCATTTAGAATACTATTATACATTTAAAATGATACCCAGTATTTCATTTAATTTTATCACATAATCACACGTTTTGCAAGTTTTGAAAACCAATCTTTCATTTTTATAAAATCTGTAAAAACAGGCTTTACTTATTATTTATAATTTGGTACAATTGAAGTACAATAATAATAAATAAAATGCAAAGGAGTGTATATATGGCAAATTTAAAAAGAAAAGTTGTTCTTGTAGGCACGGGAATGGTCGGCATGAGCTTTGCTTACGCGGCGTTAAACCAGAGCATTTGTGATGAGCTTGTGCTTATTGACCTTAACATCGAGCGTGCGAAGGGTGAGGCTATGGACTTAAACCACGGTCTTTCATTTTCAAATTCCAGCATGAAAATTTACGCCGGAAATTACAACGACTGCGCGGACGCCGATATTGTGGTAATCTGCGCGGGAGTTAATCAAAAACCGGGTGAATCCAGACTGCAGCTTTTGCAGCGCAACACCAGCGTTTTTCAGTCAATTGTGCCGCAGGTTGTATGCTCGGGTTTTGACGGAATTTTCCTTGTAGCCACAAATCCCGTTGACATCATGACGCGCGTTACCTACGAGCTCAGCGGCTTTAACGCGGCTAAGGTTATCGGCTCGGGCACAACGCTTGACACCGCCAGACTTCGTTATCTGCTGGGTGATTACTTCAAGGTTGACCCGCGCAATATTCACGCTTATGTTATCGGCGAGCACGGCGACAGCGAGTTTGTTCCGTGGAGCCAGGCAATTTTGGGCGTGAAGCCAATTTACGATATGCTTCACGACGACACCGAGCGCTACAAAATGGACGAGCTTAAAAAAATCAGCAACGACGTGCGCACGGCGGCGTATGAAATTATCAAGGCAAAGGGTTCGACCTACTACGGAATAGGCATGGCTATTTGCAAGATTGTCCGCGCGATATTCCACAACGAGAACTCAATTTACACCGCGTCGGTTCGCTTAAGAGGCGAATACGGACTTAAAAAGGATGTGTTTATAGGCAATCCGTGCATAATCAACAGCGGCGGCGCAACCAGGATTTTGGAGCTTAATCTTATGAGCGACGAACTTGAAATGTTTAAGAAATCCTACGAAATTCTTGATGACAGCTTTAACTCAATTAAAATTTAATTAATAAATATACAATAAATAGGAGAAATCATTATGACAAGTTTAAAAAGAATCTCTTTTAAATCTCTTGCGCTTTCCCTTTTTATTATCATTTTAATTAATTCGGCTTTTTCTGCTTCAGCAGCGTCAATCACCGTTAATCCTGTCGGAATCGAACCTTATGAAGAACGGTTCGAATTAGACTACAAAAATGAAATAGCAAAAACAGCGGTAGTTACCCGATACACGGCGGGAAAAAGTGTTACCACGGCTGTTTTCCCCGATGTAATCGACGGATACACAATCGTCGGACTTGAATTGAGAGAAAGTAGTTTTCCCGGGATTACTTCTGTCATAATTCCGCCGCA
>ODAI014672858.1_pt1 | contig 13747 bp, 9 predicted proteins | sample 1539321 | NCBI WGS metagenome assembly ODAI01 (sample SAMN02144231, study PRJEB22623) | gut metagenome | biome: sheep rumen | host: Ovis aries | place: New Zealand
CTGCCCTCTGATAAAGATCCTTCCCGTGAATCCTTTGTCAGCACATAAGACATAATTTCCGCCGTCAGCACCCAGATCAGCATGGCAATCACCGCAACCGAAAGGACCACCCTTTTCTGCATGCTGTCCAGCGTATCATCGATCACCCAGGTATCCGCACCGACAGCTGTCACGCCGACTACTTCATTGAAGCTCCCGATAATCGGGACCTTGACTTCCATATAAGTGCCGGTCACATCGGAGGAAGCGTCATTCCAGACTTTCTCCCTGGTATCATAAACCTTCTGAATGCTTTCCCTTTCATACTCATCCAAAGGGAAATAGACTCCGATGGACTGATCCAGATAAGCGACTGCATAGGCGCCGGTCCCGGACTGGTCCAGCCGCATGATATTGCAGTAAATCTGGCTGTAAAACGGCTGTTCCACCGGGATGCAATGCTCCATCAGGGAAATGACCGACCGGTATGCATCCCCGTCAAAATCCGATGCAATACGTATCTGATTGATATCTTCCTCAGAAATCTGACTGGCAACTACATAGGCAGCAGCCTCCAGCTGCTCCTTGATCTTTTCGCGGTAGTTCGTCCGAAAAGCGAACATCAGCATGGCGCTGATAATTCCGGTCACCAGGATCATGGATGCGATGATTGAAAAACCCACGCCCTGTGTAATGGTATATTTGTGTGAAATGCCCAGCACGATAATCCGGATCAGAATGATCACGGAAAGAAGGCCGAGAATTCCGGAGAGCACGATCTGTAATCCCTGAACGGTCATCTGTTCTGACGTTTTTCTGATCTGGCTGTAAACCGTCTCCTCCCGACCGGTCATACGGATCCCCTCTGCCTCGCAAAGCAGCATCCGTCCCTCCGGCGTGAACGTAATTGTCTGGGAATCTGTCCCTTTATAAATCGCGGTACCGCAGCGCGAAGCCATATCCGCCCTGACGACCGAATGGTTCCTGATATCCGTAAAGAAGATCTGCCCGTCATAAATGCCGAGGCGAAACGGAACGCGCTGTTCCTCGCCCTCCCATTTTGTCGAATAGAGGAGCGCAGGATCCGTATCCGAATTGTAGCGCCTGATCTCCCCGTTTTTGCTGAGGACTACCGGAATGTCATTTTCATCAAAAGCAATATCGCTGACCGCATTGAAGGCGTTCATGCACGCCATGGATTCAATTTTTTCCGAACGGCAGCCGAGTTCGATCCGGTGGATCAGGATGCTGTTTTCCAGACATTCCGCATAGGTCAGAACGCCGTTTTGAGCCGACATCCCGTAAAACCGGTGCTTATTGATAAATCTGGAGGAATAATCGCGCTCCGCAAATGTCTCCAGATAATTGCCGTCCTGGTCCATGCTCAGGATCAGTTCTCTGGCGACCTGCATGCCGTCCCATTCCGATGCGGAAAGATATACCGTATTTCCGCTCACCGCCATATCATCGATATACAAAATGCTCTGCCCGTTATCGGAGATATCCCGGCGCTCAAATAATTCATTCCCGTCTCTGTCAAAACAGATCAGTCTGTTATGGCCTTCATCGATTGCATATATATGACTGCCCTGCTGCTTCGCGATATATACATAGGATAATTCCGACTGCGGCAGAAATGCCTCATTGATTGGGGTCTGAAACCGTCTTAGAAAGAAAAAAAGCAGTACAAAGAGGAGCATCAGGAGGATATCCTGAATCTGAATTCCCGGCTTTCGCAAATAATGCATAGAATCTGATTTTTTCACCGACATTCCCCTGTTCTTATTTATAACTTCCATACTGTTTATATTCCGGCATGGCGAAATACATGGTATTGACCCCGTCACCGCTCAGAAGCTCCGGAAACAGGATGCACGCGAACTCTGCCACCCCCTTGTGCGCCCGCATACATTTCCGGAAGGAATCTGCTTCGACTACGCTGTTCACCTCCAGGATCCGGGTGGTCCCATGCAGATAATACGGCAATGCCGGCATTGAAATATAGTCCTTGAGCGGTTCCAGCTTTTCCGGTTTTCCGGTCAGATTCTTCAGAACCTTGTTCCGTTCGATAAAAGGCTCCCTCTCTTTATAAAAACGATCCAGCATTTCCTGATTGCGGCTGTACAGAATCGTAAAGTCCCCGACTCTGAACTGATCCTGCAGATCCCGGATCACTTGCAGATACATCTCAGTAGTCCGGCATAAAATCTCATTAAATTCCCGCAGGACATCTGTCCTGAATCCGGAATCCGCGCCCTCAAGCGCACCCTCCAGATATTTCAGGTACGACATGTCCGGCAGTGTGATCACAAGCCCGATCCCGAGAGCGGAAGCCACCTCAAAAGGCATGTGCAGATGCAGATACTCCTGTGGAGACAGATCCGTTTTATAGCATTGAAAATGGATCGAACGGATGTCCGCGATATTTTTCCGTACATATACGGCAAAGTTTTCGTCTTTGATTTCCTGGACAGTATTGCCGCAGGGTTCTCCTTCGGAATAGTCAAAGTACGCTGTCCTCCCGTTCCGATCCGTCACTTCGGCCACGACTTCATTCATGCTGAAAAGGCAGGGGCCCCCTTCTACCGCAACCTGTTTTCTGTCCTGGTCAAGCGCAGCTGCGATCATCCCGAGATTCTCGACAAAATACGGAAATTTGTCCCTGCCCTCATGACGGATTCCCCTAAGCTCCGGCAGGCAGTTCTTTAACTGATCAAAATCCAGCATATCAACGGAGTTTTTAAATCTCAGAACCGCTTTCCGGCCGCTGGTATCCAGTTCGTAAAAATCCTTTGAAAAAAGCTTGAAATCCAGCATCTCCGGGGTGCTGCCGGCATAAATACTATCCTCCCGCATACATCCGAACCGTTCAAGCAATTCCCTGACTGTAACAGACATCAAAATACTCCCTTGCTGCAATATTCCTTTTATTTTATCATACCCGTGGTCGGCTGAGTACTATCTGCTGCACATAAAAAAATCCCTATCCGCAGCAATCTGCTGCAAATAAGGATTTTCTTCCGACTGGGTCCGGCGGGGCTCGAACCCACGACCTCTCGCACGTCAAGCGAACGCTCATCCCAGCTGAGCTACGAACCCGTCTGCGACATATAGAATACCACAAATTCTGAAAATAGCAAACAGAAATCTATCATCTTTCGACATTTTCTTTCTCCCTGTGGTAAAATAACTTTATTCGAACGCTTTTCCGGCGTGAAAATGTTAAGGAAGGATGCTGATCATCATGAGCTATGCGCTTGATCCCGCCTGGGAAAACTATTACAAAGAAACCGACGCTGCAAAACGCAGGGAATGCCTGAAGGAGCTTATGGAAAAAACAGAAGATGACGGTGCCAATGCATTCCGCAGTCAGTTGTTCTCGGAAAGATACCCCGAAACCATGACCGGGCAGGATGCCTTTCTGATGCGGTGCCGCTATGAACTCAGCCTGTATCACCAGAAGGACGCCATGTTCACATCGATCGGCCGTGACACCCGGAAAACGGTCTCCCAGTTTCATCTCGATCAGCCGGAGCTCTTAAGCGAAGCTGAGAAAAAGGCGCTTTACTGGGAGTTCCGCAATATCGCCCTCTGTCATATCAAATCCATGGATAAACCGGGATACGGAAGCAGGTTTTTCGGACTCATCAAAATGGACGAGGAGAAGAAACGCGCAAAACTCTGCGAAGATATCTGGTCGATGTCGAGGGGGGCCGCACTTTACGCGGAGTGCGGGAAAAAACTCAGGCTCTACTGCGATGCCTTTCGCGACGAGCTGCTGGCCTTCGATCCTGCTTTAAGCGAACAGTATGATCAGCTGGACGAGGGCCTGGTGCGCACACTTCCGCAGTAAATGCCTTCCGGCATTTCCATTCTGCCTGCCCATCCGGCCGGCCGGACAAAAAACTGCAGGGATAACATCCCGGCTCATCCACGGCAGAATCAAATTGTGAGCTTTCAGGTACTGTGTTACAATAAAATAAACATAGAAACCTTTTCCTTTCAATCAGTTTATACAGATACAAAAGACAGGAAAATACCATGAAAAAGAGTAATAAAAAACTAATCTGGTTCGGCACTGCCGGAGCGGCCGCAGCTGCTGCCGCTGCCGCTTTGGGCTTTTATGCCAACCGCAATGTTCCCGAAGCAGTCTATGGTCCTCCTCCCAATACGATGGCCCCGACAGCTGTCCCGCAGACGGAAGAGGAGCCGGAAAGCTCCGTTCCTCAGGACACAAGCGCGTACGATCCTTCGGAAAATGTTCCTGAAGATGTTTACGGACCGCCTTCCTACTGGGATCCCGATGCCACAGAGGAACCGGAAACGGACGAAGTTCCCGGAACAAAGGAAACTCCGGAAACAACAGCCGCTCCGGAATCGACCGGCCCATCCCCGACAGAAGAGTTCGATCCTTCGGAAAACGTCCCTGAAGATGTTTACGGGCCGCCCTCCTACTGGGATCCTGACGCCACAGAGGAACCGGAGGACCCGTCCGCATTCGATCCCCGGAATGAAGTACCCGAAGTTGTTTACGGACCGCCGGAATGGTTTGAGCCTCAGCCCGTGGAGCCTTCTTCAGCCTACGACCCGGAAAACAACGTCGTACAGCTGATGTACGGACCCCCGGCAATGCTTGACAAAAAAGACTGACATGAAAAACAAGCTTGATAAACTCAAACTGAAGCATTTGCAGCAGTTATCAGACTACCGTGAAGAACTGAAGCTCCATCCGATCCTGAAATTCCTGTTTCTGGAGCTGACGCTACGCTGTAACGAACGCTGTATCCATTGCGGATCCAGCTGCGGGGACCTGCCGTCTCCGGAGCTCAGTCTCAAGCAGTACAGACAAATCCTGGACGAGATCGCTTCGGATTTTGACGTGCGCAGCTTTCAGCTCTGCATCACGGGCGGCGAGCCGCTGATGCGCAGGGATTTCTTCGATATCATGGAATACGCCCACAGTCTGAATTACAACTGGGGAATGACGAGCAATGCGGTCCTGATCGGCAAAGAAGAAGCCCGCAGGCTCCGCGAGACCGGTATGAAGACGATTTCTGTCAGCATTGACGGCCTGCGGGAAACACACGACGCGTTCCGGCGGACGCCCGGCGCTTATGACGGGGCAATGCGCGGCATCAGCAATCTGCTTGAAGAAGGCGGCTTCGAGCATGTCCAGGTCACAACTGTGATCAATCATCAGAACATGCACGAGCTGGATGCCCTCTATGAGATCTTCCGGGATATCGATATCGATTCCTGGCGCGTGATCGGCGTAGAACCCATCGGACGCGCCCTTCTGCATCCTGAGATCCTGCTGGATCAGGATGACTGGAAATATCTCTTCGATTTTATCCGTGAAAAACGTTATGAGGATATGCCCGTCACCTACGGCTGCAGCCATTTTCTCGGGCTGGATTACGAGAGGGAGGTCCGGGAGCATTACTTCATCTGCAATGCCGGCATATATGCTGCCAGCATTATGGTAAACGGCGACATCGGCGCATGTCTGGATATTGAAAAGCGTCCCGAAACGATCCAGGGAAATATCCTCAAAGACCGCTTCAGGGATGTCTGGGAACAGCGTTTCGAAATTTTCCGCCGTGACCTGTCAGAGTTAAATGAAACCTGCCGCAGCTGTGAGGTCAGACAGTTCTGCCACGGCGGATCGACACACAGCTGGGATTTTGATAAAAACGAACAGCGCATCTGTTTCAGGGATGCCTTCCGTTTCAGCTAACAGGTTTACAGCAAAACAGAGGATCCGCCCCCGGCTCAGGATCTCGCAATTTTTCAGGAGGCAAACGATGGCTCATATCAATTTCGACACAGAAGTATTACGAAAGTTTTGTACCGATGCGTTCTGCAATTTCGGCTTCAGCCCCGAAGACAGCGCCGTCATCACGGCCAATCTGCTGATGGCGGATATCTACGGTATCGAATCTCACGGCGTTCAGCGTCTGCAGAGATACCACAAAAGCATTCAGAACGGAAAGATCCTGATCGACCAGAGACCGGAAATCGTCTTTGAAACGCCGGTATCCGCAGTCGTGGACGGTCACAACGGCATGGGCCAGGTGATCGGTCATTATTCCATGGAAATTGCAATCGAAAAGGCAAAGAAATCCGGTATGGCGATCGTTTCCACCCGTAATTCCAACCATTACGGCATTGCCGGCTATTACGCAAAAATGGCCTGCGACCAGGGCCTGATCGGCCTGTCCTTTACGAACTCCGAGGCCATCATGGTCCCGACCTTCGGAAAAAAGGCGATGCTGGGCAGCAACCCGATCGCGATCAGCATGCCTGCCGAGCCTTATCCCTTCTTCTTCGACGCCTCCACGACAGTCGTAACACGCGGCAAGGTCGAAATGTACAACAAGGCGGAAAAACCGCTTCCGGAAGGCTGGACAGTCAACAAGGACGGCGTTCCGACAACGGACGCGCTCGAGATCCTGACCAATATCAACCAGAGAGCCGGCGGAGGCATTCTTCCGCTTGGCGGAAGCGAAGAAAAGACCGGCAGCCACAAGGGTTACGGCTACGGCATGCTCTGCGAGATCTTCTGTTCCATCCTCTCCCAGGGCAAGACATCCAATAACACCCGCATCAACGGTCTTTGCCACGGCTTTATTGCAATTGATCCGGCAGTCTTCGGCGATCCGAAGGCGATCGAGGATCACTTCTCAACCTTCCTGCAGGAGCTTCGTGATTCGCCGAAGGCTGAAGGTCATGACCGCATCTTCACACACGGTGAGAAAGCTGCGATGGCCATCGAGCGTTCCAAAAAAGAAGGTGTGCCGGTCGATGTCAAAACAGTCATCGAAATGAAGGACATGGCGGACTATCTGCACATGGATTTCGAATCCTACTTCGGCAAGCTGGACGTTGATTTCAACAGCGGATATAAGGCGTCCTTCTGATCCGCCAGGACCGCAGAGCCTGAAACATTTCAAAAAAAGAACTATGTCTGCCGCAGCCGGCATTCATAGTTCTTTTCTATTCTCAATAACAGACTGAACTGTCATGAAGTAGATTTTGATGTCTTTAATTTTGTCCGGGTCCCTGCCCTCTTAATGCATCCTTTTCCCCTTCAGGATCGGAGAAAGCGGATGGTAGATAAACATGGAAATGCCTACGCAGATCAGACCTTTCAGAATGGTAAAGGGCATATTCATGCAGATCAGGCACTCCAGGATCGAATCCATCATCGGCAGGATCGCCTGATAAGCCTCCAGGATCACGGCCTCCGGCATTGCCACCTGATAATAGACCGGATAGACGATCACATAATTGGAGAAAATGCTGAAAACGCCCATGGCGACCGCTCCGGCAATACCGCCGATAAGTGCGGTCCTTTTCGTCTTGTGATGCCTGTAAATCAGGCCTGCGGTCAGCACAAATACCGTGCCCAGCAGAAAGTTTGACAGCTCCCCGACAAACATACTGTTGGATACCATAAGATGCACCAGATTCTTGATCAGGCAGATGATCACACCTGCCGCAGGCCCGAGTGCATAGGCACCCAGAAGCGGCGGCAGATCGGAAAAATCAAATTTGATAAACGGCGGCATAAACGGCACCGGTATCTCCAGATACATCAGGATCACGGCAATGGCCGAAAGCACGCCGATCACCGCAACTCTGTAGGGATTGACTTCAGAGAACTGACCGGCAGCTCCCGCCGTTTTATTCTGATCTGTATTTGTCACGAAAGTTCCTCCTTGGTTCTTTACGGATGCCTGATCAGTAAAGCGGATATTTGACGCAGAGCTCATCGACCGTTGAAAGGATCTCACCTCTGGTAACATCAAAGTCAAAGATCGCCTTCAGAATGAGGTCGCCGACAATCTTCATTTCCTCTTCCTTGAAGCCTCTTGTGGTGACTGCCGGTGTTCCGATACGGATGCCGGAGGTCTCCATCGGCGGACGGGTGTCTCCCGGTATGGAATTCTTGTTGACGGTAATATGGACACGGTCAAGTCTGTCCTCGAGTTCCTGTCCCGTCATGTTCAGTTTGCGAAGGTCAAGCAGCATCAGGTGATTGTCTGTGCCGCCGCTGACGAGATCGATCCCGCCGGCCGTCAGGGTATCTGCCAGTACCTTTGCATTCTTTACGATCTGCGCCTGATAATCCTTAAACTCGGGGCGCAGCGCCTCGCCGAGCGCAACAGCCTTTGCCGCAATGATATGCATCAGCGGTCCGCCCTGAGCGCCGGGGAAGACCGCCCTGTCGATCTTCTTGGCAATTTCTTCGTTGTTGGTCAGGATGATGCCGCCTCTCGGTCCGCGCATGGTCTTATGCGTGGTCGTCGTAACAACGTCGGCATAAGGAACCGGGTTCGGATGCTCGCCTGCAGCGACAAGTCCCGCGATGTGCGCCATATCGACCATCAGATAGGAGCCGGCCTCATGGGCGATTTCAGCGAACTTTTTGAAATCGATGATCCTCGGATATGCGGATGCGCCGGCAATGATCATCTTCGGCTTATACTCGAGTGCCTTTGCCCTGACCTCATCATAATCGATCAGACCGGTCTTGGGATTTACGCCATAGAATACGGTATTATAAATTTTACCCGAGAAGCTGGCCTTGCTGCCGTGCGTCAGATGGCCTCCCGTGGAAAGGTCCATGCCGAGAACGGTATCTCCGGGCTTGCAGAGCGCGAGATAAACAGCAAAATTGGCCTGGGAGCCGCTGTGCGCCTGCACGTTGGCAAACTTCGCGGAAAAGATCTCCTTCGCGCGGTCTATGCAGATACGCTCCGCAATATCCACATATTCGCATCCGCCGTAATGACGGCGTCCGGGATAGCCTTCCGCATACTTATTTGTGAGAACGCTGCCCATCGTTGCCATAACTTCGGGGCTGACCAGGTTTTCCGAAGCAATCAGTTCCAGATTGTTCTGCTGGCGTCTCAGCTCCAGGGAGAGCACACGCGCGATCTTGGGGTCCTTCTGTTCGACAATGCTGATATTTTCGTTGATCATAATAACCTCATTTCCGATGGATTTATATTATTTTTATCTGCTTTCAAGTGTCTGTGCTGTGCCTGCACTGTGTCAGTACTGTGTCTGCACTGTGCAGGCACTGTGTCTGGACTGCCTCTGGAAAAGTATAAAATCATCCCCGGGCGGCAGCAGTATCACATAATATATCATATCCCTGCATAAATAGTAAAGTATCTCAATTGTTTCCAAAAATGTGCTATGATACGTTATAGTTAGTGTTCAGCCTGCCGGATGCCGGGAAAAGTCTTATGAAGAGATCGCGAAAAAGAAAAGCAAACAGAAAGCATCTGCTTTACGGCGCCTCAGCAGCGGCGCTTCTTTGCGCTGCGATCCTCTTCGGGATGATCATACACAAATATGCCGGACTGCAGGCAGGCCCTGATCCTTCAGGAACCGTCGCAGAATCGTCCGCACAGGCCGGGGCAAATGCTTCCGGTTCAGGTTCGGAATCCGCTTCCGGCGGTGCCGGCGCTTCTCAAAATGAGTCTGAACCGGACATCACCGCAACGCCCGTACATCCCGTAAAAGTCGTCCCCGCGCCACCTGTGGATGACGACCCGCCCAACAAAACCGGCTATGTCGAAACGCCCAGGGAAAAACAGATCTACTCCTATCTCCAGATCCCGCATGAGATCAATTTTGAAGGAGATTTCCGCTGGTCCGGCGACTGGGGCAAAATCATGGCCTCCGGCAGGGAATTCTACTACTGGGGCTGCGGGATCTGCTGCCTTTCCAGCATTTTCAGCACCTATCGCGCTGAGGATATCCCGCCCGACGTCATCTATTACGAGACCCGCGAATATACGGACTACAATCCGGATTCCGGACACGGCGCCGTGAGCTGGGAGCAGCTTCGAAAAATGTGCAGGCGGTACGGATATACCGCGGTGCTCAAAACCAAGCCGGCGGATTACAGCCAGTTTCAGAAAGATATCTACCAGGCTGCCGCTGTTATCGTGCTGGTCGCAAAGCAGAATGACGATAAGCTCTGGTGGTATACCAACGGCCACTACGTCAATCTCTGGGAATATGACTATGCGACGGATTCCGTATTCCTGTCCGATCCGAGCGGTCTCTTCAACCGCGCGAGGGTCAGTCTTTCAGACATTTACGCCGCACTGAAGACCTCAAGCGGCGCGCAGTACATGATCATTGATCCGGGCTATTGACCGGTACATATTATAATCGGGACGACTCAGCCCGGATCCTCTCCCCACTTCGTGTCCGAATGATCAGGTCCTGATCTGCAGCTTATTTTCAAGCATCCCATCGTCCTCAAAGGTCATAAAGCTCCGCACCGAGATCCGTACCGGCTGGCCGTTCTTCAGCCTGCCGTATTGATATCCTCCGGTAATAACCCTGACAAGGGTATCCCCGACCCTGACGCGGCAGTCATCCGTATCCCCGAGATAGTATTGCTGCTCCAGGATCCCTTCGAGTTCTCCCTGCTCGTCAAAATACATATTTTCCGGCCGCACCGCCACTTCGACCTTTCCCGTGCGCGGGCCGTCATAGGCAACAGACTGCCCTCCCATGCCGGGAAATACGATCCTTCCGTCTCTGACTTCCCCCTTGAAAAAATCGACCTTCCCGAGGAAATCCGCAACAAACTGGTTGACCGGATGATTATAGATATTTTCCGGCGTATCGCACTGCTGCACGATTCCGCTGTTGATCAGGAAAATACGGTCGCTCATCGCCATGGCTTCCGCCTGGTCATGCGTGACATAGACGACGGTGATCCCGAGACGTTTCTGGATCTCCTTGATTTCAAAGCGCATGGACTCCCTGAGCTTTGCATCCAGATTGGACAGCGGTTCATCCAGAAGGAGGAGCTTCGGTGCCGCGACCAGAGCCCTGGCCAGAGCGACTCTCTGCTGCTGCCCGCCTGAAAGCTCACCCGGCAGACGCTCCGCGTACTGGCTTAAATGCGTAATCTCCAGTACCTCCGCGACCTTCCTGCTGATCTCTTCCTTCGGAAGTTTCTTTATCGTCAGCGGATAAGCCGCATTTTCAAAAACATTCATATGCGGCCAGACTGCATAGCTCTGGAACACCATGCCGATATTGCGCTTTTCGGGCGGTACAAAGGTCTTGTGCCCGGACACCATGCGGCCATCGATCCAGACCTCGCCCGAGGTCGGCTTAATAAAGCCCGCAATGATGCGGAGCAGGGTCGTCTTGCCGCAGCCGGAGGGTCCCAGCAGGGTCACGAATTCCCCGTCCTCAAAGGTGTTGTTGAAATCCTTAAGCACAACATGATTCCCGTCGTATATTTTTGTGACATTCTTTAACGTAACGGTTGCCATCTTGAAATCCTTTCTGCGAATGCCGGTCCCGTGTGATCAGATGCTGAAGCTGCCCCTTGTCAGGCGCCCGAGCACGAAGTTAAGCAGCACGACGATCAGCAGAATGCCGAAGGCCATCGCGCAGCTCATCGGCTGACTGGTAAAGGTCCAGTACTCATACAGCTGGAATCCGATCGTCTTAGTCGTACTGGAGTAGAGCAGCGTTGTCATTGACAGCTCATAAAAACTCGGAATGAAAATCAGGAACCATCCCGCCGCGATCGACGGGAAAATCAGCGGTCCCGTAATTTTTGTCATAGTCCTGAGCCACCCTGCGCCTGCGATCTGGCTGCATTCCTCCAGAGATACATGCACCTGGCTCATGGCCGAAACGACAGTCCGCATGCCCATCATCATATATTTGATCATATATGCAATGATCATGATGTAGACGGTCCCGTAAATATTGACGCCGAAACTGCCGCGCATCGTCATGATCAGCCCGAGCGCGATGACCACAGACGGAGTTCCGGAGCCCAGCGTGATCAGGAAGCTGGGAATGTTTCTGCCGCGGACGCTTGTGCGCTGCAGGAGATAACTCATCACGCAGGCGATCACAAGCCCCGCCGTTGCGGCAGCCGACGCAAAGAGCAGGGAGTTCTTAAGGCAGCTCATGGTTTCATTTCTCGCAAAAACAGTGGTCCAGTTGGAGAGCGTGAAATTGCCCGGCGCCAGAACGCTCTTCCCGATATCGATCTTGAAGGAAGTCGTCAGGATCGTCAGGAAGGGAAGCAGGATCACAACTGCCGCAAACAGAGATACCAGTACTGTCAGCGGGATCCTCCAGGAGCGCAGGTGTACGATCTGAGGACTGACGGATTTTCCCGAAACAGTGATATACTGCCGCTTTGCGAGTACAACATCCGACAGGAACAGAATCACGACCGCAACGATGAGCAGGAACAGAGACAGCCCTGTAGCGTCATTGATTCCCTGCTGTCCGAGAGAAACATACTCCGTGATGCGGGTCGTAATGGTATTGACATTTCCAGGGATACCGATGATCGAAGGGATGCCGTAGCAGCTTGCGGCGCTGATAAATACCAGCAGTGCGCCCGCGATCAGGGAAGGCATCATCAGCGGCAGAGTAATCGTGAACACGGTCTTCAGCGGCGATGCGCCGGAGATCCTGCTGGCATCCTCCAGTGAGGGATCCATTTTTTCCATGGCCCTGCTGATGGTAATAAATGCATAGGGATAATAAAAGGTGGTCAGCACCCAGATCATGCCGGGCAGCGTATAAACATTGAGCGGTCCCGGCGCGCTGCTTAAATGGAACAGCGCCCTGATCCACTGATTGACAGTGCCTACATTCGGATTCATCAGGCGGAGCCAGGCCATTGCGCCCACATAAGGCGGCACCATATAGGTGATCACGAACAGGGAGCGGAAGAATTTCCTTCCGTACAAATTGGTCCTGCCGACCAGAAAAGCCAGCGGGAACGCGATCGCCGTGCCCAGGATCATCGCTGCAAATGCTGAGACCATTGTGTTTTTCAGCGCTTCCAGATTCAGCGGATAGGTATAAAGTCTCCGGACCGTATCCAGACTGAAGCTCCCGTCGGGGAACAGTGCCTTGATGCCGATGTAAATCAGCGGCATCAGCTGGAAGAAAAGCAGAAAATCCGTCAGGAGCAGGATCACGATCCATTTGAAATCAAAGGCCCAGTGCTTTCCCGCAGCCATCAGTCCGGCAAGGATCAGGACATCGATCATCAGCAAAACGCCTGCCAGCATCACGGTGCGCGCCCTGCCCGCAAATAACAGCATGATCCGGGAGATCCCGCCTTCTGCGATCATCCGGAATGCCTTGAGCTGCTGTCCGCGGTTCCTGACACTCTTGAGAAGCTGATTTGCATGCTCCGAGATCACGGGGTCCGTTGAACCGTTCGCGACAAAAAAGGCCTGCATCAGCGCTGCCTGCCGCTTTGCGCCCTCCAGCTTTCCTGCCGCTTTCTTTGCCTTTGCCGGCAGTGCTGCATTCTCATCCATAATGCAGGATAAGAGCTCAAGGTCAAATGATTCCGATGCCTTCTGCCCCGCAAGCAGTTCCTTTTTCGCGGCAGAGCTGATTTTGGGCCCGCCGATCAGATAGGTCGTATAAAGCAGCTTCCAGGTCAACGCATCCGCATCAGCGCCATGCCCCTCCAGGATCTGCTGCGCTTCTGCTCCGGCCCCCTCCGAGCGGTCCTCCCACTCGGATATAAGCATGTCCCGCGCAAGCGAGTCGAGCCCGCTCCGTTCTTCCTGCGGAAGCAGCTTAAGCCGCGGCTCCAGTCTGTCCTTCCAGGCGTCTTCAACGTCTCCCGAAAGCTGATGGATCGCCTGATAGGCATTTTCCGAATTAAAACCGGAGGCTTCAAATATCCTGAGACCTCTGAAGCCCATGATAACCAGCACTGTTCCCAGCA
>ODAI010531281.1_pt1 | contig 13745 bp, 12 predicted proteins | sample 1539321 | NCBI WGS metagenome assembly ODAI01 (sample SAMN02144231, study PRJEB22623) | gut metagenome | biome: sheep rumen | host: Ovis aries | place: New Zealand
GCCTTCAAGCGCTTCACACTCCGTGCCGAGTAATCAGCAGAGAGATATCGGAATACCAAAAATAAGATAGCGTAGAGACGTCACCTGGGTGGCGTCTCTATTGTTTTCAATTGTTAAAACCATACCCTATGAAGATTTTTGCTGTCGGAATGAACTATGCGCTACACAATAAAGAGCTGCATGGTACGTTAAATAAAACGGAGGAGCCTGTCATCTCCACAAAAGCGGACTCGGCACTGCTCAAAGACCACAAACCGTTTTTCCTGCCAGAGGAGATGGGGCGCGTGGATTATGAGACGGAGGTGGTGGTGCGCATCTGCCGGTTGGGCAAGGGCATACCAGAGCGCTTCGCACACCGCTATTACGACGCTGTCACCGTGGGCATCGACTTCACCGCCCGCGACCTCCAAAGCCGATGCAAGGCCAAAGGGCATCCATGGGAAATCGCCAAGGCTTTCGACTATTCCGCACCTATCGGCAAATTCAAGAAAATCAATGAATTGAAAAACACCGAAGACATCTCCTTCGGCATGAAACTCAACGGCAATTGGGCGCAACAAGGTCACAGCCGCGACATGATTTTCACCTTCGACTGCATCATTGCCCATGTTTCGCGTTTTGTCACTTTGCAGGAAGGCGACTGCATCTTCACAGGCACGCCGCAAGGCGTGGGTCCAGTGCATGTTGGCGATGTGCTGGATCTGGTTTTGGAGAATGAGCTTGTTTGTCAATTTAACGTGAAATAAATCAATAGAATACAACTAATATGAAAAAACTTTTCCTTTGTGCCTTTCTTGCGGCAACAATGCAACTTTCAGCCCAGCCTCTCTGGTTGCGCGACAACGTAATCTCGCCTAATGGCGACAAGATTGCCTTTTGCTACAAAGGCGACATTTATGTGGTGAACGCCAACGGCGGGAAAGCCCAACAACTGACCACCACAACGGCCTACGAAACTTCGCCCATCTGGTCGCCCGACGGCAAGCAAATTGCCTTCGCCACCGACCGCAACGGCAATTTCGACGTGTATCTGGTTTCCGCCGAAGGCGGTGTGCCTCAACGCATTACGACCAATTCGGCCTCGGAAACGCCTTTGGCTTTTTCGCCTGACGGCAAGGAAATCTATTATTCCGCCCAAATCCAGAAAGCGGCTGAAAATGTGCAGTTTGCCACGGGCTGGATTACGGAATTATATAAGGTGAGCACCGAAGGTGGCCGGCCGGAACAGGTGGTGGCCGTGCCGGTGTGCAGCATGTCGTTCGACAAGGATGGCAAGTCGTTCCTATACTACGACCGCAAGGGCAGCGAGAACGTGTGGCGCAAGCACCACGTCTCGTCGGTGGCCCGCGACATCGTGTATTACAACGCCAAAAAGAAAACCCACACGATCTTGACGACCAATGTGGGCGAAGACCGAGATGCATGTTACTTGCCTGGATATCAGGAGGTCGTTTTCTTGAGCGAACGCAACAACGGCAATTTCAATGTCTATAAAGCTCCGGCCAACAACCTTGAGAAGGTGGAAAAAGTGACCGATTTCAAGACGCATCCTGTGCGCTTTTTGAGCGTGGCCAACAATGGCTTGCTGTGCTACGGCTATATGGGCGAAATCTATACGCAACGCATTGGAAATGAGCCAAAAAAGGTGAATGTCGAAATCATCAACGACCAAGACACGGAGCAATTAGTGAAGCAGGATTTCCGAGGCATCGGCGACTTCGCGCTGAGCGACGACGGCAAACTGATTGCCTTCACCTCGCGCGGCGAAGTGTTTGTGACGGGTGTCGACGAATACGCCACCACGAAGCAAATCACGCATACGGCGCAACCTGAGCGCAGCCCAAGTTTTTCAAAAGACGGACGCACCTTGGTGTATGCTTCTGAGCGTGACGGTTATTGGAACCTCTACCAAGCCAAGATCGAACGCAAGGACGACTACAACTTCGCCTACGCCACGTTGATTGACGAAAAGCCGCTGTTCGGCAACGACGGCATCGAGCGCATCGCGCCAAGCTTCTCGCCCGACGGCAAGGAAATCGCGTTCATTGAGAACCGTAACGTCTTGAAAGTGTACAACATCGCATCGAAAGAAGTGCGCCAAATCACTGACGGACGGCAGCACTACGGTACCGACGACTATGGCTTCAGCTACGAGTGGTCGCCCGACGGACGATGGTTCGCCCTGACCCTGGTTTCGCACATGCGCGACCCATATTCCGACATCGGCATCGTGAAGGCCGACGGCTCGAAGATGATTTACAACATCACGGAGAGCGCTTATATCGATGGCAGTCCGCAATGGGGGATGGAAGGCAATGCAATCATTTATCGCTCAAATCGTTATGGTATGCGCTCGCACGCTTCGTGGGGCAGCCAAAATGACGCTTTCATCGCCTTTTTGAACCAGGAAGCCTATGACAAATTCCGCCTCAGCAAAGAGGAGTTTGCCTTGCTGAAAGAGACCGAGAAAGGCAAAAAGGATGCGAAGAAAGATGATTCGAAGGATGAAAAGAAGGACGACAAGAAAAAAGACAAAAAAGACGAAAAGAAAGATAATAAATCCAAAGAGACCAAGAAGATAGAAGTGGATTTGGAGCATCTGCAAGACCGCGTCGTCAGGCTGACGCCGATGTCGTCGAGCTTGAGCGGAATGGCGCTTTCGGGCGATGGCGAGAAGTTCTATTTCATGACTTCGTTCGAGAAAGGCTACGACCTTTGGGAACTCGACGTGCGCGAAAAGTCGATGAAGGTTTTGAAGAAATTAGGCCAGGGCGGCGCACAGTTGCAGGTGAAGGGCGACAATATTTTCCTCCTTTCGGGCGGCAACTTGCAAAAGTTGGATAAAGGCGGCAAGTCGACCCCGATTAAGCACGATGCCACCATGCAACTCGACTATGCCCAAGAGCGCGAGTACATGTTTGACCATGTCTTCCTGCAAATCGAGAAGCGTTTCTTTATGAAAAACCACAACGGCGTCGACCTCGCGTTGATGAAGGAGGCCTATCGTCCATTTTTGCCACACATCAACAACAACTACGACTTCAGCGAGATGCTGAGCGAGATTTTGGGCGAGCTGAACGTGTCGCACACGGGTTCGGGCTATCGTCCCACAAATCGTGGTGGCGATGCCACGGCTGAGTTTGGCGTGTTGCTTGACCTCGATTACCGTGGTGATGGCCTGAAAATCGCCGAGGTGGTGGAAGGCTCGCCGTTCGACAAGAAAAGCTCGCAAGTGAAGGCGGGTTGCATCATCCAAAAAATTGATGGTGTGGAGATTACGAAAGGTATGGACTATTATCCGCTGCTCAACAACAAGGCTGGAAAGACGGTGCTTGTGACGGTGAAAGACGGTGGAAAGACTTGGGAAGAAACTGTGAAACCCATCAGCCACGGCGCGATGAATGAGCTGCTTTATCACCGTTGGGTGAAGCACAACGAGGAAACCGTGAAGAAGCTCTCCAACGGTCGCCTCGGATACGTCCACATCCGTAGCATGGGCGACGCCAGCTATCGCGACGTGTATTCGCAAATCCTCGGCAAGTACAACCTCTGCGACGGCATTGTCATCGATACGCGTTTCAACGGTGGCGGTCGCCTGCACGAGGACATAGAAATCCTGTTCAGTGGCGAGAAGTATTTGGAACAAGTCATCAACGACAGCGTGGCTTGCGTGATGCCTTCAAGGCGCTACAACAAGCCCTCGGTGATGATTATTGGCGAGGCCAACTACAGCAACGCGCACGGCACACCGTGGGTCTACAAGTACAAGAAGATGGGCACCCTCGTCGGAATGCCCGTGCCTGGCACCATGTCGAGCGTGACATGGGAAACCTTGCAAGACCCGTCGCTGTATTTCGGCCTGCCCGTCATCGGCTATCGCACCGAGCAAGGCAATTGGTTGGAAAACACGCAATTGGAGCCTGACGTAAAGGTGCGAAACACGCCCGAAAAGATGGCCGCCGGTGTGGATGAGCAATTGGAAGCCGCCGTGAAGGCCCTGCAAAACGAATTGAAGGGATTCCATTATTGGGGACGTTAACGTTGTAGGGCTGTCGTACTACGGCAGCCGCGCTGCAATTGCAGCGCGGCTGCCACGATATGACAGCCCTACAAACCCTGATTCACAATTTTTGCACGATTCTTGCGTTTCATTGGAAAAACGAAAGACTCATGCGTAAGCTCCCACACCTATTAATATTAATGTCGCTCGCCATCACCTCCATGGCGCAAACCGACGGCTGGTACACGGTGCGACATTCTTGGGACTGCGATGGAAAAAACTATTCCATCGAGTTGGAAATCAGCGAGGAGCTGTATGACTATTACCAAAATGAGCGTGAGCATCTGGCCTATCACTTCAGGATTGAAGATGCCGAAACGCCTGTCAATTTCTATAGTTTCATTCTTTCCGACTACGATAGGCCTTTCATCCGCGAGCTGGCCAGACGCTTTTCCGATCGAGCCTTCACCGACCTCGACAAGGTGAAGCTCGCCATGACCTTCGTGCAGTCGTTGCCCTACGCTTTCGACGACGACTCGAAAGGGGAGGAGGAGTATGTGCGCTATCCAATTGAAACCCTTGTGGACGGCAGTGGCGACTGCGAGGACAAGGTTGCCCTGCTGGGGGCCATTTTTTACGAGATGGACATCGACTTCGTGTTGCTCTCTCTGCCCGAGCATTTGGCCTTGGCGGTGCGTTGCGAGGGCGTGCTGGCCGACCGTTACGTCTCCTACCGTAACAAGAAATACTACTATGTGGAAACCACGATGGAAGGATGGGAAGTGGGGCAAGTGCCACCGGATTATGCCTTTTCCGAGTTGGAGGTATATTCCAACTTGGCCGAGCCAACGGTACTCGTGCGCGAGCTGCGCTTCGAGTCGGCGGCGGCACGCGCGTCAGAAAAAGTCGATTGCGCACTGAACCTTCAGCTGCACAACCTTGGGCCGGGACGTGCAACGGGCCTCCAAGTCCATGTTTGGGTTTACGAAGGCAGCCTCGATAACGCCAAAGTAATCGCAAACGAAGTTTTCCATCTCGACGATCTTTTGGAAGGACAGCGTCGCGACGAGACCTTGTCGTTTCGTAGCCTCATCAAGGAAAAAGCCAAGCTTTATCTCGAGCTTACTGGCGAAAACTTCGAGCTTCAGCATTTCGATTTGCCGCTTCATTACAGCAAAACTACCCACTATAATACATTTTGAAAAAAAAGGCAAAAACCCCTTGCACTTTACAATTTTTGATTATATTTGCAGCGCGTTTTTCCGCAAAAAAGAAAGAAAACAATTCAAACAAACCTAATTATTAACTTAACTTTCAACAACATGAAAAAAGTATCTTTACTCATTGCGATGATTGCCTTCGTTTGCGGCAATGCTTTCGCTCAGTTGAGCTTTGATTTCAACGACGGCGTGGCCGGCGCTAAAATCGCTCAGACCTATGGTGATCCTTGGACCACTTGGAGCAACGCTCCTGGCGGTGCCGAGGATGGTGTCTTTGGTGAGGCTGGTGGCTCGATGGCTGCCCATTTCACCTATGGCAACGACCAGATCATCCAATTAGGCGACCCCTCGACGGGTGTCTATGACCTTGAATTCGATGCCTACGTTCCCGAAGGCAAGAACGGTTACTTCAATGTGCTGCACCACTTTGCTGGTGCCAACAGCACCTGGGCCATGCAGGTCTATCTGCACATGACCAACGATGGTCAGAACTCGACCCAGGCCCCTGGCCACGGCACCGTGCACGCTGGTAGCAACGGCACCTGCGACCTGCCTTGCGTCTATGACCAATGGATGCACTTCCGTGTGCATGTCGATGCCGACAACGACGTTGCCCAACTTTACTTCAACGTGGTTGGTCAAGCTGAAGAACTCTATGCCGAATGGCAATGGAGCTTGGACAGCTTCGGTGAGAACACCACCGACCGTGTTCTTGGCGCCATGGACTTCTTCCCGCCTCAGAACGCTGCCACTTCTGAGTATTACATCGATAACCTCGAAGTCACGCTGCAAAGCAATGACGAGGTGTTGATCTTCGATCCTTTCGAGGACTACACTGTTGGCAACAAGATTGCCCAAGACGCTATCGCTCATGGCAATGACTGGTGGACCACTTGGAGCAACGCTCCCGGCGGTGCTGAAGACGGCGTTGTCGCTAACTTCGATGGTACGCAATGCGGTCACCTCACCTATGGTAACGACCAAGTCCTTCTCCTCGGCGACGAAGAAAATGGTAACTACGACCTCGAGTTCGACATCCTTGTCCCCGAAGGCAAGAACGGTTACTTCAACATCCTGCACCACTTTGCTGGTGCCAACAGCACTTGGGCCATGCAGTGCTATCTGCACATGACCAACGATGGTCAGAACTCAACTCAGGCTCCTGGTCATGGCACCATTCACGCTGGTAGCAACGGCACCGCCGATGTGGCTTGCGTTTATGATGCTTGGATGCACTTCCGCCTGAATGTGGACACCGATAACGACATCGCTCGTTACTACTACACCGCTCCTGGCGAAGAAGAGATTCTCGTTTGCGAATGGCAATGGAGCTTGGACAGCTTTGGTGAGAACACCGTTGGCCGTACCCTCGGCGCCATGGACTTCTTCCCGCCCCAAAATGCTGCCAATTCTGAGTACTACCTCGACAACTTCAGCTTCAAGAAGATCGGTGGCGAATCGGCTCCCGAACTCACCATCACTCCTGAGACGGTTTCTGAGACCCTTGAAGAAGATGATATGACTACCGTGGACATCACCATCGAGAATACGGGCAACTCCATCGGCGATTGGGCTGGTTGGATTGACTTCGGCCAAGGCGGTGCTGGTTCTGAGGATGCTGACCTCTATTACCACAATAACGACGTTGCCAGTGCCTCCGGTATTGGCTCGAACGACAACGCTTTCACCCGTGAAATGGGTATCCGTTTGCCTGCCAATGCATACGCTGGCGCAGCCATGGGTATGAAAATCGTTTCCGCTGATTTCTATGTCAATCAGTATAAGTCCACCGACAACAATTACATCTTCCGTGTTTACGGCCAAGGCTTGCACAACCAACCTGGTGAACTCCTTGCCGAAAAGGTCGTCACTTCGTCGGCCACCAACCAATGGATTACGGCCACCTTCGACCAAGAAATCTATATGACGGGTCAAGCCATGTGGGTCACCGTTCAACTCGAACAAGCCGCTGGCGAATTCCCGCTGACGATGGACGGTGGTGAATATGGCGAGGAAGCCGATGGTAACTGGCTCAGCACCAGTGGCAACTCGTTCAGCCACTGCTATAGCGCTGGCAACTTCGGCGGCGCTTGGCTGATTACTGCCCATTGCGAAGGCCAACTTATCCCTGCCACTTGGGCCACCATCAACAAGACCCAAGGTTCCATCCTTGGTGGCAACAGCGATGTCATCACCCTTTCTCTCAACACCATCGGCGTTGAGCAAGGTGTCTACAGAGCCAACCTCTTCATCAACACCAACGATGAAGACTTGGCCCATGTTGAAATCCCCATCGTTCTCGACGCCAACTACGATGCCATTGCCGAAAACAGCGTGCAACTTGCCAACATCTATCCTAACCCTGCCACTTCCGCCATCACCCTCGAAGGCGAGAACCTGAGCACGGTGGCCATCTACAACGTGGCCGGTCAGCTGGTTCGCATCGAAAAGCTCGGCAGCGTGGTGAACACCATCAATCTCGATGTTGAATCTGGCGTCTATTTCTTCAGCGTCTATGACAACAACGGAAACAACAGTGTGACCCGCGTCGTCATCACGAAGTAAGAATTGGATTCTGATGCAGTTAAAAACCGCTCCTTCGGGGGCGGTTTTTTTTTGTTTCAATGGTGAATAATCCAAATAAATCACTATTTTTGCCAAAAATAGTCATGCCATGAAGCTTCCAAGACTGTTAAGTGCGCTGTCATTATTGTTGATTTGTTTCTCATCCTGCAAGCAGGATGTCGATTTGTATGCCGACTACCGCAAAGTGCCCATCATATACGGCCTTCTGGATGCCAATGCCGATACTAACTTCGTGAAGATTACCAGGGCGTTTTATGCTCCTGGCGATGCCACACAAGTTGCCATGAACCCCGATTCGAGCAACTATCCGGGACGCCTCGACGTGCGTTTGGTTGAATATTGCAACGGTGAAGAAATCCGTGAAATCATCCTTGACACCATCACACGAAGCAACAAGCAGCCAGGCGTGTTTTATGCACCTCGTCAAAAACTGTATTACACCACTGAAAAATTAGGGCCCAACACCAAAAACCGCACCTATCGCTACATGCTTTCCGTTGCCCTTCCCGATTCCACATTGCACGTGAAAGCCGACTTGGTAGGTTCAAGAAGCTTCAAGGCGAAAAGCCTCGCGGTTAATTTCTCGAAGGATTATTTCGGAACCAACAGGCCTTATTATTTCTTTCCTGCCACGAATGCAGCCTACTACGAGGTGTCGTTGGCGTTCACCTACAAGGAAAGGCGTACCCCCGAGTCCGATTCGGTGCCACGCACCATGTATTGGAAAATGGGCACTTTCGATACTTACTACTTCGCCAACCATGTTAGCGACGATGGCTCATTCGATTTCACCTACCGGCCTGAGCATTTCTACAACTTGCTTCGTGAGCATCTCGGCGACGACACGCTGACCGATGGAGTGGTACGGTTCATTGGCGACTATCCGATAGAGATTGTCATTACGGCTTGTGGGAAGAACCTTCGGCAATATATCTATTTCAACGATCCCGCCAACAGCATCGACCCAGGCGACCCCGAATTCTCTCTCATTAACGGAGGCTTGGGCGTGTTTTCCTCCCGTATGACCATGCGTCGCAAATTGCGTTTGGGAGGCACAACGGTACCCGAACTGATGGAAAACAAATACTGGGGCTTTATGTTTATGGGTGGCGATTGGAAAAGCGAGCCAGATGAGACAGAATGATGCCTCCGGCCACAGCCGCGTTCAGTGATTCGGTGACGCTGCCGCCTGCACGAGGAATGGTAATAGGGCGGGTGATGTGTGCCCTAACTTCGGACCTGATGCCGTGCGACTCGCTCCCTATGACGATGATGCCCTCGGGCTTCTCCTTCATCTCAAAGAGGTTTTCCCCTTCCAGCAAGGCACCGTAAACGGCTTTCCCCGACTGCTTTTGGCTTGACAAGAAAGAGGGCAAGTCGGCATAAGCCACATTGATTCTGAACACCGAACCCATCGTGGCCTGGATGACCTTGGGGTTCCAAAGCTCAACACAGTCAGTGCTGCAAACCACATCGCGCAAACCGAACCATTCCGCCGTGCGGATAAGGGTGCCCATGTTGCCCGGGTTGGCAATGCGGTCCAAAGCAAGCGTCAGTGGCAAATCGGACGAAAGCGGCTTTGCTGGTGGAATATGGACTACGGCGAGGATGCCAGGTGGCGTGTCTTGTCCGCTCATCTGCTGCATCTGCACTTCGCTGACGGCTTCGGCCTTGATAGTCGGATTGAGTGCGAGGAAGGCTTCCGTGGCGAACAGGTTTTCCGTCCTGAAGTCGGATAGGAGCAGCTCCTCAACCATCTTTCGTCCTTCTACGACGAAAAGCCCCAACTCTTTCCTGTGCTTTTGTTGTTGAAGCGACTTGACTTGTTTTATGACGTTTTTTGTTAGCATGGCGCGAAAGTACAAAAAAAAGGCTGTCCTCACATTGGGACAGCCAAAAATTGAATGCCTTGACAAGGCTTATTCAGCAAATACGTTGAAATCGACTTCGACAAAAACCTCCTTGTGGAGTCTTACCTTGGCCTTGTATTCGCCCAATTCCTTGACAGTATCCTCGTTGAGGACAATCTGTTTGCGATCCACCTCGATATTGGTGGCTTCCTTGATGGCATTGGCGATCATGATGTTATTGACCGAGCCGAAAATCTTGCCCGTGGCAGCAGCCTTGGCGGGGATTTGGAGCTTCAGGCCTTCCAAAGCCTTGGCTACTTCAAGAGCTTCGTTCTTGATCTTTTCTTCCTTGTGTGCCCTTTGGCGCAACTCTTCGGCCAAGATCTTGCGGTTTCTCTCGGTGGCGAGGATGGCAATGCCTTGGGGGATGAGGAAGTTGCGTGCATAACCGGGCTTCACGGTCACGATGTCGTCTTTATATCCTAAGTTGGTGACGTCTTGTTTCAGAATAATGTCCATGTGTTTTCCTCCTTCAAATTATTTCAAACAGTCTGCTACAAAGGGCATCAGGGCGAGGTGGCGGGCACGCTTGATGGCTTGGGCAACCTTGCGCTGATATTTGCTCGAAGTGCCGGTGATGCGGCGGGGCAGGATCTTGCCCTGCTCGTTGACGAACTTCAACAAGAAGTCGGCATCCTTGTAGTCGATGTACTTGATGCGGTTCTTCTTGAAGCGGCAATATTTCTTTCTCTTGGTATCAACCGCGATAGGGGTCAGATACTTGATGTCGTTGTTGTTCTGTGCCATTTTTCTGTTTTTTTAATGTTCGACATTAGGCTTCAGCTGCTGCTTCGGCGACTTTCTTGTTGCGTCTCTTCTCGTTGTAGGTGACGGCGTGCTTGTCGAGCTTCACGGTGAGGAAGCGCAAGATGCGCTCGTCACGTTTCAGCTCGGTCTCGACATCGGCGATGACATTTCCCTCGGCCTTGAACTCAATCAAGTGGTAAAAACCGGAGGATTTCTTTTGGATCGGGTAGGCCAACTTGCGCATACCCCAGTTCTCTTCATGAATGATCTCTGCACCATTTTTGGTCAGATGATCTTCATACTTCTTTACCGCTTCCTTCATCTGTTCGTCAGACAAAACGGGAGTTAAAATGAAAACGGTTTCGTACTGATTCATAATTTGTTGATTGTTAATGTTTTAATAATTTAAGTTGTGTTCCGAAAAACGTGGTGCAAAGGTACGAAAAAAATCTTTACCAGCAACGCTTGGCTTGAAATTTATTTTTCACATGCCTTCAGCATGTTTTCCAGCATGAACTCTGCCGCATGGCCGTCGCCGAAGATTTCGGGAAAATCGCGTGGCGGATTGTCCTTGAACACTTGCCAAGCCTGCATGATTGTTGCTTCGTCGGCATCGGCGAGGACGGCATTGCCAGTCTGCACGATTTCCACCCATTCCGTCTCAGGCCTGAGGATGATGCAAGGCTTCTTGAAAAAATAAGCCTCTTTTTGCACGCCGCCCGAGTCGGTCATCACAAGCTGTGCGTGGCGTTCCAAGGCAACCATTTCCAGGAAGGACACGGGTGGGATGAGGCTGATGTTCGTGTTGTTGAAAACTTGCTTCTGCAACTCCTCATTTAGGTTGCTTTTCAAGAGTTTGGATGTTCTTGGATGCAAAGGAAGCACGATTCGACATTCTTCAGAAAGCAGGATAAGTGCCTTGAAAATCGCGCTCAGCCTTTCCGGGTGGTCGGTGTTGCTGTCGCGATGGATGGTGGCCAAAACGAAAGGCGTTCCGCTGAGGTTCAGTCGGTCGATGATGTCGGTTTTCGTTTCGGCAATGTCGGCGAAATGCAGGCTGTTGTCGTACATGATGTCGCCGCAATGCCAGACTCTTGGATTGTCGATGCTTGGTGTAGAGGCCGTTGGGCCGGTCGAAACGCCGCTCTCTTCGACAGGAAATCCTTCGCGCTTCAGGTTCTCCAAACCAGCCTTGGTGGGCGTGAAGAGCAGGGTGGAGCAGTGGTCGCACACGATGCGGTTGATCTCCTCGGGCATGGCCTTGTTGAACGATCGCAGTCCTGCCTCGATGTGGACGATGGGCACATGGATTTTGGCAGCGGCCACTGCGCCTGCCAAGGTCGAGTTGGTGTCGCCGTAAAGCACGATGAAGTCGGGGCATTCCTTTAGTAATAGGGCTTCGATGCCTTCTGTCATGCGTGCGGTTTGCACGCCGTGCGATGCCGACCCGACGTGGAGGTTGTAGTCGGGGCGAGGGATTTGCAGTTCGTCGAAGAAAACCTGCGACATGTTCTCATCATAATGCTGTCCGGTGTGGACGATGATTTCCTGTATCTGGTTTGCGTAGTGGTTCCTGATGGCTCGACTCAATGCGGCTGCCTTGATGATTTGGGGTCTGGCCCCGATGATGGTGACGAGTTTCATGGTTCGTTTTGTTGTTAGAAGGTCATTTCTCCATGGTCGCGGAAACTGTGGTAGCGTTCGATGCCGATGATGACATGGTCGATGACGGCGATGTCCAACAGTTTTCCGGCGGCGACGAATTTCTTGGTTAGTATGCGGTCGTCCTCGCTGGGGCGTGGGTTGCCTGACGGGTGATTGTGCCCCAAAACGATGCAAGTGGCACCGAGATTGATGGCGTTCTTGAAGATGATTTTGGGGTCGGCGATGACGTTGGAAGATCCGCCGTTGCTGACACATTCCACCTTGAGCATGTGGAATCCCTGGTTGAGGTACATGACAAGGAAATGCTCCTGCCTAGGGTCATTGACATAAGGCAGGAATCTCTCGAAAATGTCCTTTGAGCCTTTCACTTCGGTGGATAGGTTGGCTTCGGCGGCGCGTCGGCGCTTGCCGAGTTCAAGAGCTGCCATGATGCTGATGGCTTTGGCTTCGCCAATCCCTTTATGGCACATCAGTTCGTCCAAAGTGAGGTTGGAAAGGCTGATGAGGTTGTTGCCGACGCCATCCAATATTGAGCGAGACAGTTCAACTGCCGACTGTGTGGCGTTGCCCGACCCGATGAGAATGGCGATGAGTTCAGCATTGCTGAGTGCTGACTTGCCTTTGTTCATCATCTTCTCGCGTGGGCGGTCGTCGCTGGCCCATTCCTTGATAGACTTCTTCTCGTTGCTCATTTCGGCTGGCTTATTTTTCGGCAAAGATAGGGGATTTTGTCAATATGACAGCAAAAAAGCCCCTTCCATGGTGTAGAAGGGGCACTTGCATCTATGAAAAAAACAAACTTTACGCTAACTTGGCGGTGTGTTTCGTCATCTTCGACTTCAAGTTGGCAGCCTTGTTTTTGTGGATGATGCCACGACGGGCCACTCTGTCGATAATCGAATAAATCTTGGAGAGCTGGGCCTCGGCCTCGCTCTTGTCGGTCAATGCTCTGAACTTCCTAACCTCGTTACGCATGTTCTTGGCATAATAACGGTTGTGCAGACGTCTCTTTTCGCTCTGACGAACTCTCTTTAGTGCATCTTTGTGGTTTGCCATATTTGTTATTCCTTATGTTTTTCTTTTGTTTTTATTCGGGCTGCAAAATTACAACTTTTCTCTGAATTGGGAACCAAAAAGATGAAATTTTTTCTTTTAATACCCTAAATCGTTGATTCTCCGACGAATGTAATTTTTTCTTCATTTCCGGCATGGACGATTTCGCCGAGCCTAAGATTAATAAATGTGTTCTTTTCGGTGGACGCATCTTTCAGCATAACAGGAACGTAATTCTCGCCATAGCCTCGTGCAACGCCCTTGCTGTCGATGCGCTCGATGAGCATCCTTTGGCTGTGGCCTTGCATCATCTCGAAATACTTGTTTTTGTTTTCTAGTGAAATCTGCCGCATCACTTCGCTGCGTTCGGTTTTCTCTTTTTCTGGCACTTGGTTGGGCATCGAAGCGGCTTTTGTGCCGGTGCGTTTCGAGTATTTGAAGGTGTGGATGTGGCTGAAGCCGATTTCGCGGGCGAAGTCGCAGCTTTCGTTGAAGGTCTGTTCGGTCTCGCCAGGGAAGCCCACGATGATGTCGGTGGTGAGGTTGAAGTCGGGGCGGAAGGCC
>ODAI011092864.1_pt1 | contig 13743 bp, 13 predicted proteins | sample 1539321 | NCBI WGS metagenome assembly ODAI01 (sample SAMN02144231, study PRJEB22623) | gut metagenome | biome: sheep rumen | host: Ovis aries | place: New Zealand
GGGCTGACGGTGATTCATCCTGACAGGGCATTGGACTTCATCGCACAACTGAAGATAGAGAAGATTTGGGGTGTAGGCCAAAAGACTGCCGAGAAGATGCACCGCATGGGTATCTTCACGGGCCTTGACCTGAGAAACATGTCGCTGAGCCGACTGACGCAGGAGTTCGGCAAGATGGGACAGGTGTTCTACGATTTCTCGCGAGGCATCGATAACCGGCCTGTCATCAGTGAGTGGGAGCGAAAGAGTGTCAGCTGTGAACAGACCTTCGAGTCGGACATCAGTGAGAATGCCGCCGTCACCATCCACCTGTATCACACGGTGCTGGAACTGGTCAGGCGCCTCGAGAAAAACGACTTCGAAGGCCGCACTCTGACGCTAAAGGTGAAGTTCCTGGACTTCCAGCAAATCACCCGCAGCATCACCGTTGACCATATTCTCCGCACCAAAGACGAGATCCTGCCGTTAGCGAAGCAGCTGATGCAGCAAGTGGAGTTCCACTCCCACCCCATCCGACTGTTAGGCTTGGGCGTTTCCAATCAAAAGAGTGCCACACCACAAGAAGAAAATCAATGGATTGAGCTGGAATTAGAATTTGAACCGTGGCCAGAATGACACTCGGATAACGTTGCGCTATCGATGGTATATTGTAGCAAGGTCGTTCGTAAGTCGTAACATAGGCCTTACACTGACCAAACAAAAGGTGGCCGAGACCTTCGGCAGAGGTTCGATTTTGTTTCAGTAGGGAAAGAAGAGGGATAGAACGCCCCAAGAAAGCTCCAAGAAAAGTGGTTCTATATAAAACCATGTTGAAAAGATACCTGAATAACACAAAAAACAGATTAAAAACGCATTTTTTATTAGGTCGGACATGTTTTGTCCGCCGCTACACATAATTTTGCCTCCGAAATTGGAATTATAGGAGATAGAATTATGAATCAGGACAAAGACCTCGCATTCCTTGCAACGTGTAACAATGAAGATCTTCGCACACTGTGCGATATACTCACCTACAATAACAAAGGTGAGGTCAGGTATAGTGAACAGCTGACTAATTCCGACGCCTACATCAAGCATTATCCAGAAAGGATGAACCTGATGGCAACGGAAATTGGAGAAGAGTTAAGAAAGTTTGGCAGCAACACCATCAAAACGTTCTGTCGTAAAGGTGAAGCTGACAGTTATGAAACTATTGTACGCCGCGTCTGTAAAAGGATGCGTATCAAGGTGAATGACAGTGACGATACTCAGGCTATGGAGCAAGAATTGTTAACCTCTATTTGTGAACAGGCTACGGCCAAGATGTCTGATGAAGAATTGAGGAAAATGGCCGACAAGGCAGGTATCCCCCACAAGAGTTTGAATCATCAGATGCTTGTCTCTGCTATCCTGTTTGCCATCCGTCGTAACACATATCTGTTAACGGAGATGATCTACTATGTCACATTTCGCATCGCTAACATGCTGTTAGGTCGCTGGATTACGATGATGGGAATGAGCACCGTAGGACGCTATCTGAGCATTGCGGCAGGTCCTGTCGGTTGGGCTGTTGTAGCAGGCTGGACTCTTAGTGACATCGCTTCTCCTGCCTATCGAGTAATGATTCCTGCCGTCATTATGGTGGCATCAATGCGTTTTCGTCAGTCAGCAGCAATCACTCAAAAGATATAAATTATGAAGGCAAGTGACATCATGCATCCAGAGGATGCCAAAGCTCTTCAGATGCTACGAAAGATAAAGGGCTTCGATGAATTAATCAGAGCCTCGATGGAATATGGCTACGAACAAGTGTTTCGTGGCGAAAACATGGGCTTCATGGTTAAAGTCAACAGTAGGAACTTCCCTGAACTCTATCATGCATTTAAAGGTGTAGCGAAACGCGTCGGCATCCGCGAGCCCGAATTATATATATACAACGACCCTGTAATGAACGCCTATACCTATGGTGAAACCAATACTTTTGTTGCTGTCAGCAATTCTCTTATTGAAAAGCTGACATTAGATGAAGTGCGCTCTGTCTTGGCTCATGAGTGTGGACACATTCTCTGCCAACATACATTATACAATACGCTGCTTCGCACTATTGAGGAATTAGGCATCCTGTTGAGAGTAATATCTCGTGCAGCCTTTGGCCCTATTCTGATGGCTATGCAGTATTGGAGTCGAAAGAGCGAACTTTCCGCTGACAGATGTGCGGCCGTCGTTGTTGGCGAACGGACATTCCAGACGGCCATGCTGAAACTTACATGTGGAATGTCCACCATTCAAGGCAGCCCCTATCAATTGGTAGAACAAGCCAAAGAGTATCATCGTTTTGAAAATGACTCCTGGTGGAACCGCATCCAACAAAATTGTCGTGTAGCTTTCAACAGCCATCCTCAAATGTGTGAGCGTGCCTGGGAGATTGATCGTTGGAAAAACTCCTGGCAGTATAAAAGATTAAGAAACCAATAAAAATGAGAATTATGAAAAGGTTTATTGCCATCGACAGACTTACTTCACCTTTAGATCCCTTGAATAATATCGAACGGATTATGAGAAAGAGTGAACAACGTGATAATATTCACAACCCTTACTATCTTTTGTATAAGGGATATGTCAAAGATACACCACTCATGAGAATTTTAGCAAAGGACATTTTCTTTTGTCGCTATTCCTTCCAGAAATTATCATCTGACAACTATATATCTTCGGATGGTACAGACTATGACAAGTTGCAACATATATTGCAATATGAGTATGGTCTGAAAATTGATATTGAACGATTTTTCAAATGTCATCGTCTCTATCGCCTCATGCAATATGTGGAGAACAACACTTCTCAGGAGCATTTGAGTGAACTGATGACAAGAGAAAGCAAGGAGCAAGAATTTCGACAAGAGTTGCTTCAGATGCTCACTGACTGTTGCGATGGCCGAACCCCACACCTTGACAGCAATCCCGCGTTTACTGAAATTGATTTTAACAAAGTTAACTTTGAACTGTATCACAAGTATCGTATATACCTATCTATGCTTGAGCGACGCCAGCTTAACACAATTAATGCCATCATTACCCAAGTTATTTACCGTTTTAGGGACGGTGGAAGAATATAACATATGATAAGTTGCTTCTGCAATCAATCAAATGTCACTAATTGTATTACAGAAAATAAAAACATGTTACGAGTATGAAAAGAATTATTGCAATCATCAGTGCGGCTACTACGGTATTGGCTTTTTACAACGAGGCAAGACGTGCTGGACTTGTCGAATCACTTAATATTGAGCCCATCAATTTGTTTGGTCATAAGGGGAAAAACCGTAAAAAAGACGAAGAATACAAAGCAAAATTGTTAATCTGAATAAAAAAACAAGTCCAAAAGAATTTCTTTAGAAAATTATTTGTATCTTTGTAGCATTCATTATAGATGCAATTCTTACAACCTAAAAGAAAAAAATGATGTTGGAGAATACAAAAGCTGTAATTGCAGCGGAAATAATAAAAAGTACTATTTGTGAGGATCCCGCGCCGAAGCCAGGGTCAGGGACGGTTAATATCATAAAGACATTGAAGAAGGATATAGAATTTTTCAAGCCTTACAGATTGAACCATTTTGCACAACAATGACAAACAGGGTATGAAAAAAAAGACAAACGAATTTGCAAAAATTGGGAAACTCGTAGATACCATATTATCACGGTATCGAGAAGTTAAAAAAGATTGCGGTATACCTGATAATGGATGGCATAGTCGCACTATTGAACGTATTGCGACACCATTCATCAAAGGATATTTTACTTTAGCTGTTGTGGGTAAAGTCAGTTCTGGGAAGTCTACCTTTATTAATGCCCTCCTCGGATGTAAAGATCTCCTCCCTACGGGTCACGATCAAACAACTTGTGGTATTACTTACATCGAATATGGAGAAAAGCCAGAAGTAACAATTGTGTTTGGTGACGGACACAAAAAAGTTATAAAGAATAACATAAGTGGAAAGATTAAACCTCACGTAGCAATTCCTGAAAAGTATCATCTTCTACCAGTTAACAATATAGATGATATGATTATGGGAGGATATGACTTTAATAAAATATGGAAGGTACATGATCAGTTAGAGGAAGAGACTTTTTGCTCTCCAATTGACAAGAATTTATTAAAGGATTACGTTGATCATCGCAAGAAAAAAGATATAGCTGTTGAAGTTCGAATGAAATATCCTTTCAACGAAGAATTGAAGGGATGGCGAGTTATTGATACTCCAGGTATAGGTGCCATTGGCGGAATCGAAACACGCACGAAACAATTACTTGCTACTCAGAAAGAAGATGGCTCTCGTGAGGTTGACGCAATCATTTTCTTGCAGAATGGAAGTCAAACACTTGATCAAACTGATACAAAAAAGTTTGTAAAAGAACAGCTTGACAATTTTACGGAATCAGACAAGGACAGACTTTTCTATATCTTAACACACAGTAGTTCATCAGACTTTTTAAATCACAAGGAAAGTAAGATCAGTTTTATTAATCATAATTATGGTGAAAAAATAAAAGTCCTATCGTATGCAGATAGTCTTCTATATACATTCTTGAATGACCTTGAAGACAGCAATGTAAGTTTAGATCAATATGATGATTTTGAGAAACCAAATGATTGGTCTGATGACGAATGGGATGCCATAATGAGCATTATGGACTATGCCAAGCGTCAACTAAAAAAACAGGGCGATTCGTTCAATCATGATACGATGTTAAGACTCGTTCAATCATGGTCTCACTTTGAAGAACTTAAAAACGATATTAACACCTTTGCAAAGAACGAAAAACAAAAGACCTTAAGCAGTCTGCTTAATCTTATTGCTACTGATTATCTCGGATTTGTTCATCAGTTAGAAAAAGACAAAAAACTTGTTGACGGTGATTTAGCCTCAATTAATGAAGAGATTAAAAAAGTCGATAATAGAAAACAAGAGTATAATGTGCTTGCTCAGAAAGCAGACAACTTAATTAAGATTGACAGGATCAATGCGGAATTCGATTTTATTGAAAAAGAGTTACTTGCATTTGAAGAATTGAAATCTATTGATAGCGTTAGGACTTCTGTGACCAATCTTTTTGATTCTGTACAGAAGAAAGAAAAAGAGGTTTTTGAAGATATAATTAAACAGTTTTCTGGTTTTTTTAAAGAATTTGACTCTACAGACATTGTCTTAGGGTCAATTGATTTTAAAGCAATCGAAAATGAAGCTACATCCAAAAGTAAAGAATCCTATGTTATTGAACCTGCTCGTGTAATAAAGCACACAACTAAAGCTGACGAAAGAATCCCGGCAAAATACGGAACAAGGACTAATGCAGAAACAAAACTAAGGGAGTTCAAAGCATTAACTTTGAAACGAGCAAGAGGTCAAAGAGATCTGCTATTGCCACAAGTCAAGGAAAAGGTTGATAATATGAGAAATCAGATTTTCGATGAACTCGATGCGAAGATAAAAGAAGAATTGGACCGCTTGGAAAAATTAAAATCCCAATTAGCTAGAAAGGAAGAATTTAAAGCAGAGAATGATGTATTTATTACAAAAGCTCGTGCTGCATCAAAAGAACTAATTAAACTTGCTCAAGATTATGGATACGAATTATAGAAACATTATTATGATGGATGTTGTTCGTTTAGAAACAGAAGTCCGCCAAAAGGCACTAGAGTATTTAGATGACATTTCCGAAGGAAATTTAAAAGCCTTTGCAGAATCTACTAAAAATATTGCTCAGTCTGTATTGGAAAATTATTTCCTTGCCGTTGACGACATCTATACTAATGGTGCCCTAAAAATTGAGAACAGTGAGATATACAACAAATTTATTGATTTTCATGATGGATATCGTGCTCAGATGAAGAAGTGGGCAACAGAGAACGAAATAACCATTGGTGAAATGGTGATTACTCCGACACTTCAATATCCAGAGATTGAGAATGAGAACATAACAAAGAAACCGATTGCCATCGCAGGAGTTGGCACACTCGTAGCCGCAGGTCTTATCATATTCAGCAAAATGTGGATTGCTGTTGCTGCAGAGTTACTTACTTTAGGCGTTTCTGCTTATTCTTATAAGAAAAGCAAAGAATCTCGGGAAACAAGGTACGCCTTTAGAGTAAAAAAGTACGAGATGCAGATCGAACAAGAAAAAGCCCGCCTTGTTAACGGACTTATAAAAGACCTCAAAACATGGTTAGGTAATGCAGAATCTTTCTCGAATGATGTTATTTTGAAGTTTGGTATACAATAAAATATGGGGAAAATACAATATAAGGATAACCAGCAGAGCGAAGTTGGACAAGTTCTGCCTGTAGAATATGAAGACGCTACTTCTGCACATGATGTTGCATATGAGAACATTGATAAAGCAGAATTAGCTGATGCTTGTCATCAAGTCTTTGACAGCATGGTAACCAGAGATTACCTGCATTCTTTAAGTTTGTGCAAGGTGAAGCCACTGGCAAGTACATCTGATTATACTAAGGTACGCTGGTTTCGTATAGATAAGATAGTCATGGAAAAAGATGTATTTTTCGCTGACAAATTATCCATGCTGTATATGTCACTGCACAAAACAGCCAGAAACATTATTCTTGTGTTGAATAAGCAAAATGATGCCGATATTGAGTTATACCTTGGCGCAAGAGATTTTTCAGGAAAGAGCAGTGTGTCAGGAAACATACTCAAGGCTGGCTTAGAAGGTTATTTCCCAGGTATAAGATTTGTGAATAAAGAAATAGACGCATTAAATAATTTCGATAATCCTGCAGTATCGTCTGTCTCCGCAATAGCTTCTTTACGCGATGATAAGAAAGAAGATTTCGTCCAGGGAATAGAAAGGCTTATAAATGCCACATCTTCTATTCCAAAGTTTAGGGCTTTTTTTGTTGCTGATAGCGTTGAAGATAAAGAGGCAAACGCAATGATAAACGCCTTTACCAACCTATATTCTAGCCTTTCCCCTGCCGAGACACTTCAAATGACATTCAATGAGAGTGAAACTAAAGGTGTTTCAGAATCATTTACAGAGAATTTCTCAGAATCCATAGGAGAGTCTATATCCAAGACTGTAACCCATACAGATGGCTATTCTGATAATGAGACAGAAAGTGATACAGAAACGGCAGGCAATAGCGAAAATTACAGTAGGAATATCCTCACATCCATCTGGAAAGGTATAGTAGGAGGAAGAACAGGCGGTGGAAAGAACTATAGCAATAGTTCCACACGATCACAGACTATAGGGAAGAACTTCTCTGATTCCGAAGCCAACCAAAAAGGTTCAAATAGAAACACGACCAAAGGAACTGCCAATCAGAAAGGTTCGAACGAGTCAACGACCACTGGTTCTTCAAAGCAGATTACCTACAAGAACCGTACGGTAAAATTCTATTTAGACATTCTTGACAAACAATTGGAACGGCTTCAGAATGGTCGGCCTTTCGGTCTATGGTCGGTTGCTACATACTTCGTCGCCAATGACCCAACAACTGCGCAGCAACTGTCAAATATTTACAGAGGCTCAATTATTGGTGAAGAAAGCGGGTTGGAAACATGTGCCATCAACACATGGACAGAAAAGAAAAGCGTTGAGGAGATTAATCATTATCTTGAAAACAGTCTTCATCCTCGCTTTGATTTCAATTCACTCGATGTTTCAGCAGGATCTGTCGTTAATAGCAAAGAACTTGCTATTCACCTATCGCTGCCACAGAGCAGCGTCCCAGGAATTATTGTTCAGGAACGAGCCTCATTTGCACGAAATGTATTTTCAAACAAAAAGAAAGGAAAAGAAATCCGTTTGGGCAATATTGTTCACCTTGGACAGGAATCAAACACCTCTGTAAATTTAGACATAGAGGAACTGACAAAACATTTGTTCGTAACGGGCTCTACAGGTAGTGGTAAATCAAATACCATGTACCTTCTTCTTAAACAACTTAAGGAAGCAGATATAAAATTTATGGTTATCGAGCCTGCGAAAGGCGAATATAAGCATGTATTCGGAGGCCTTGACGATGTCGCAGTCTATAGTCATACAAACAAAATAGGTAATCTATTGCAGATAAATCCTTTTGTGTTTCCATATCAGCATGTTGATGTGTTAGAACACATCAAGCGTATCGTGGGAATTTTCAATGCATGTTGGTCGCTTTATGCAGCTATGCCATCAATTCTTGAGCATTCAATCATTACAGCATATGAAAAATGTGGATGGGATGTAGATGCCTCTGAACACAAATTTGAGAAGCCTATATTCCCAAGTGTTGATGATGTTGTAGTCTGTGTGAAGGATTATATCGATCGTTCGGATTATTCAGCAGATACGAAAGGTGATTATAAAGCAGCAATAGAAAAAAGGCTTCAGGATCTTTGTGAAGGAATGTTTGATAAAATGTTTAACAGAGGTTCTATTTCTGACGAGGATCTTTTCAATAATAACACCATAATTGATTTGAGTCGAACTGGTTCTCCTGAGACTAATGCTCTAATTATGGGATTTTTAGTGATTAAATTGAATGAGTTCCGTATGTCTGAAGGTGGAATGAATAAGCCTTTAAGACATGTGACTGTGCTTGAGGAAGCCCATAACTTGCTCCGCAAGGTGTCGACAACCCAATCAATGGAAACAGCAAATGTAGCAGGGAAATCAGTAGAAATGATTACTAATAGTATTGCAGAGATGCGAACATACGGAGAATCATTTATCATTGTTGATCAGTCGCCTTCATTGTTGGATTCGGCAGCTATTAGGAATACCAACACAAAAATTGTATTATCCCTTCCAGATATTGAAGACAGAAAGGTTGCCGGAGGTTCTATGTCTTTAAATGATGAGCAAACAGACGAAATTGCACGCCAGAATCAAGGTGAAGCGATAGTATATCAGAACCATTGGGAAGAGCCCGTTCAGTGTAAGGTCGATCTTTTCAAAGAATATGAAAAGGACTTTGTGTATAGTAAAAGTACGCCATTTTGCAAGAAAGCAAATAGAGTTTACAAAACAGAAATCGTAGAGTTTTTGTTACATCCATATCTGAATAAGGGTTTTGATATTAATTCTTTAATAACTATTATTAGAGAAACCGAAATTCCAACTGCTATCAAGTTCAGTCTCATGGATTTGATAGAGGAATATAAGAGTACTAATGAATTGAAGATATGGAAGGATTACAATTTTGCAGATCTTGCATTCATCCTTAAGCAATACTTGAACCTTGATAGTGAGTATAACAAAATCACGTCTCAATATACTAACATGAAACAAGTTCGTATAAAGCTTGATGTAATATTGAAAGAAAGGTTCAAGAATGATTTATATAGGGCATTCCTATACTATGTGGAAATGTGTTATGTACGTAATAATGCACTTTACGAAGACTGGCGCAAAACATTCTAATCAAATCAAATGAAATTGTAATGGATATTTTTAAAAACTCCGAAATAAACCATAAGGAAACTTCCTTGGGAAACAAACCTTTTTCCGATGCTTTCGTAGATAAATTAAATGATGATTTCGCTGAAGCTCAGAAGGTTTGTGAAGTTTCAAACGACCTTGTTGAATCTATTAAGGAGTTACCAGTAAAAGACATGTCTGAGACAACCGTATTTGTTGACAAACTAACAGATGTATCAGAAATTGATTTTATTTTGGGACTCTTCTCAAATGAATTCCTTAATAGCATTCATAACAACTATGGCTTTAATTTGTCAGACAAAGAGATTGCAGAATCGGTACAAAAGGCTAGTAATTTCTTTCATTTAAGTTCACCAAAAGATATTCGAGAGGACTGGACTACTGGTGTTATTTTGGGAATGAAGCAGAAGGGGAATGATGATGTCTTATGCTTCAATAGGGAACAAATGAAGGAGATGGGCATTACGGATCGGGAAGGTTTTGACCTTGTAATGACCCATGAGGGGGCACATCGCGCTTTACAATTTATGGAAGGTCGATATAATTCACATCAGGAGGAGTTATGTTGTGATTTCCTTGCAGGAGTACGTGCAGGCCTTAATGGCATGGAAGAAGAAAAGCTTGTCAAATCATTAGAAGAAACAACAGAGAGCACATCACATCCTGATGGCATGCTGAGAGCAGAAGCAATAAGAGCCGGTGCTCAATATGCAAAAGAATATATGGCAATAAATAATGAAGCACCAACATTTTCTAAATGCTTAGAGCGTTTTGATAAGAAGCTTGATGAATTGTCAGGTAATATTCTTGATGTTACACAGGATATAAACTTGAAAAATGAATTCGTAGACAATGCCAAACTAAAAGCTTTCGTGGACGATAAAGCCTACCATTTGCGAGAAGCCCAAACCGCCAAAGAATGGGAAGAATGGCATCACAAAAGAGCTAACGAAGCAATTGCAAAGGGCGACTTGTCATCTGCAAAGGATCACAATTCTAGAGCACAGACCTACGAGAGACAGTCAAAAGAACATCTTGAATCAGCTTCTAAATGTACTAAATAATGGAACCCATAACAGCAACACTAACGACTGCTAAGGAAATATACGAGGCAGCTAAAACTATTCAGAAGGTTTATAACGTTTCAAAAGAGATGAAAACCGTTGCTGAATCTGAAGGGAAGGATCAGATTATGGCAACTAAAGATTTTGCTGGTACTGCTGCAAATTTGAAACAGGAAGCCAAAAATGAAAAGGCAGATTCTTCAAGCAAAGAATTGAAGAATGAAGGAGACTTGCATTATTATGAAAATAATGAGCTACATCTTCCCAAGGAGGAGTTCGTGGACAAATTAGAACCAACTCATGTTAATGAAGAACATGTCACTGAGAGTGTGACTTTCGTTGAGAGACTCTCAACTGAAGACGCACCAAAGACACTACAAAAGACTCAGGATATATATGTAGACAGATTATCATCTAACGAAAGTGCTTGTTCTGGTGAAGAACTAAAGGGATATTATTCTAATACTTTGCAAAGCGAATCAACCAAAGAGACGATTGAGCAAAATCCATTAGATTCAAATAATACAATAGATTCCACACCAGAAAAAAATCCAGAGGGTTTGACTGAACAAGAAAAACAAGAAATTAAAGATAAAACCGGATGGTCTGATAAAATAGTAAATGCTATTCGTACAAAAGAAGAAGCACAAGTATATATTGATGCTGGGTTAGTTGAGGGAGAGGTTAATGGCAAACCTGCACTCCTTCAGCCTAATATTGATGGTAAAGCATGTAATGAACCTAAATGGCCAGATTGGAGCAACAAGGATCTAGCAGAAGAAGGTTATCCACCCAGAGACAAAAACGGTCGTCCTTATGAGCTTCATCACATTGGTCAAAATCCAGACTCACCCCTTGCAGAATTGACATATGAACAGCATCATTGTGATGGAAACTTTAAAATACTACATACATTTGATGAGTCTTCTATAGATAGAATGCAGTTCAATAAAGAGAGAAAAGAATATTGGTCAGAACGTTCAAAAACATTATAAATATGAATAACATTATTAAAACTATTGAATCCTTCAAACGCAAAAGGTTCACAGGTAGTATTTCCACCGATTTGATTCACAATGCGGAGAATGAACTTGGATTAAAACTTTCAAAAGAATACAAGGATGTTCTACAAAAATATGGCTCGCTCTGCATAAAGGGAGAAGAATTTTTGGGAATAGATAATGACAATTATGATATTGTAAAAGCAACTAAAGATGCCAGGATTAATGACAGTAATTTCCCTTTGGATGCATACGTGATAGAAAATACTGCAATTGAGGGTATTCTAATTATACAGAAGGATACATGTGAATTGTTTACTTATCAGCCTAATGGTCAGTTACAACCTCTATCAGACACCCTTGAAGAGTATCTTTTAAGTTTATAAGTTGCATGTCAAAACTGAAGAAATGCCTGTATCTGATTAATCTGTTGGAGCGTAAGGGTGCTCTAACATTGAAAGAGATTAATGAATATTATCAGTATTCGTCACTCTATGAAGGAGAAGAAATACAACCACGCACGTTCTTACGATATAAGGACTATATTGACGAGACCTTCCCCTGCTATATAGAGTATAATCAACGAACGGGTAAATATGAGTTATATCGCCACAATGCCTTATATGGTGAAGACGATTCTCTCTACGATTATCTACTTTCTGCCTATCATATCGAAGGGATGACAGAACTGGCGCTCAAACACCGCGACAAGATTATGCTGTCAGAGGCTCCCACTGGAGTTGAGAACGTACAGTTAATACTTGAAGCGATTGATAAGAACAAGGGTATCGAATGCGAGTATTACTCTTTTAACCATAAGACTGTTAAGCATCAACGTCTTATTCCATATTTCCTTAGAACATGGGAACAGCGTTGGTATCTTGCGGCAGAACTAGATAACAGGCATCATGGTATTTCGATTTTTGCACTTGAAAGAATGGAAAATATCATGCTGACTGAAGAAAAGATGTTCCCGACTCACAAAGTAACTGCAGAAGAATACTTTGATGGAAGCTTTGGAGTAAACCATTCTGATGACCAAAAGCCAGAAAAGATAAGGATTAAAGTCTACGGAGCACAGGTAGAGTACGTCAGAGCTTTGCCAATTCATGAATCGCAAGAAGAAGTTGAGAAAACTCCAGAATGGAGTATTTTTGAATATCGACTTGTTCCATGCTATAACTTCTATCAACAGCTTTTATGGCATAGAGAAAAACTGGAGGTCATTGAACCACAGTATGTCCGTGATGAAATAAAGATAGCTATACAGAAGATGCTTGAACATTATAATCAATAAAACTATCGACATTCTATCGGCAAGTTATTCGCCAACTTTGACTTTTAGGATAGAGGTCTCTTCTCCTTGTAGTATTTATCGGGTTCTTCTTTGTACATATCGTCCAACTTGCGGTTGATATCCCCTTCAAGGGTCTGGACGGTATAGAACCAGTCCGTCGGAACGGGACCTATTTCGTAGCGATGGGAGACATCACTCTCTTCCGCATAGGCAATGACCAGCACCTTCAGGTTCGGTTTGTGGAAGAACCAGGAAAGTGAATAGACATCATCGGCTATCTGCTGAACGATCTTGTCATAAGTATATTGTGTCTGCTGCTTTCCCTCTCTGGCATCTTGGTATAGCTCGTCATCGGTACCCACATGGAAGAAGCGTCTCGGTATATAATAGCTATCCTGATGGGAGTCTAACCTGAAATGATGCTTGCCAGGAATCTTGGAAAGTTCAATGACGACAGTATCTGACAATTCTTCTTGCGAATCAATGGCTTTCCAGTTTGATATTGTTATCCCCCTTCTTTCCAAGCCCACCAGCAATTCGTCATAACCGCACACATGCTCCCTGGCATTGTAATCGGCTGCATCCTTCAACGCTGCCAAAGGAACGGTATCACCAGTCTTGCCAATAATCAACCGCTCAAGACCATCAGATATGTCTTCATCTTCTAATACCCTCCAGTCGTCATCAACTATCGGGAAAGTAATAAAACGGTTGCAATAGTATTTCTTCTTATCCTCTTCTGTAGCCTCACAAATCAATACGCCTTTGAGGTCGTAGAAATACGCGCCGATGCGGATAACTTTTTTCTCATGATCAAGCTTCACTTCAAAGCTCTTGCGGACATCCTCTGTACTGGCCGCCTCGTTGACGTTCTTACCAGAATCATCGATTTCCTTATGGTCAACGGATTCCAGAACCTTGAACTTTGTTTGCAGGGCATCTTCCTTGAA
>ODAI014503626.1_pt1 | contig 13743 bp, 9 predicted proteins | sample 1539321 | NCBI WGS metagenome assembly ODAI01 (sample SAMN02144231, study PRJEB22623) | gut metagenome | biome: sheep rumen | host: Ovis aries | place: New Zealand
CAGCAGGGCGGAGGCCGTGTGGAAGAAGGCGTGGACGGTAACGCGCTTCGCCGCGCAGAAGGCCTTGACCGCCGCCATATCCAGCTGGGAGGCCAGGGTCAGCACGCCTGTGGCGGGCTTTTGGCCCCGAACGTCCTTGGGGGGCAGGAAGTCATGCTCTGCCCCATCCAGGAGATTGTGGTAATAGGCCTTGGCCTGCTCGTATCGCGCGCTCTGCCGGGCCTTCTTTTCCTCCAGGGCGGCCTCAAAGCCGGTGTAGCGCTCCGGCTCCAGGGCGGCGCCGGCGTAGGCGCTGTTGATGTCCTCGATGAGCACCGCCTCGCTGGTGCCGTCGCAGAGGATGTGGTGCAGTTCCAGGAAGAGGTAGTTGGCCTCCGGGGTCTTGTAGATCCGCATTCGGTAGAGCCGGCTGTTGAACAGCTCGAAGGGGGTCACCAAGGGCTCCGGCAGGCGGTCTGTCTCGATGAGCTCCGCCACGGGCTGCTTGGGATCGTCCCGGCAGACCCGGATCTCCCCGTCCTCCTGGACAAAGAGCTGCATTTTCAGATAGGGATGGGCCTGGATGGTCTGCTCCAGCGCCGCCTTCAGCCGGGGCAGCTCCACCTTCGGGGACAGCTTGAAGAGATAGGGAATGTTATAGACGGTGGAGCCGGGCTTGGCGATGCACTCCACCAGAATGCCGTTCTGGGTCTCGGTGAGGGGGTAATCGGAGAGGATCTCGTACTCCTGGGCGGCCTCGCTGCTCTGGACAAAGCGCTCCAGGGCCTCCACGCTGCTGTTGGCCTTCAGATCCCCGATGGTGAAGGGGACGCCGAATTCCTTTGCCAGCAGGACGTTCAGCTTGATGGCGCCGATGGAGCTCAGACCCGCGTAGAACAGATCCTGGTTGACGCCGAATTCCCGGGAGCCGATGACCCGGGCCGCGCAGTCGAAGATCCGGCGCTGGGTCTCATTTTTGGGCGGCACCAGCCGCTCCGCCTTCCTCTGGGGCACCGGCAGGGCCCGCTTGTTCACCTTCTGGTTCTGGTTCAGAGGAATGGCGTCGATCTGCATGGTGACGGCGGGGACCATGTAGGGGGGCTTGTTTTGCAGGATAAAGGCGTTGAGGGCGTCCACGTCCACATTCTGATCCGAGACCACGTAGGCGGCGATGAACTTGCCGCCTCCCTCCTGGTCGAAGGCCTGGACGGTGGCGTCCTTGACGCCCTGGAATTTCCGAATGACCCCCTCCACCTCGCTGAGCTCGATGCGGAAGCCCCGGATCTTCACCTGGCCGTCGCTGCGGCCGATGAAGTCCACCACCCCGCCGGGAAGCATCCGGACCACGTCGCCGGTGCGGTAGACCCGGCGGTAACGCGCATCCGCGTCAAAGGGATTGTCCAGGAAGGCCCGGGCGCTCTGCTCCGGGCGATTGAGATAACCCCGGCCCACCTGGGGGCCCGCGCAGAGCAGCTCGCCCGGCACGCCCAGGGGAACCCGGCGCAGCTGCTCATCCACCACGTACTGCCGCAAATTGGGCAGAGCGGGGCCGATGAGAATCCGCTCATAGAGCTGGTCCACGGGGTAGTGGTTCACAAACACGGTACACTCCGTGGGGCCGTAGGCATTATACAGGCCGTAGGTTTTTGGGGGCTCCACGGGCACCAGCCGCTCGCCGCCCACGGTGAGGTACTTGGGGTACTCCGCCTCCGGGAAGAGCTCCGCATACTGGCGGCCCACCTGGGTGGTCATGAAGCTGTGGGTGATTTTGTGGGTCTGGAAATAGTCCCGGATGGCCAGCATGTCCAGGCGGATCTCCTCCCGGATGACGTGCAAAGCGGCGCCGGCGCTCAGAGTGGGCCAGGTGTCCATCATGCTGGCGTCGAAGCCAAAGCTGGCGTAGGCCGCCGCCCGGCTCTCCGGGCTCAGCCGGTAGTAGTCCCGGAACCAGCCGCAGAAGGCGGCCAGATTCCCCCGCTCCAGGATGACCCCCTTGGGGACGCCGGTGGAGCCGGAGGTGTAGAGCAGGATGAAGCGCTGGGCGGGATCGTAGTCCTGCTCCGGCGCCCGGGCCGGGGTCAGGGTTGGGATTTCGTCGGTATAGAGCACGGGGCCGGTATAGCCGGGCACCCGATCCATGAGGCTCCGCTCCGCAATGAGGTATTTGGCTTCGGCGTCCCGGATCATGAATTCCAGCCGCTCCGGGGGATAGCTGGGGTCCAGGGGCTGGTAGCCCGCCCCGCATTTCAGCACGCCCAGAGGGGCGGCCGCCATATAGATGCCCCGGGGGATCAGAATGGACACTACGTCCTCCCGGCCCACGCCCTTTCCGGCCAGGAAGGCCGCCAGGGCGTCGCTGAGCCGATCCAGCTCCCCATAGCTGAGGCGGGTATCGCCGCAGACCACGGCCTCGTGCTCGGGCTGCTCCGCCGCCCGCTGCCGGAACAGGGTGACCACGTCGCCGCAGTCCAGCGCTTTTTCCCTGCGGTTGGCGGCTTCCAGCCGCTCCAGCTGGGCCGGGGCCAGCAGATCCACGTCGGCAAGGCGTTCCACCCGGGTCAGCTCCAGCAGGATCTTCTCAAAGCTCTCGTGCATGGCCTGCACCACCTCGTCGTGATACCGGTCCATGGGGTACACCGCCCGCAGGGTGACGACGCCCTCGGCCCGCCACACGGTGTATTCAAATTCCTCCTTGGCGTCCGGAGCGGCATAATACACCGGGGTGGTCTCGCCGCCGCAGAAGGAAATCCGGGGCAGCATATCCCCCTGATAGGAAAACAGGACCTTGGGCCGCAGCTCCGTCTCGGCGCAGAAGTCCGCGAAGGAATAGAGGTCGAAGCCGCGGTTTTGATCAATCTGCCGATCCAGCTCCCGGAGCAGCTCCGCGGGGCTTTTATCGTCGGTAAGCTCCGCCAGAACCGGGTAGGTTTTTACAAACATACCCACGGTATCTCTCAGGCGCTGATCTCTGCCGTGGTGCACTGTGGAATACACCACGCTTTTGCTGTTGGTATATCTGGAAAGCAGCAGGGCGAAGGCGGCGTTGAACAGGGTGCTGAGCTTCACCCCCTGCTGTCGGGCGAAGTCCTTCAGCGCCTGGGCGCTCAGCGCCTTGATGGGGTAATCCAGCACCTTGGCCTCGTGAGGCCGCGCGTTGGCGTCCTCGTAGAGCTGGGTGGCGGTCTCCACCCCCTCGAAGCGCTTCAGATAGTAGTCCCGGGCCTCGGCATAGGCAGCCGAGGCCAGCCGCTCCCGCTCCTCCAGGGCAAAATCGTTGGCGCTGAAGCCCTCTGGCTCCACGGGCAGGCCGTTGTAGGCCTCGTCGATCTGCCGGGTCAGAATGCCGAAGGAGAGGCCGTCAAAGATGACGTGGTGGACGTCGAGGAAGAGCAGCTTTTCCGCCGGGGTCACGATGACGGCAAAGCGGCAGAGCAGATCCCGCTCCAGGTCGAAGGGCTTCACATAGTCCCGAAGCTCAAAGCGCTCCGCCCAGAGCACTGGGATCTCCGGGCCCTCGGCTTCCCGGCGCAGGTACTTGCAGACCTCGCCGTTCTCATCCTGGACGAAGCCGGTTCGCAGGACGGGGTGGGCGGCGAGCACCTGGGCGATGGCCGCCTTCAGCCGGTTCAGATCCACGCCCTCCGGCAGCCGGATCGTGAACGGGTTATTGTATGCGGTGTTCCGGGCGGTCATTTGCTCTACGTAGACGCCGTATTCCGTTTTGGAAAGTAGATAGCGATTCATAGACATCCCTCCAGATTCAGATTGTTTTGATAAAAGCGGGGTCCAGCCCGCTGAGCTTCTCGTCCGCGCACAGGCTCAGGGCAAAGCCCTCGAAAATCGCGCTCCGGATGGACAGGCCCGGGGGCAGCTCCTCCTCCAGAGCGGGTATTTGCTTCGGGTCGGTATAGCCCCCCAGGGCCTTATAGAGGGCTTCCTTCCTGGTCCAGAGAATGTGAAAGCGCTTCATCGGCTCCTCCCGGATCCAGGCAAGCTCCGCCGGACCCAGAGCCGCCGGGGCGGCGCTCAGATTGTCGGGATCCAGGCGCTCCAGGTCGACTCCGACCCGGCGCCCCTCCCCCACCGCCAGCAGGCAGCGGCCCCCGCTGTGGGACAGGCTGAAGACGGGGCCCTGCTCCAGATACGGTCTGCCCGTCGGGGTGCAGCCCAGGCTCGATTCCCGCTCCACCCCCAGGGCCCGAAGCAGCAGGACCCCGGAGCCGATGACGCTGCGGCGGTCCTCCTCCCGCCGCATCCGGCAGGCCCGGGCATAGCGGGCGGGAAAGCGCCTGCGAACCAGCTCCAGGTCCGCCTGGGTGAGCGTATAGGAATCCAGCATATATAAGCGCACAGCCGCGCCACCTCCCCTTCCCCGCAGGACCTGCAGGCACATTTTGGAATATTATAACATATTTCTGTATGTTTTGAAAGTATTTTTCCGGAATTCCTTCGGATTTGCCGGGCTTTTATAACGCGGCGCCTCCCTGCGGAAGCAGGGAGGCGCCGGGGCGTTTATTCTTTTTTCGCCGGGCCGCTGAGGCAGAAGCGGAGGCTCAGGATCGTGGCAACGGTCCAGCCGATGGGCCAGGCGCACCAGATGCCGGTGGAGCCCAGGCTGGTTTTGGAGAGGAGGATGGCCAGCACCACCCGGAGGATCAGGTCTGTGAAGGTGGCGATCATAAAGAGCTTCATGCGCTTGGCGCCTCGGAGCACGCCGTCGGCGGCCAGCTTGGCGGAGACCACAAAATAGAAGGGCGCCAGGATCTTCAGATAAATCACGCCGGTGCGCACCGCCGTTTCGGTGGGCTCGTCGATGAAGAAGCGCACCAGAGGCTCCCCCAGGAAAAAGTAGGAAACGGCGAAGATCAGACTCAGGATCCAGATAATCTTGATGCCCGCCCGAAAGCCCTCCCGGACCCGGGCGCGCTTCCCGGCGCCGATGTTCTGGGCGGTGAAATTGGAGATGCCGTTGCAGAGGGTGGTGAAGGAGGTGATGACCAGGTTGTTCAGCTTGACCCCCGCGGCATAGCCCGCGATGACGCCGGAGCCGAAGCCGTTGATGACCCGCTGGATCACGATATTCCCCACGGAGATGAAGCTCTGCTGGATCACGCTGGGCACGGCGATGCGCAAAAACTGGACCAGGATTCCCCGGTCAAAGTGCTTGGGCTGCTCCTCCGTTTTCATGCCCCGCAGGCGGCGGAAAATCGCAGCCAACGCCAGCAGGCAGCTGACTCCCTGGCAGAGGAAGGTGGCCCAGGCCACGCCGGCCACCCCCATTTTGAACACCGCCACAAAGAGCACGTCCACCGCTACGTTGGCAGTGGAGGAGGCCGCCAGGAACCAGAAGGGAGTTTTGGAGTCCCCCAGAGCGGAGAATACGCCGGTGGCGATATTGTAGTAGAACACGAAGGGCAGACCCAGGGCGTAGATGCGCAGATACAGCAGGGAGTCCGCCATCAGCTCCTCTGGGGTGTGGATCAGCCGCAGCAGGGCTTCTCCCCCCAGCAGCCCCGCCGCCATCAGCAGCAGGCAGACCACGCCGCTGGCGATCATGGTGGTGGAAACCGTGGACTTGACGCATGTATGGTTCCCGGCTCCGAAGAAGGTGGAAACCACCACGGAGCAGCCAATGTTGCAGCCAAAGGCAAAGGCAATAAAAATCAGCGTGATTTCATAGCTGTTGCCTACGGCGGCCAGGGCATTTTCCCCGATGAGCTTCCCCGCTACCAGGGAGTCTGCAATATTGTAGAGTTGCTGGAAGAGTACGCTTCCGAACAACGGCAGGCAAAAGCGCCAGAGTACCCGCTCGGCCTTGCCAGTGGTCAGATCATGATTCAAGTCAATTCGCTTCCTTTTTCTTTTTGCGCGCTGCTGCCCGACAGCTCAGCTGACGTAGAACTGCTCCAGGCTGTCCAGACAGATACAGCCCAGAATGCCGGTGTAGACGGCTCCGCAGTCTATGGCGATGTGGTTGTTTTTGGTGTAGATCCGGTTGTTCAGCCCGGGGTCGATAAACCAGGTGGGCGTGTGGCCTGTCACCAGGAATTTCTCCCGATAATAGCATTTGCTGTAGTCCATGCGCTCCCAGATGAAATCATGGAGCACACAGTCCTCAGGCCGCTTTTCCTTCTGATAGCGCCCGACCCCGGCGTGGGCCAGGAGAAAGGCCCGCCCGTTCAGCGCGATTTCATAATACCAGGGCAGCGCGTCCATCCATTCCAGCAGACGGAGCCGACGCTCCTCCGGCAGACGAAGCCAGGCCTCCCAGGTGACCTGGCCGCCGTTGCGCCCGGTCCAGTTCTGATAGCATCGCTCCCAGGCCTCCCGGTCCGGGGGGCTCAGCTGCCTGCCCCAGCCCCAGGCGGTTCGGCGGAACATATCCTCGTGATTGCCCAGCAGATAAACCACGTTGGGACGGCTGCGCAGATCCTCCATGATCTCGATGCCATCAGGCCCCCGGTCGGCGGCGTCCCCCAGGAAAAAGAGGGTGTCCCGGTCTGAGAACCTGATTTTTTCCAGCATGGCCATATACAGATCGTAACAGCCGTGGAGGTCGGAAAGAACGTAATACATCGAATCTCGTCCCCTTCAAGTCCCGGCGGCGCGCTCTGCCTCCGCCTTCTGATGGGCGTAATACTCGTGAACCAGGCTGCGGTAGCCCAGGTTTTTCAATTCTCCGTAGCGGACCCGATAGCGGCCCTTCGTGCGCGTTCCGCTGATGAGCACCCGGAGGCAGTCCTGGGCGTAGCGATCGATGACCCGCAGGGAATCCGCTGTATTGATGACGGAGAAGAACCAGCAGCTCCAGCTGAGCTCCCGGTCCCCGGGGCTCTCCAGCAGCTTCCGGTTGAAGACCCGGATAAAGGCCGCCGCGGCCTGGGTCCCCGTACGGCCCGTGCGGTCCCGCCAGCGGGCAAGGGCCCGGGTCTTGCGGCGCATCTTGGCCTTCAGCTTGTCCAGGGTGGCGGGGGCAATGTCCCCCCGGTCCCCCTTGCAGAAAAAGCCCAGGAAGGTCCAGCCGCTCTCGGGGCTGAAGCGCGCTTCCTTTTTGGGATTGATTTGCAGGCCCTTCTCCGCCAGCGCGGCCCGGAGCCGGGCGGCATGGGTCTCCAGCTCCTCTTCGTCGTAGGCGAAGAGGATGATGTCGTCGGAATAGCGGGCGTAGATCACGCCCCGCCGGTGGAATTCCGCGTCCAGCTCCGCCAGATAGAGATTGGCATAGAAGGCGGATTGGGGCGTCCCCGCCATGATGCCCTTCTGCTCCAGCAGGGGCTCCCCCTTTTCCAGCACGGCAGGCTCCCGCAACAGCCCCGCGAGGAAGGCGTAGAGGGCGGGATCCGGGGCCAGGGTCTGCTCCAGCAGGGGCAAAAAGCGCTCCGGCGGCACGGAATTGAAGTAGTTGCTGATATCCAGCTTATAGGCGTACATGCCCTCCAGCCCCGGCACGGATCGCAGGGCGCGGATGGCGTCCTTGGCCGTGCGGCCCGGGCGGAAGGACCAGAGCCCGGGGGCAAAGCCCTCGTCGCAGCTTCGCAGCAGCAGCCAGGTCAGCAGCTTGAAAACCGTATTCTCCGGCTCGGGGTAGATGTAGACCACCCGTTTTTTCTCGGCGTGGAGCTTGGAGATCACTGCCCGCCGGGGCAGGGGCATGGCCTCTCCCCTGCGGATCGCCTCCCAGACCGGCAGATAGGCGCCCGCGTCGATGTAAGCCCGGAGCCGCTTTGTTTCCGCGGCCCCGCAGCACAGGCCGCATTTGTAGGCGTAGTAGGCTTCCCAGATCTCCGGCTGCGAGATCGCGTTCAGAAGGGACATGAGGGCGTCCTCCGTCCAAGCATCATAAAAAAACAGAAAGAGAAAGCATTAAAGCCCGAATAATTTCGGGAAGTACCAGACCGTACACGGGCAGGCTGCCTGCGAAGCCGCAAAAAGCCCGTGCCGGGTCCGCCGCAGGCGCAGGTTTCCCAGCGTTCTCTTCCTGTTTTTTTTTCAGTTTTTGGGGCGGGCCCTCGGCCCGCGGGGTCTCACGCGCATCGACTGTCCGTATCAGGCGCCCAGAGCCTCCCGGATCCGGCGCACCACGTAGGAGCGGGCGTTCCACCAGCCCTCCTTGTCGTAGTAGAAGCGCAGATAGGGCGTGCGGCTGCGGGCGCAGTCCCGGCGGAGCTGCTGCAGATCCCCGCGGCGGGACATGATCTCCACCACCAGCGCCAGCTGCGTGCCCTCGTAGAAGTGAAACACCGTGGTCTTGTCGGAGCGGGGGTTGTCGCTGCGGGTCACCCGGTAGGCGGCGAAGTCCCGGTTGAAAATGTCCTGGAAGTATTCCAGATAGCTGCCGAGGAAGTTGTACTGATTGGGCTCGTTGGGCATTTTGACGCCCCAGGAGCGGCCGATGGGGGTCTCCTCGGCATAGGCCGAAGCCTCGGGCTCCGCCGGCCAGTTGACCGGGCGGGCGGGCTGAACGGGGGCTGGCTTCTCCTCTTTGCCCTGCAGCAGCTCCACCACGTCGGAAAGGCTGGGCTTTTTGCCCTTCAGAAGCTTGGATAACAGACTCATGGCGCGTACCTCCTTGTATGGTTGGATTCAGGTCATGGGTTCTCGTTGCTTCGATCTTATCAGAAAAGCGCCGCTGTGTCAACCGTTATTCGCGGCATTCTCCCGACTTTCCCGCAAAGCGGAGTTGGCGGAACGGATGTGGGCCGCGATGCTGTCGTCTCCAAAATCCACGATGATCCAGCCCCGGAGCTCCGACGGGTCCAGCTCCAGCAAGCGCTGATTCAGCTCCTTGGCGTACTGCCAGGGATGCCCGTATTTCGCGGTGCCCGCGGTGCTGAGAAAGTGGAGGCAGAGGGCCGACGGGGAAACGGCGCTCTCCCGCAGGCCCTTCTGAAAGGCCTCCCATTTCTCCTCCGTACCGTAGTGGAAGCGGTCCTGCACCCAGAGCTCGCAGTCGTTGAAGTCCACCCGCTCCAGGTGCTCGCCGCTTTCCTGGTCGTTGTCCTGCTCGGGCCAGACGCAGCTGATCCCCATGCAGTCCGCCTGGGGAGGCAGGCTGCGGTCCGCGTATCGGCGCAGCAGCACCAGCTTGCCCCGGGCCTCCGCCAGGGTGGGAAGCGTGTTTCCCGTGTACCAGAAGCGCGCGTCCTTTTGGATGACGGCCTCCAGCACCCGGGCGAACTCCGCCGCCGTCTCATCGCCGTGCTCCTGCTTCACGTTGAATACCACCGTCTCCGAGGGATTGCTCAGAAGGAAGGCGTAGCACTGGGCCAGCACCTCCTCCAGATACAGGGGCTCGTCCCAGGGCATGGGGCCCACCCGGCAGGTGGTGAAGCTGTGCATCAGCTTCAGGCGCTCCCCCTCCAGACCCAGGCGGATGTCCAGATAGCGATAGCCCGCTTCCAGCTGCTCCCGGATACCGAGATCCTGGCAGCGGGTCAGAAAGGCGATCTGGCAGTATTGGGTGGCGCTGTTGTGGGTGCCGGGCAGCACGATCTCATTGAGCCGCAGGCTGTCGTCCAGATAGGCCATCCAGGACGCGGCCTCCGCCCCGGGATCGCTGGACACCGTCTCTGTGAAGGGGATGATGAAAAAGGCAGCGGCTGTCAGCAGCACCAGCACCAAAAAGGCGCATACCACCCGCAGCAGCACCCTCAAGGACTTCCGTTTTTTCTTCTCCGGCATGGAATCAGCTCCTTTTGTTTTTCTGCTCTAATCCTATCAGAACCCGGTGCTTCTGTCAAGGAAGGGAATTGTGTTATTTCTCCGATTTTCGATTGCTTTTCCCCGGAATTTGCCGTATAATGGGCATAGATTTCATCAACGGGGGTTCTTTTTATGAAGGACTTTATCATAAAGGGTCAGGTCCTGGACAGCGCGGGGCCGGAGCTGCTGCGCTGTCGGGAGAACAGCTATATCGTGGTGACAGAGGGGCTCTGCCGGGGCGTATTTCCCCTCGTGCCGGAGCAGTACGCCGGTCTGCCTGTGACAGACTTCGGAACCGGCATGATCCTGCCTGGGATGAGCGATCTGCACCTTCACGCGGCGCAGTTCGGCTTCCGGGGGCTGGGCATGGACATGGAGCTGCTGGACTGGCTGGAACGCTATACCTTCCCGGAGGAGGCGCGCTTTTCCGATTTGCGCTACGCCGAGCAGGCCTACAGCGGCTTCGTTTCCCTGCTGCGCCGCTCCTGCACCACCCGGGCTGCCGTCTTTGCCTCCGTCCACCGGGAGGCAACGCTGCTGCTGATGGAAAAGCTGGAGGCCTCCGGTCTGCGCTGCTATGTGGGCAAGGTGAACATGGATCGGAACTGCCCGGACTATATCCGGGAGCCGGACGTGCAAAGCGCCCTGCGCGATACCGAGGATTGGATCCTCCAAGCTCAGAGCTTTGCCCATACGAAGCCCATTCTGACCCCCCGCTTCATCCCCACCTGCTCCGACCCTCTGATGCGGGGGCTGAAGGAGCTGCAGCGGAAGTACGCGCTGCCCACCCAAAGCCACCTCAGCGAGAACTACGGGGAGATCGCCTGGGTGCGGGAGCTCTCCCCCGACGCAGCGCATTACGGGGACGCCTATGCCCGCTTCGGCATGTTCGGCGGGGATCATCCCTGCATCATGGCCCACTGCGTCCACTCCGGCGAGGAGGAGCTGGAGCTGATCCGCCGCAACGGGGTATTCATCGCCCACAGTCCCGAGTCCAACATGAATCTGGCCTCCGGCGTGGCGCCGGTGTCCCGCTATCTCAGTCTGGGGCTGCGGGTGGGTCTGGCTACAGACATGGCCGGGGGCAGCAGCGAAAACATGCTCCGGGCCATGAGCCACGCCATTCAGGCCAGCAAGCTGCGCTGGCGGCTGGCGGATCAGGAGGTGAAGCCTCTGATTCTGGAGCAGGCCTTCTGGATGGCCACCGCCGGGGGCGGCGCCTTCTTCGGGAAGGTGGGCCGCTTTGAGCCCGGCTTTGCCCTGGACGCGGTGGTGCTGGACGACAGCAGCCTCTCCACGCCCCGGCCTCTGCGGCTGCGGGACCGGCTGGAACGGGCCGTCTACCTGGCGGACGAGCGGCATTTCACAGCAAAATTTGTGGACGGCGTGAGATTATTTTGAAAAAAACCTTGTACTTTTGCGGCAATTGTAGTAAAATAGATCGAAATTTGTTACAGACGGAGGATACCGATATGAAAAAACCTGTTGTTTTAGTGATCATGGACGGCGTCGGCAAGGGCGACGGCGGCCCCGGCGACGCGGTGGCCCTGGCGAAAACCCCGAACCTGGACCGGCTCTTTGCCAGCTGCCCCTATACCTGGCTCAAGGCTCACGGCACCGCTGTAGGCCTGCCCACCGACGACGACATGGGCAACTCCGAGGTGGGTCACAACGCCCTCGGCTGCGGCCAGATCTACTCCCAGGGCGCCAAGCTGGTGCAGGAGTCCATTGAAAACGGCAGCATCTACGAATCTGAAACCTGGAAGAACCTCATCGGCAACTGCAAAGAGAAGGGCAAGTCCCTGCATTTCCTGGGCCTGCTCTCCGACGGCAACGTCCACTCCAACATCTCCCACCTCATCGCCCTGCTGCGGAAGGCCCGGGAGGAGGACGTGAAGAGCGTCTGCGTCCACGCCCTGCTGGACGGCCGCGACGTGCCCGCCACCTCCGCTCTGGAATACATCGACCAGATCGAGGCTGTGCTGGCGGAGCTCTCCGACGCCGAGCACTGCTATCGCATCGCCTCCGGCGGCGGCAGAATGAAGATCACCATGGACCGCTACCAGGCCAACTGGGGCATGGTGGAGGCAGGCTGGAAGACCCACGTGCTGGGCGAGGGCCGTCAGTTTGCCAGCGCCCGGGAGGCCATTGAGACCTACCGCGCCGAGACCGGCGCCATCGACCAGGATCTGCCCGCCTTTGTCATTGCCAAGGACGGCCAGCCCGTGGGCCGCATCGAGAACGGCGACTCCGTGATTCTCTACAACTTCCGGGGCGACCGGGCCCAGGAGATCTCCCTGGCCTTTGACCGCAAGGACTTCGACAAGTTTGAGCGGCCGGGCTACACCGGCGTACACTTTGCCGGTATGCTGGAGTATGACGGCGATCTGAAGATCCCCTATCACTATCTGGTTCAGCCCCCCGTCATCAAGAACACCCTGACCGAGGTGCTCTGCGCCGCGGGGGTCCGGGAATACGCCCTCTCCGAGACCCAGAAGTTCGGCCACGTCACCTATTTCTGGAACGGCAACCGCTCCGGCAAGGTGGACGAAAGCCTGGAGGTCTACGAGGAGATTCCCTCCGACATCATTCCCTTTGAGTTTGCCCCCAAGATGAAGGCCGAGGAAATCACCGAAAAGATGGTGGAGAACATGGCCTCCGGGAAATTCGACTTCCTGCGCTGCAACTTCCCCAACGGGGATATGGTGGGCCATACCGGCGTGATTGAGGCTGTGATCACCGCCATGGAGGCCGTAGACGCCGGCGTGGGCAGGATCATCGAAGCCGCCGACAAGTACGGCTATGTGGTCTGCGTCACCGCCGACCACGGCAACGCCGATCAGATGCTGGAGACCAAGAAGGGCAAGACCTCCGTCCGCACCGCCCACAGCCTGAACCCCGTGCCCTTCATCATCTACGATCCCGACGAGAAGCACGTCTTCAAGGAGGGGCACTACGGTCTGGCCAACGTGGCCCCCACCCTGCTGAAGCTCATGGGTCTGGAGGCCCCCGCCTGCTGGGAGCCCTGCATGATCGAGAAGTAAGCAGCCCGGGCCAGGGGTCTGCGCAGCGTTCTGCAGCAGCGTAAGTTCCACGGTCTGCAAAACGGCCGCGGCTCATGAAAACGCCTCCCCGGGAAGAAAGTCCTTGACTTTTCCTTCCGGGGAGGCTAAAATATACGGGATGACACGCCCACGTAGCTCAGCAGGATAGAGCGGCCGCCTCCTAAGTTTACGACGATCGGCCGCCAAAACTGAATATTTTTGACATTAGCCCGCGTAGCTCAGTAGGATAGAGCGACTGCCTCCTAAGCAGTAGGTCGGACGTTCGAGCCGTCTCGCGGGTGCCAAAACGCCGTATTTCACACGAAATGCGGCGTTTTTTTGAACTTTACTCCGCATTTTTGCTTTTCGACGTTAGGCGTGCGAAATGAATAGAGTTTATGAATACTGCTAATTGGGATCGAACGTGAAAAAGAGGAATCGAACTATCTGCTAATGGATTTGCTAATTGCTATAATGTGCCGCCGCGTTCGATTCCGTATCGCGGCTTACACTTGCTTGAGCAAAGCGGCAAGTTGAGACAGGATTTCCGGGTTCGCCTGCAGCGTCGTCACAAGCTGTTGAATGGTGTCGTTTTGTCCTGTTAATACAGGTTGTTTGGTCGAGACAATTCTTTGCTCAACGGGCCTCATATCCGCTCTGGCGTAGAACGCTGCCTCACATTTCTGGGCGTTGATCTTCCGGTCTTCATCCAGAATATGTGAGTAGAGCTCTGTCACCATGCTGGCCTGTGCGTGGCCGGTGTCGCCCTGCGTGGCCTTGATGTCTCCGTGATTCAGCTTCAGCTTATAGGTTGTGCTGCTATGGCGCAGAGAATGGAACACAACATTGGGAAGACCCGCGTCGCGCTTTAGCCGCTCAAAGGCATTTCCAAGAACGCGATCCTCACAGGGCCTTCCGATCTCGGTGGAAAGAACCATGTTGTAATCAACGTAGTCGCTGCCCATGTATTCCTTCAACTTGTTTTGCGTCTGCTGCCACTCCCGAAGAATCAACGCCA
>ODAI010296035.1_pt1 | contig 13740 bp, 9 predicted proteins | sample 1539321 | NCBI WGS metagenome assembly ODAI01 (sample SAMN02144231, study PRJEB22623) | gut metagenome | biome: sheep rumen | host: Ovis aries | place: New Zealand
CAGATATCATCGGCTCCACCTACGGCTCCATCTTCGATGCCACCCAGACGATGGTAGGTGCTGATAACCTCGTTCAGGTTGTTTCATGGTATGATAACGAGAATTCATACACAAGCCAGATGGTAAGGACTATCAAGTACTTCGCAGAGCTTGGCTGATCACATTGATGTGATATACCCGTGAGCTGAGATATTTGGGAAGCTTGCTGTAAGATGGCCCGATCCGAGGATCGGCGCACATTCAGAACGGAAATCAGAACGGTCCGGTCCGTAAGGGCCGGATCGTTTAAGTTTTTGAACATATTCAAACATAATAAGGAGAGGAAAAGATGTCATTGAATAAGAAATCTGTTGATGATTTTAACGCTAAGGGCAAGAGAGTCCTTGTTCGCTGTGATTTTAACGTGCCCTTAAAGAATGGCGAGATCACTGATGAGACCAGGATCAATGCGGCCCTTCCCACGATAAAGAAGCTTATAGGGGATGGCGGAAAGGTCATCCTCTGCTCTCATCTCGGAAAGGTAAAGAATGGGCCTAACGAAGGTGAATCACTGGCTCCGGTCGCAAAAAAGCTTACTGAGAAGCTCGGCAGGGAAGTGGTTTTTGTCGGTGATTATAATGTTACCGGACAGGCTGCTACCGATGCCGTCAACAATATGAAGGAGGGAGACGTAGTCCTGCTGCAGAACACCCGCTTCAGGGGCAAGGAAGAGACAAAGCCCAAGGAGGCAGGCGAGGCATTTGCAAAGGAGCTTGCGGATCTTTGTGACGATTATGTATGTGATGCCTTCGGGTCGGCTCACAGAGCTCATGCGTCTGTAGCGGTCGTCACCAAATATGTACGCGAAAAGGGAGGCAACTGCGCGGTAGGTTACCTTATGCAGAAGGAGATAGACTTCCTCGGGAACGCTGTTGAAAATCCCGTAAGGCCTTTCGTAGCCATACTGGGCGGTGCGAAGGTGGCTGACAAGCTTAATGTCATCAATAACCTGCTTGAGAAATGCGATACTCTCATCATCGGCGGAGGTATGGCGTTTACCTTCTTAAAGGCTAAGGGCAATGAGATCGGGAAGTCACTGGTGGATGATGAAAAGCTCGATTACTGCAGGGAAATGACTGAGAAGGCGGAGAAGCTCGGCAAAAAGCTGCTGCTTCCCATTGATACGACTGTTGCGGCAGGCTTTCCCGATCCTATCGACGGTCCCATAGAGGTATCTCATGTAGATTCGGATAAGATCCCCGCAGATATGGAAGGCCTGGATATCGGACCTAAGACAAGGGAGCTTTTTGCTGATGCTGTAAAGAATGCTAAAACTGTGGTCTGGAACGGTCCCATGGGTGTATTTGAGAACCCTGTTCTTGCAGAGGGCACCATCGCTGTAGCAAAGGCTCTTGCAGAGACCGACGCGACTACCATAATCGGCGGCGGTGATTCGGCGGCTGCCTGCAATCAGCTCGGATTCGCGGATAAGATGAGTCACATTTCAACAGGCGGAGGCGCATCCCTTGAGTTCCTTGAGGGCAAGGAGCTTCCCGGAGTAGTAGCAGCAGATGATAAATAAACTCTGAGTTTTCCTCGCAGAGGAAAACTCAGAGGGCAAAAAACATCTTCAGATGTTTTTTGCGATAATGAGTTTGCGAAGCAAACTCTATCAATATTAATAAGCTCTGAGTTTTCCTCGCAGAGGAAAACTCAGAGGGCAAAAAACATCTTCAGATGTTTTTTGCGATAATGAGTTTGCGTGAGCAAACCCAATCATCATAAATAAACTCCGGTGTTCTGAGCGGGAGCGAAGAACCCGGAGTGATAATAAAGGAGAAAATAAATGTCAAGACGTAAAATCGTAGCAGGCAACTGGAAGATGAATATGACTCCCAGTGAGGCCATTAAGCTTTGTGATGAATTAAAGGATCTTGTAAAGAGCGACAGCGTTGACGTTGTATACTGCGTTCCCGCTATCGATATCGTACCGGTGGTCAACGCCGTAAAGGGTACCAACGTAAAGGTTGGAGCCGAAAACATGTATTTTGAGGAGAAGGGAGCGTATACCGGTGAAATATCGGCCGCTATGATAAAGGATGCCGGTGCCGAGTATGTCATCATTGGCCATTCCGAGAGAAGGGATTACTTCAAGGAGGATGACGCTCTGTTGAACAAGAAGGTAAAGAAGGCCTTTGAGGCCGGTCTTACACCTATCCTTTGCTGCGGCGAGAGCCTTGAGCAGAGAGAGATGGGAGTTACCATGGACTGGATACGTTTCCAGATCAAGTCAGACCTTACCGGTGTAAGTGCCGATCAGGTGAAGAGCATGGTCATCGCCTATGAGCCTATCTGGGCTATCGGAACAGGAAAGACAGCTACTACGGAGCAGGCCGAGGAGGTATGCAAGGGGATAAGAGAGTGCATAGCTGAGGTTTATGATCAGGCTACTGCCGATGCGGTACGCATACAGTACGGCGGATCAGTAAACGCAGGAAATGCAGCTGAGCTCTTTGCCCAGAACGATATAGACGGCGGTCTTGTAGGCGGAGCTTCCTTAAAGGCTGATTTCGGGAAGATCGTTAATTACTGATTAAACGTTTTGCACGGACATTCCGGCAGATGTGACGGTTCGCTGTTTTGAAGCAGGTATTTCTGCACAAAAACAGAAGCCGGTTTGTACATATTAAAGTATTTTATAAAGAGACTTATTGTCCGAAACGACAATAGGTCTCTTTAAAATATGGGCTTTTTTGTTATACGCATTTGTTTACAAAACTTTACAAAATGTTATAATGTATCTTATGAGCACCGGTTTTCCACGGTGCCATAAGATAACGAACAAATCGCATCTTTTCAGCGATTTGCGAGTCTATTGCGGTGGTTATCATAACATATCTTATGAGCACCGGTTTTCCACGGTGCCATAAGATAACAGGCAAACAGAGGAAGACAGGGAATAGGAATGGGCGGAGATCTCAGTAAATCTCAGATCATTGTTCTGGTCATAGCATGCTGCAGTATTTTCTTATCAGGTTTCATGCTGTTTAAGACTGCAAGGGAGTATAAGCTGGCAGAAAACGAGTATGAGGCCCTGGATAAGTATGCCGTAAAGACCGGTTCGGCAAAGCTTTCAAATGTACGTCTCGGACCGATGACGATAGAGGAAGAGGTCAAGGATGAGCTGGCAAGAAATTATAACAGGGCTGACTTTCCTGATCTTGAGATCGATTTCGACGGGCTTTCACAGGTGAACGATCAGGTAGTGGCCTGGCTCTATGTAGGGTCGGTCGGCATCAGCTACCCCGTCGTGCAGGATCCTGCGGAGGGGGAGAACGAATATTACCTGCATCATACCTTTGAAAAAGAGGAGAACAGCTCGGGCTGTATATTTATGGACTGGGAGGTAAAGCCGGATCTTTCCTCCTGGAATACATTTATTTACGGCCATAATATGAAAAACGGCACCATGTTCGGTTCCCTTAAGCGTCTGCTCAGAGAGGACGGTCTTTATGAAACGGATCCCTATATCTATGTTTTTTTGCGGAACGGGATCTACAGGTATAAGATATTCTCCTATTACCTTGATTCAACGGATTCAAAGATGTACTGGACCTGTGATACCTTTAAGGAATATCGTCAGTATGTGAGGACAGCCCTGGAAAAGAGCGAACACGACTGCGGGGTAGAGGCTACCGAGGACGATAACATGCTTACTCTTGTTACCTGCTCCGGAACCGGCTCCAATAAAAAGAGGGAATTTGTCCACGGTATATTTATAGACCGGTATCTTTACGACTGAGGTTAGGTCTGGTTCGGTCAACTGTAAGAGACTGACAGGGGACAGCTTGATCATTGTCCCTGTCTGCGCGGTTTCCGATGGAAATTGTGCGATATAATATTAAAGAGGGAGGCATAAGTATGAAATTGAAGAAGTTAAGCACACTGCTTATGGCTGTTTTTTCGGCGGCACTCATAGCCATGCCGCTTTCGGCAAGGGCGGCAGAGGCCGGCGCTGAAACGGCAGAGCTTATAGCAGCGGATGAGCCCGGCGAGGATATGACGGCCTTTGAGGACGGGTATTCGGCAGGGATGACCGCGGTCGTTCAGAAGGACAACACCATTAAGGTCTCATGGTCGGGAAAGGCAACTGAGAATGCACAGTCCTATAAACTGTATCAGAGGCTGAGGGATGACAGCGGATGGCATGAGGTATATTCCGGTACGGACACCTCATATATCGACAAGGATTTCAGCAACACAATTGATAAGGCGACCTATCTTAACGTATATCTGCTTGAAAAGTATTCCGGTGCAGGCACACTCACCGCAAGCTATCTTACACCTGCATCGCCTATGCTGTTTTATATTGAGGCAAAGGGAGAGCAGCTTTTGGAATACGGCTTTTCAGGAATGCTTGATGTTGCTTCTGTGACCTATGAGCTGCGTGCTGCGGAAACGGAGACAGGTGTCAGCGCGGCTTCTCCAAGGAGCGTAAGTTCTACGGCACTGCTGATCAGAGACCGTTATGATGTGGGCGGAGGCGTTACAATAGGGATGGTTCAGGCTTCCAATAATCTGCTCACACTTACCTCCGGGAAAACCTATTACGGAGGGGTCTCGGCCGTGTATACAAAGGGCGGCAAGAGCTTTGCCTCCAAGCCCTCGAATGTCTGCAATGACACCTATAACGTTGTTGAATCAAATAAATGTACCGTTTTTGATATTACCGGTCTGAGATATCAGAAGGGCAATACTGCCGCCAATATTGCAAGGCTTAACCGTCATGTACAGTATGATCTTGATCAATACCAGCAGACGGATTATGTTCATTCGGTTTACAATGGTCCATGCAATGGCTGCGGATATATCCTGTTTGCCCTTCCAAAGGGAACCGGGACTAATGTAGCTTCCTTTGAGATATTAAAGGGGGTAACGGGTGAAGACGGGCAGGTCATCGCCAGGATAAGCAAGAACAAAACCAAGAAGGTTTTCAGCATTAATTCTCCGGCCGATTATTCAGATAAAGAATGCTATGCTATATACTTTAACAAATTGGATAAAAAGAAGGGCTACTATTATAACATCCGGCCTGTCGGTTATGACGGAGTTGAAGGATTGACTGATGTCGGATTCTTTTATGAGCCCAGGCCGGACAGGGTCGTTGATGTGACCACCAAAACACTCAGTGCCTCCAAGGTCGGCATTTCCTGGAAGCATGACGACTGTGTCAAAAAGTATGAGATATACCGGTCGTTAAAGCACACCTCGGAATTTGCCGAGAGTGATAATATTTATGATCTGAACAAGTATTATATAAGGCTCGCTGCTGTATCGGCGTCTTCCGGTATAGTAAACGGATATCACAGCTACAATGACACCAAGGTACCGGATGCCGACGGGGCATATTATTATGTGATAAAGCCTATAATCACTCAGGCTATTGCTTCCCAGGAATTTTATGATATCCTATACTGCTCTGCCCCTGTAGCAGGGCAGGCCTCTGTGTCGAAGGCAAAGGTCAAGGCGCTTAACGTATCAAGCTCCAAGCTTGGACATATCACATTAAGCTGGAAGGGCCTTAAGAATGTATACTCCTATAATATAGTCAGGTACAGGGGCAGTTCAGAGGACGATTATTTTACATATGATATAAAGGGCGGACAGAAGAAGGTCCAGACCTATACTGACGTCGTAGAGCTTGGAAAGACCTATTACTATACCATCCGGCCTGCCTCGGATTCGGAGGAGGGCAAGCGCACGAAGAGTGCGACGATCACCTCCAATCCTTCCAAGATAAGCAACCTTAAGGCGGAAAGACGGTCATCCGGACGCGGCGCCTATGTGACCTGGACCGGAAATGAAGGCGATAAGAGCGCAGCCTCAGAGCTCAGATACAAATATCTGTACCAGATCCAGATAGACGACGGTGATTGGAAGGAGGTAAGCTCCTCATACTATAATGATGAAAGTGACCTGAAGACCGGGACTGAGAGGACCTACCGCGTAAGAGCCATATGCAAAAAAGGAGGAAAGGTTCAGGCCTATTCCGATGCCATTTCGGTGAAGTTTAAAACGACCGGAGAGATCACCCTTAAGGATACGAACGGTAACACCATAAGCTCCATCTCTGTTCAGGTAGGCAGAAGAGTAGAGGTAAGAGCCTACAGCGCAAGCAACGCCAACATGACGGTGAATGCGGTCGGCGGAGGCGGCGCCATCGAATACGCGTCGCAGATGACCGGAAGCGGTTCGGACAGATATCTGAATATAAGGATCGGAGGACTGACTGCGGGCCGTAATCAGGAGCTTGAGGTCACCAGCAGTGACGGTGCATCACTCAAATTTACGGTTTATGTGACCAACTGATCGATATTTATCGTTCCGGACGGTGGCTGTTTCGGTCATGGTCCGGGGCGGTACAGGTGGAAAAAATTATTCTTGAAATAGGACCGGAAATGTGCTAATATAAACAAGCTTGTGAATTTGAGCGTGTATTATTATATTGGATGATTCCGGAGGAATTTATAAATGGGTGTTTTAAGAGTTATACTTACATTGTTGTTTATTATAATATGCATAGTACTGTCTGCGATAGTTCTGATGCAGGAGGGTAAATCCGCAGGGCTGGGTGCTATTTCGGGAATGGCCGAGACCTACTGGGGGAAGAACAAGGGCCGTTCAATGGAGGGCATGCTTGTCAAATATACCAAATGGCTTGCCGTAGCCTTTATGGTAATAGCGGTCATACTCAATCTGAAGAATTTCTGATCTCCACGGGCACTCTTGAGTTTCTCTTAAGAGTGCCCTTTTTAGAAGACTGACTGTTATGACAAAGAGCTTTGAAGCCAGAAAAAAATTAATACTGAAGCTTCTTTCGGAAAAATCCTACACTCCCATGAAGGAAAAGGAGCTGGCGATATTTCTTCAGGTAAGGAAGGAGGAACGGGAGGAGCTTAAGGAGGTTCTTCAGACTCTTTTGTCGGAGGGCTCGGCCGTGATCACAAAGAGAGGCCGCTACAAGCTTCCGGAGACCACCCGCTTTACCGGAGTATACAGAGCTTCCCGGCAGGGCTACGGCTTCATAGAGGTCGAGGGTGAGAATGAGGACTTTCATGTTGAAGAGGGGGCTTCGCTTAATGCCTTTGACGGTGATACAGTAGAGGCCGAATTCGATGGGACAGTAAACGGGAAGCTAAGGGAGGCCGTTGTTACGGCGGTGCTCCACAGGGCTCACGAGACTGTGGTAGGGACCTTTGAGAAATCCGCCAACCGTTATGGCTTTGTCATTCCGGATAATAAACGGCTTGGCCGGGACATTTTCATACCCCTTGAGCGGTCGATGGACGCAGGGGACGGGCAGAAGGTCGTGTGTGAGATCCTGGATTTCGGCTCTGAAAGACGCTCACCTGACGGAAGGATAAGTGAGATACTCGGCTACCCTGACGAGCCCGGGATCGATGTGCTTTCAGTGATCAGGGTTTACGGGCTTCCGGATGAATTTCCCGAAAAGGTTATAAACCAGGCTGAGAAGGTCGCTGAGACCGTATCACCCGCCGACATGGAGGGAAGAAGGGATCTCAGGGATAAGCTTATGGTCACCATAGACAGTGAGGACGCGAAGGATCTCGATGATGCCGTAAGTCTTGAAAAGGATGGGGAGACATATATCCTTGGTGTTCATATCTCGGACGTGGCAAATTATGTTCAGGAGAGGTCGGCCCTTGACAAAGAGGCATTAAAGCGGGGAACCAGTGTTTACCTTGCGGACAGGGTCATTCCGATGCTTCCGGAACGTCTTTCAAACGGGATATGCTCTTTGAATGAAAAAACGGACCGGCTGACCTTAAGCTGTATAATGAGGATCGATAAAAACGGCGAGATAACAGATCATGAGATCATAGAAAGCGTTATTAGGACCGACCGCAGAATGACATATACCGCGGTAAACGAGATCCTCTCAAACAGGGATCAGTGGGAGCGGTACAAAAGCGGCCTGGAAACCGATCCGGCTCTTTCCCGGCTGTTTGACGAATACAGGGAGCTCATTCCAATGTTCTTTGAAATGGGCGAGCTTGCCGTGATACTGAGAGAACGGAGAAAGAAGAGAGGCTCTGTCGATTTTGATATTCCGGAGTGTAAGCTGGAGCTTGATGAGGATGGATATCCGGTTAACATAACTCCATATGACAGAAACGCTGCGACAAAGCTTATAGAGGATTTCATGCTGGCCGCTAATGAAACCGTGGCAGAGCATTATTTCTGGCTGAAATATCCGTTTGTATACAGGACTCACGACGATCCTGATCCCGATAAGATGAAGAAGCTTGCCGCGTTTATCAACGGCTTTGGATACAGCCTCCGGATAAAGGGCGATGAGATACACCCCAAGGAGCTTCAGAAGCTGCTTGTCAAATGCGAGGATACTCCGGAGGAAGGGATCATAAGCAGGCTTGCTCTCCGCTCAATGCAGAGGGCAAAATACGATACCGCATGCACCGGTCATTTCGGTCTTGCCTGCCGGTATTACTGCCATTTTACCTCGCCTATACGAAGATACCCCGATCTGCAGATCCATCGTATCATAAAGGACGATATCAGGAAGCGTCTCACGGAGGACAGGCTGACTCACTATGAAGAGCTGCTGCCTTCGGTCTGCTTACAGTCCAGTGCCAGGGAGAGGGCCGCAGACGAGGCTGAGCGTGAGGTTGATAAGCTTAAGAAGGCCGAATATATGCGCTCCAAAGCCGGTGAGGTGTATGAGGGAGTGATAAGCGGATTAAACTCCTACGGAATGTATGTGGAGCTTCCGAATACGGTTGAAGGCTTTGTGCATGTTAACCGGATGGACGATTATTATTCCTATAACGAGGAAAGCTATGAGCTTGTCGGCGACAGAACAGGAAAGACCTATGTGCTGGGGCAGAGGATCAGGGTCAGGGTCGACAGGGTCGATATGGAAAGAAGGATCATTGATTTTGCGCCGGCATGATAAACAGCAGCTTAAGCGAAGGATCAGCGGGAAAACAGGCGTACAAGAGGATATGATATGGCAAAGCAGAGCGGAATAAAGCTTATCGCCAATAATAAAAAGGCGTATCATGAATATTTTATAGAGGATAAATATGAGTGCGGGATAGAGCTTTACGGTACTGAGATAAAATCCTTAAGGATGGGGAAATGCAGCATCAAGGAGGCCTATGTCAAGATCGACAGGGGTGAGTGCTTCGTTATCGGGATGAACATCAGTCCATATGAGAAGGGTAATATCTTTAACCGTGATCCGGTAAGGACCAGAAAGCTGCTCCTTCACAAATACGAGATCAATAAGCTGGCCGGAAAGCTTAATGAGCAGGGCTATACCCTTATGCCTCTTCAGGTATATTTTAAGGACAGCCGCGCAAAGCTTGAGATAGGCCTGGCAAAGGGTAAAAAGCTGTATGACAAGAGGCAGGAAATAGCCAAAAAGGATATGAGAAGAGCGCTTGAAAGAGATTTCAAGGTAAAGAACCTGTAGCCGAAAGATTATTTATTATGTACAAGGGTCCGGATATATACTATAATTAATACCGGAGGGTTAAAGGAGGGCAGCGGGAAGAATGAACAGCCTGAAAAAGATCCTTGTTCTGTCGCTTATGCTTGTGGCTTCAGTATTTTTTGCGCAGAGAGCCGGGGCAGCGGAACGGGATGAAAGCACTGGAGCTGCCGAAACGGTGACACTTGAGGAGCTTGAGCTTAATGCTGAGGTGTCCATGGACATGCTTGTAGTGGGCTCCGACGGTAAGGAATATGAGAATGTCGATTACCTTTCCGTTGAGGAGGTCAACCTGTTCTCCTCTTCGCAAAGGACAAATTACGAACAGCTCTGCGACAAGGCCGCTGAGCTGACAAACAGTGAGACCGGCTACACCGCCATAGAGCTGGTGACTGGTAATGAGGGCAGGCCGGAGCTTCGGTATTATCTTCCTGTAAAGCAGATAATACTTATGGCTGAGGATAACGGGACAGAGCCGGATGTCTATCCGTCCGGGGAAGTGATGGAGCAGGCGGCATTGTATGAAGCATCAGCTGCTTTTGACCGCGGAGCCTTTTACCGGGATCAGCTGAGCAGTACTGAGCAGGAGCTGTTTGATAGATGCGTGGCTGCGGCAGCGAAGAATAAAAATGTATTTTATGCTGATGGATCGGGCTTTGGAGACGATGATTTCTTCAGGATCTTTTCAACAGGATATCTTGCTTACCCGGAGCTTTTTGAATGGGTCAACTGGTCGGGAAAAGGGTTTACGTCTCTTTCGCTGGATGATTTCGGATCGGAGTACTATGGGTTTAAGGCTGCCAAATCAAAATATTTCAGTGCAAACACCGAGGAAAAAGCCAGAAAGAAGATAAATAATCTGGTGGCTGCTGCCAGGAGATATGCAGAGGCAGCCAGTCCCGAGGATGTAGAATACGGGATCGCAGAATATCTCGACAAGTGGATATGTAAGAAAAACTATTATAATAATAAGGGAACTAAGAACGCATATGCCAAAAAGGCGGTGATGTATTACTGCCACAGCAGCTACGGATGCCTTCTTAAGGGCTATGGGGTCTGTGAGAGCTATGCAAGGGCCATGTCAAGGCTGTTGGATGCGGCAGGGATAGCTAATTTCTTTTTATGCGGGGAAGCAGGAGAGGCATTCGGAGAAACCGGAGGGCATGCGTGGAACTATGTACGGCTTGGTGACTCCTGGTACCTGTTGGATACGACCTGGGATGATGCAGGAAAGAAATCTGACCGTTCCTATTTTCTCATCGGGAGCTCGGATGAGGATATGCAGGGAACAGTACACGATGCTACCGGAGAGATATTCTATTATATCTATCCTTCGGTCACTTATCCCCAGCTTTCGAAGTACAGCTATAAGGAGAGCGACTGGCCGGTGCTTTTTGAGCCGGCTGCATGATTTTAAAAAGTGTTGTTATTTGGTTTGCAAGGATAGGATTTACTACCGTAAATCCATTATTCACACAAAACATCTAAAGATGTTTTGGTGTCTCTGAGTTTTGCAAAGCAAAACTCAGAGCGGGCTTGTAAAGGTTTCGACGGGGGTTTAGCAGTCAGGATAGCCATCTGTGGCCCCGAACCACATTAAAAGCGGGAAAACTTAAATATAAACGCAGAACCTAAGTTAGCGTTAGCAGCGTAATTAACGCTGCTGTCGGCTCCGGATAGCCTACTGTTCGGTCCACCGGCATCAAAAAGGTAGGGAACCCTGCTTTCAAAGCTTTGAGGGAGCAGGAGAAATATGAAGCTACTAAAATGCGGAGACTGTCATTTGCCGCCGCATGGAGGGAATGTCAAAGAAATGACTGTGATGGAAGAAGTCCTGATGAAAGAGCTTTCGGACGCGGGTTCGATTCCCGCCAGGTCCACTCATAGGTTTACATAATATTGGCGTACGAACCCGCATCATGGAAGCAGATGTAGTTACTCCCGCGAGGTCCACTCATAGGTCTACATAATATTGGCGTACGAACCCGCATCATGGAAGCAGCTGTAGTTACTCCCACGAGGTCCACTCATAGGTTTACATAATGTCGACGTACGAACCCGCATCATGGAAGCAGCTGTAGTTACTCCCGCGAGGTCCACTCATAGGTCTACATAATATTGGCGTACGAACCCGCATCATGGAAGCAGCTTTAGTTACTCCCGCCAGGTCCACTCATAGGTTTACAGAATGTCGACGTACGAACCCGCATCATGGAAGCAGCTGTAGTTACTCCCGCCGGGTTCATATGTCAAAAATCCCGCATATGCTGTGTTTATCTGGCTTGCGGGATTTTTATCTGTCAAATCCGGCATAAATTCGTTTCCTATGATTATATTTTACAAAATGCAAAGTCACTCGTGAACGTGTATTTACAAAATGATATATTTAAGGAGAGCATCAGTATCTGACGTTATGACGACCAGGTTTTCAAAGACATTGAAAAAATTGAGGGCTGAAAGAGGTATCTCACAGATACAGCTGGCGGAGCGACTGTTTGTTGACCGTTCCGCCATCAGCCGCTGGGAGAGCGGCAGCCGCCTTCCTGATAACATGATGATCGCCAGGATTTCGAAATTACTGGATGCGGATATTAATATTCTGTTAAATGCCGCGGCTGAGAGTGACGAATTTCCTAATGTTATCATGGTGGATGACACTAAGATCATTCTTAAGGGGGGCATCCCCGTGTTGGAGGAGGCTATGCCGAATGCTGTGATCACCGGCTTTACCCGGCCTTCTGAGGCCGTTGAATACGCGAAAACAAACCGGATCGCTTTGGCCTTCCTGGATATAGAGCTGGGAAAGACGAATGGACTGGAGCTGTGCCGCACACTGCTTGAGATCAATTCCCGAACCAATGTGGTGTTTCTGACTTCTTATATTGGATATGCCTTTGATGCATGGAGCACCGGAGCGTGTGGCTTCATGAAAAAACCGCTGACTTACGAAGGGGTAAGGGAACAGCTGAAAAAACTTCGTTATCCGATTTGGACAGGAGATACAGGCAAATGAGAGATCAGACGATCTTTATTCAGGGAATTTATTATGGTGCCTCGCTCCTGCTCATGGGCATGGGACTCTGTTTTTCTTTCATCATGCCCGGTGTTGACAGATGGAGTAAACGTTTTTTTATGGTTTTCTTCAGCCTTCTTTTTTTCTTTTGCTGCTTTTCCTTGTCGGAAATGCTTTTCTATGGGATTCCGGGAATGGAGTGGGTGTCGATTATCGCGGATTTTGTGATGTCCCTGTTTTCCGCAATTCCATTACCCATGATGACTCTTTTCCTGCTTCACTTAAGTGGAGAGCCCTGGCAGAAGAGCTTATTGTTCCATATGGTCCTTGCGCAGTTCGTCATATACTTTATTTTGTTGGTAATTGCCCAATTCACGTCCGCTATTTTTTATGTAACCTCGGATAACCTTTTCCACTTTGGATCATGGTATCCGCTTATTGTTGCCCCAACAATTGTGATCGAACTGCTTAACCTTACAGGTCTTGTTCGAAGAAGAAATATGCTTACGAAAAAGCAGTTTGTCGCTATACTGATCTCACTTCTGCCGCTGACTGTTGCCCTTGCAGTTCATATGTTCGTTGCTGCCTTCCCTTTTATCAATATTGGTATTGCAATATCTGCGATATCAATGTACGGTATTGTGCTGTCTGACGAGATCGAGCGGCAGCTGCGTCAACAGCGGGAGATCGCAAGGCAGAGTGCCGGCATAATGGCGCTTCAGATGAGGCCGCATTTCATTCATAACACTCTGATGAGCATCTATTACTTATGTCAGCAGGATCCTGCGGAGGCTCAGAGGGTCACACTGGATTTCAACAACTATCTTGAAAAGAACCTGAACGCCCTGGCAAGCGATGAAACCATCCCTTTTTCGGAGGAACTGGAGCATACGGTCGCTTATCTCAATGTTGAGCAGGCCCTGTATGATGAAAATCTTTTCGTTGAATACGATACGCCGCACACCAGCTTTCATGTGCCGCCGCTGACACTGCAGCCAATAGTGGAGAATGCCGTAAAACACGGTCTGGATCTCGATTCAGAGCCACTGTTTATTTCCATTCAGACCCGGGAGTCGGCTTCAGGAAGCGAGATCATTGTTTCGGATAACGGACCCGGTTTTGAACCTGTCGATGATGACAAGCCCCATATTGCCCTTGCGAATATCCGGCAGAGACTTAAGATGATGTGTCGTGGGGAAATGAAGATCATGCA
>ODAI011336559.1_pt1 | contig 13740 bp, 12 predicted proteins | sample 1539321 | NCBI WGS metagenome assembly ODAI01 (sample SAMN02144231, study PRJEB22623) | gut metagenome | biome: sheep rumen | host: Ovis aries | place: New Zealand
GGCGGATTATACGGAATTACCCTGCCTGATATGAGTCTTGATGATATTTATGGCATGATCAATGATAAAGAAGAAATAGTAGCCTTTGACTGGTATAGCCATATAAAGGAAAAGGAAACGATAGCTCAGATCGATGAAAAACTGCTGGGTTATTATATTTGATTTCAATTTGTCGATCAATATCAAGACTCCTATACTGCCGTTTGGATATGTTCCCGTGAGCGAACTGAGACTCTGGCATCAAAAACAGATGTAAACCTATTACTCAAGGTTGTTATGCGATGATCACGAAAACAGAAAAGCAGGGCCGCAAGAGCAAATCCAGGTCATTCATGATTTAAGATACCCGGAAAAAGCGGGCACAGGATGTCGGGACAAAGCATATCCTCCGGCGGTATAATAAGGACGCAATGGGAGGGAGGCGAACAAAATGCAAAGCTGGGTGGAAGGGTTTCAGCAGTCCATTGACTTTATCGAGGAGAACCTGGCCAGTTCTCTGGAAATCGAGGAAATTGCTCAGGTGGCGGCGCTTTCTCCGTTTTATTATCAGCGGATCTTTGGCGCACTGTGCGGAATGACGGTTGGAGAATACATCCGCGCCAGGCGCATGACCCTGGCCGCCCAGGAGCTTTCAGGCACCGATGGGAAGGTCATCGACGTGGCGCTAAAATATGGCTATGATTCCCCGGACAGCTTTGCCAAGGCGTTTCAGAAGTTCCACGGCATCACGCCTTCCAAGGCCCGTGCGTCTGGCGTGTCGCTTCGGTCTTTCGCTCCGTTGCACATCAAAATATCATTGGAGGGTGGAAAAATGCTGGATTACAGGATCGTAGAAAAAGCGCCGTTCACTGTGGTGGGCATCAAGCGCCGGTTTCATTCTGATACCAGTTATCAGGAAATCCCCAAGTTCTGGAATGAATGGACGGCGGATATGAAGGGCCTGAAGGGGATGTTCGGGGTTTGCCTTGACATGGACGGGAAGAACTTTGATTACTGGATCGCTGACCTTTATACGCCCTGGGAAGACGTGCCGAAAGGCTGTGAGTGGACGGTGATCCCGGGCGGCCTGTGGGCGCAGTTCAAATGCAAGGGCCCGCTGCCGCACAGCCTGCAGAGCGTGAACACACAGATCTGGTCGGAATGGCTGCCGACGCTTAAAGGATATTCCCTGGCGGGAAACTACTCCCTGGAAGTGTATGGCCCGCCTGTGGAAAATCCGGAAGAATATGAGAGCTACATTTGGATCCCCTTGAAAAAAGAGCAATAAACAAAGCAAAAAGGCGGCGCATGGAGGCAGAGTTCCTGCGCCGTCTTTTCAGTTTACCGGTCTTTTTCAGGGGCCAAATCATGAGGAGCTCGTTTACGATCTTTTTCCTTTCCTGCGCAGAATTTCAGAAACGACCAGCCCAATGCCCACGATCACGCCGATGGAAAACAGAATGGTGCCCAGGGTGATCCTACCGCGGGAGCTGATCATATTCATCATGTTCACAAACAGCGCCAGATCAATGCCCGCGATCACGACCCAAGGGTTGTTATCGCCCATCAGCTTTTGAACGGGACGCGCCTTGCGGATAAAGGGCAGGCTGACCGCGGCGATCCCGAACAGACTTGCGCTGGACGCGATCCAAAACCAATGGCCGTGGCCGTGAATGCATATCACAGCCAAGAGCAGCATGAGGCTCGCGGTAAAGGCGCAAAGCATCCAGAACAGCTTGTCCTCCCGCACCATGATGGGCACCACGCTCACCGATGCGGCAACGCAGAGGGAAGCCAGCACGATATCGATCCATCCCAACGGAGAGCCAAACAAGAATAAACAAATCAAGATCGGAACAAGAAGCGCCCCGGACATCGCCGAACCCACTGCGGCCGTGCGTTTTCTGAATTGAGTGATTCCATACTGAACCACAGATTCCTTTTCGTTTTTCAGGCTGCTTTCTATTTCGCTGTCCCGAAGGCGCTGAAGCATCTCCCGGCACGCCGCGCAGTCCAGCAAATGCTCGTTCACCAGGGCGCGGCTTTTTTGGCTGCACGCTTCATCTGCGTACAGCGGCAGCAGATCATGAATCACTTCACAGTCTAATTCTTTCATTTATCATTCCCCATCCTTTCCTGCAGCTTGAGTCGGGCCCGGTGATAGGTGACCCGCGCCCAGTTTTCCGTTTTGCCGAAAATCGTTCCCACTTCCCGAAAGCTCAATTCGCCGAAAACCCTCAGCTCGAACACTTCGCGATAGGGCTCCTCCAATGTGTGGAGCGCCAAGTGAATGCGGAAGGAGGTGTCCCTGTCCACAGCGTTTTGCTCTACGCCCCGTCCTTCGTCCGGCAAATCAGTCGGGATCAGATCATGCCTGCGCTGCCTGCGCTTTTCATCGGCAAACAGATTTTTTGCAATGGCGCACAGCCAGGTGGCTTCGTCCGATTCGCCGCGAAAGCTCGTCTGCTTTGTAAAAGCGCGGAAGAAGGTTTCCTGGGTGATTTCCTCTGCCTGCGCCCGGTCCCGGGCCAACGTCATCACATAGGAAAACACGCGCATATAGTAGGCTTCGTAGAGCTTTTCGTGCTGCTCCTGAGCCATGCCGTCACCTCCCTTCATCCATGTTCGCCGGTTAGACGGAGAAAAAGATGATTCGTTACAAGATTTTTTATTTTTTTATCATAGCATAAGCACCGCCGCCGTGTCCACAATGATATGAACAGATAAACAGAGCGTAACTGTTAAAAAACGCATAGCTGAAACCTCTGGTATTTCTGAAGAGCGGAGGCAGAAGCGGAAAAATAAAAAAGCTCTGTATGCCTGCAAGACGAAGAACTGCGATGATTTATGAAAAAACATGAAAAAATTATGAATAATTTTGTTATCTATTTATTTTGTTGGATGTTGGTTGGATAACAAGTGATATAATGATCATGACAATCGGTGGATATCACCATTGTCAAAGGGGAAAATCTTTCCTTCGGGCTTGCCCGCTCCAACAGGAAAACGAAAGCGAAACAGCAAAGGGAGATGAAATGAAAAACGCAATGAAGCAGGCAGCGAAACAAATTGCAATTTGCGCGCTGGCGCTGATCGTTTTTTGCGTGGTATGCCGGTTTACCATGATGAACACCTATACGGTTCATATTCCAATTCATTCTCCCATTCCTCAGGAAACCCGCGAAGGCAGGCAAAGAACCAGGATCGAAGCGGAGAAGGGTGTTGTGCATCTGGGAGAGGAAACCTGGCATGACGGCTTCTTGAGCGTGCCCATCCATCCGGATGGCCCGGGGGAAGCCGACCTAAGGATCCTGGACGGAAGCGGCGAAGAAATCGGGCTCCATCCGCTGCGGGTTGGGCGGCTGGGCACGGTTTATGATCTGCAAACAGGCGGATTTACAGGGGATACCGCCGTGCTGATTGCTGTCACGATATTCTGGCTGACAGTGTGCGCCATCATGGTGTGGCATTATTTACAGGCAAAAGGCGCCGCCTTTTATGCGTACTCCACCATTTACTTTGCCGGGTTTTCCCTGTTCGCCCTGGCGACGGGTTTGCTCATGCTGCGCATCACCATTTCCCATATCCTTCACCCGGCAGATTTCAGCATGTTTTCCGCATACGGCACCATCAACGGGGCCAGCAAGCGATTCATGCTGCTGACCATGCCGCTTATGTCCGCCTTTGCCATTGCGCTGGCCGTAAGCAACGTGGTGCTGCTCAGGCATGAAAGAGCAAAATTGCAAAACGTGCTGAGCCTGGTGGTGGGCATCCTTCTGCTTGTGGGGGAAGGAATCGGCTTTGCTCTTTTTTTCCGGGATTTTATGGGCTCGGAATGGGAAGGCCGGATTCAGAATACGCTGGAAAACGTATATGCCACCGTGTTCGCGTATTTTGAATGCATGCTGGCCGGCGCGGTGATCTGCGGCCTGGAAGCGGCCAGAAGACAGCCGGCTATGGATAAGGATTTTATCATCATCCTGGGGTGCTGGTTCAGAAAGGATGGCACGCTGCCGCCCCTGCTGCGGGGCCGGGTGGACCGGGCGCTGGAATTCTGGTGGAAACAGAAGGAAAAAACTGGAAAAGAAGCGATCCTGATTCCTTCCGGCGGCCAGGGGGAAAACGAGTCCATGCCGGAAGCCGAAGCCATGCGGCGGTATCTGACGGAGCAAGGCATTCCGGAAAACTTGATCCGGATGGAGGATCAATCGAAAAACACCTATCAGAACATGGCGTTTTCCAAGACCCTCATTCAGGATATCAATGAAAAGGGAAAGCCCCTTTTCGCCACGACCAACTACCATGTGTTCCGCAGCGGTCTGTGGTCCAATCAGGCGGGGCTTCACGCCGAGGGCATCGGCGGGAAGACAAAATGGTGGTTCTGGCCAAACGCTTTCATGCGGGAATGCGTGGGCCTGATGCAAAGAAGATGGAAGCAGGAAATCCTATTGTTTATCCTGTTGATGGCATTTTTCGGCGTTCTTTCCATGGTGCTTGGATAAAGCGCTTTGGCGAAGAGGCGCCGGGATCAGGACGATTCCCGGCGTGAGAATAAGCGATCAGTGCGTTTCGCTTTTTCAGCGAAGCATTGAGAATAGATAAGGAGGAAACAAACAATGACAAAAAAACTGATTTCTCTGGCGCTCGTCGTCGTGACAGTGATGGCTTTGGGCCTTTCCGCCGTACAGGCAGGGGACGAATCCATCAGTCCCTACGCGGGCTATTATTACGTGAAGACTGAAAACGGCAAGGGGCTGAACGTCCGCAACGCGCCGAACGGCAAGGTGGTCGGTTCGCTCAAGTACGGCACCCGGATCTATGTGGACGGCTTCACCACCTCTGAATGGGCCATTACCACCTATAAGTACAACAATGGCTATGGCTACGGCGAATACTCCGCGTGGGTATCCACCCGGTATCTGACTCGGACCGATCCCGGCACCTATAAGGGCTCTTCTTCCAAGAGCTCTTCCGGCAAATCTTCTTCCGGCTCCGCCACCACGCTGTCCGGCGTGAATGCTATCTTCCGCACCGCCAAGCAGGTCAGCGCGCCTTACACCGTGGTGGCGCGTCCTGCCCGCGCTTCCGGCTGGGTCAACCTGCGCTGGGCTCCTTCCACCCATGCGGAGCGCATCGCCACCTGCCCCCAGGGAAAGACCCTGACCGTGCTGGCTGAATTGAGAGACTGGTATCAGGTGCAGGACCCCGCCACCGGCATGATCGGCTTCATCAGCAGCAAGTATGTCGTAAAACAGTAACGGGATAAGGAGGAGGAAACATCATGAAAAGAATCTTTACGTGGGCGCTGTGCCTTATGCTGGCGCTCGGCTGCTTTTCCGTCCTGGCGGAAGCTGCTCCCAAAACGTATTCCGGGGAATTGACAGTGCCCAATCGGTTCACCATCAAGTGGATCGCTCCCGAAGATTATGAGCTGAGCGACATCGACGCGGGCGACCCGGAATGGATCGGCGACACCGGCTTTTTGCTCACTGCGCTGATTCCCAAAGACATTGAGTCCGGGAAACCCATGGTGAATATCTCCATTGCCCGGGATGAATTGCTCACGGGCGTGGCGCGGCTGAACGATCTAAGCGACGAAGCCCTGGCCCAAATCGAAGAAACCTTCCGGGACGAAGACACCGTGGACATTTCCTATATGGAAACTGAGCACGGCACCAAGCTGATGGTGGTCAGGGAAACATTGGACGGCACGGATTACGTGGATTTCTACACCATCTATATGGGCTATGAAATCGAAATGGTGCTGACCCAGATCGAAGCCATGGATAAAACGCCCCTGACGGACGAACAAATCGCCATGGTGGTTCAGTTCATCAGCGACCTGGAATTCATTCCCCTGGCGGAAGAAAACAACGATGTCCTCTGTGAAATCGACAACGGCGCTTATGTGATCCGGATTCCCACGGCGGAGGGCGAAAACGCCTGGCATGCGGATGCCGTGCATCCCGACGGCGCAATCAAGGAAATCACCACGGCTGAAATGAAGGACGGCTGCTACGAGGTTCGCTTTGTGCCGGAGCAGGACGGCGAAAGCACGGTGAACGTCTATCACTTCAACGGCTATTCCTGCGATCAGATGTTTTCCTTTGTGCTCAAGGCCCAGGACGGCGCGGTGCTGGAAAGCACCGGCGGTTCCTACACGGCTTCTCCCGCCGAGGAAGATCAGGACCCCTTTATCAGCGGCGAATGGCTGGAAAAGGACACTCAGTTTACCAATATGACCATCGCCAAAAATCCGGAAAAGGGCTGGGACGTGGAGATCGTTTCTCCCATGACCCATGAAGCCTATGTTTTCCGGGCAACCATCTACTTTGACTGCGCGGACGACGCTTTCATTTATGACGGCGGCGCGCTTTATTCCCTGACCGCCGATGGCGAAGCGGCGGCTGAGCCTGATCGGGACGACCTGCACGGCGAAATCAAGCCCCAAGGCGAAAATGAAGAAAACCTGCTTCTTGTGTGGATCAATGAGGGAAGCGTAGAAAAGAATGTTGTCTTTGAACGCGCTGTCAAATAACGAATAGGAGAGAAAACAAAAATGAAAAAACTGTTGTTCATGATTCTGGCTCTGATTCTGATGATTGTTCCCATGGCTTTCGCGGAGGAGGAGGACGCAAAACCTATGCCCGAGGAAGCGGCCGGGTATGAAGGCTCTTGGATCTGTGACCGGATCAAAATGGATATCTTTTGGGAAGAAGAGGGCTTCCGCGTTTCCATCGAATGGCCCAGCAGCGCCTCTGAAAGCACAACCTATGAATACAACTGCCGTTTCAACGCGGCGGACAATTCCCTGATTCCCGAGGAAAAAGCCACCGTTACGGAAAACGTATATGATGAAAACGGTGAAATCAAGTCCTTCCATGAGGTGGACGATCAAGGCGAATCCACCTTCCGGATGGCGGAAAATGGCCAGCTGCTTTGGGAAAAGGAAACCAATGGCGAAAAGGAAATCAAGCAATTTGACCAGTATGATCCTTATTCCGGCACCTGGGTATGCGGCCGCGCTACCATGAAAGTGGATCTTGAGGACGGCGGCTATAAGATCTTTATTACCTGGGCCAACAGCGCGTCGGAGGTCACCGAATGGGCCTACAGCTGCTATCAGGATTTTGTGAACAATAAGCTGGTGGCCGATTCCTTTGGCACCCGCACGGAGCTGGTTTATGGCGAAAATGGGGAAGAAACTTCCTCCAAGGTGGTCTATGAGGATGGCGAAGCCGCCTTCTTTATGGATGATGAAGGATACCTGATTTGGCAGGACGCCAAGGAAGACGCTGGCAAGGATTTGCGCTTTGAACGCACGGAAATAATCGAAGCGGCCAACTGACGAAAGCCAAACTTATGAATCCGGGAGCGCCGGAGGATTTTTTCCCCGATGCTCCCGGATTCTGCAAAAGATGACCGGGAGATGCTTCCATGGATATTCAATACTTGCTGACGCTTCAGGACTTCCGAAACGGAATGCAGGACGCCTGGACGCCTTTCATGGAATTCATCTCCGATTTCGCAGCCACCTATTTGATCCTGTTCCCGCTGGTATGAAAGCTGTGCGGAAAGCGGATGCAGCCCATGAAATCCTGATGGATCACGCTGGACTTGGTATCTCTTGAACCGGGCGGGGAGATGAAACAAACATGGGTTATTTTTCACTGGAGACCCAGGAATTGACGAATACGCTGATGCTGCCGATCCTGGCGCTGCTGGGGCTTCCCTTCGCGGTGGGCATTGATCCGTATGTCAAAAAACCGGAAAAGCGGGTGGTGCTTCTCATCGACGCCTTGGTGCTCACCGTGATCCTGGCAAACTGTTTTTCCAATACCCTGGAAGCAAATTGGAAGCCGTCTTACCTGACGCTGCAAACCGGCCTGGCTGTGTACTGCTATATCGCTCGTCCCGTAGAGATCGTGCTGTTTATCTACATCGTCTGGAAGGATTCCAAGCGCCGTCTGTTCTGGATCCCGGTGTGGATCAACGCCGTCATCTATTTGTCCGCGTTTTTTGGGCCCTGGACTTTTCGGATCAGCGAAAGCGAAGGGCTGTTTTTCCGGGGTCCCTTGGGATATACCGCGCATTGGGTCAGCTTTGCGCTGCTGTTCGCTTTCCTGGTGATTGCGCTGATGCAGTTCTGGCAGACCAAGGGGATTCAAACGCTGATTCCCGTTGCCAATGTGATCATCGCTGTTCTGGGCCCTGTGCTGGATTCCCGGTGCCATAGCTCCGGCACGATCACCTTCACGGAAATCACAACGGTGTTCTGCTGCGTATTCTTCTACACATGGCTGCATCTTCAATTCGTGCGGGAGCATGAACAGGCATTGGTGGCAGAGCAGCGCATTCAGATCATGATCTCCCAGATCCAGCCGCATTTTCTCTATAACACCCTTACCACCATCCAAACCCTCTGTCTTGAAAACCCCCGGAAAGCAGCCAGCATCACCGAACGCTTCGCCACCTACCTGCGGCAGAACATTGATTCTCTTCAGGAAGCCCATTTGATTCCCTTCCGAAAAGAACTGGATCACACCCTGGTATACGCACAAATCGAGATGGCGCGCTTTCCCAATATCCATCTGGACTACGAGATCGAGGACGAGGATTTTCTTCTTCCTGCCCTCACGGTGCAGCCGCTGGTGGAAAACGCCATTCGGCACGGCATCCGTGGCATGATGAAAGGACATATCGACATCATCACCAATCGGCTTCCTGCCTGCCATGAAATCATCATCCGCGATAACGGTCAAGGCTTTTCCCAAAAGGAAGAGCAGTTCTCCGAAGGCTCCCACATCGGCATCCAGAATGTGCGGGGAAGGCTGGAAAAATTGTGCGGCGGCACCATGAACATAGAAAGCGCGATTGGCAAAGGCACCTGCGTAACGATTCATATTCCCCTGGATAAGCAGCATCCGAAAATTCAGCCTGTTTGGACAGACAAAAATCACGGATGAAGCGATGCTGAAAGGGGTGAACTCAATTGCAAAAAGGAGGAAAAAGAATGCGGAATTTTTTCAGGCTTGGTTTGATCCTGATGATGGTATGCGCAATGGCGTTTTCCGCCGGCGCGGAGGGCATGATCCTGATCAATGAAGAATTGGAACCCAAAACCCAGGTGGAAACCCTGGCGATGCTTGCATCGGTCATCGACGGTTACTTTCAGGACCCCGCGATCTATGCGGAGCTGAATGAAGAAATCACGCGCACCGAGCTCAAAGATCCTTTCGGTGAGGATGAAAACATGGTATTGAATATTTGCACCCTGACGCATCAGGGGCAAACCATGCGGTTTCTCATGGATCAGATCGGGGACGCGGATGAAAACGGCCGCTATCCCCTGTATATCACCCTCCATGGCGGCGGGGAAGATGCGCCGGAGAACAACGATGGCCAGTGGTTCAGCATGTATGACTATTATCGGGAATCTGTGCAGAGCGGGATCTATATTGCCTGCCGCGGTATTACCGATACCTGGGATCTGCATTTCCGGCCAGAGTCCTATCCGCTGTATGACCGGCTGATCCAAGCCATGATCTATCTGTATCATGCCGATCCCGACCGGGTGTATCTGCTGGGCTTTTCCGCGGGGGGAGACGGCGTGTATCAAATCACACCCCGGATGACGGACCGCTTTGCGGCGGCCAATATGTCCTCCGGACATCCCAATGGGATCAGCTTGCTCAATCTTGCCAATTGCCCCTTCAGCATCCAGGTGGGCGTAAGGGATTATTACACGGAAAACGTCCTCCGCTGCATTCGCGGCGCGGAGTTTGAGAAGGTTTTATCGGATTATCATGATGAGTACGGCTTTGGATACGAGCATCAGGTGCTGGTGCATGTTCCGGCAGGGCACAATTATGATGATTATACCGATCCCGAACTGTATGAACTGACCGCTGAACAGGCGGAAAGCATGGCATCCGAGGTGCTGGCCGATCCCACCGCTTACGCCGATCCCAGCATTGTGGAAGGAATGATGGAACAGTTTGAGCAGGCGATGGAATCCACAACGGGCACGTACAGTATTTCCAACCTGTCTTACTATTCCGAAGGATTGACCCCAGCCTTTGATGAAGCGGTGCGGAAGATCGTAAAAGAGGATTACCAATTGGAAACAAAACGAGTCAACGCCAGCGCGGTGCATTACGTTTCCCAATTCACCAGAAAATCGGCTCCGGAAACCGTGATTTGGGATTTGAATACCCGGGCAGCCTTGCGGGATGTGACCAGCTTCTACTGGCTGAAGGCGGACGCTTCCGTCACCCAGGGAACCATCGTCGCGTCCATTGATTCAGATAACAATACGGTGACGGTTACCCCCGAAAACGTGAACGGAGATTTTTCCATTCTGGTGAATCCCACGCTGCTGGACGTGTCTCAGCCGATTCATATCGAAACGCCGGATGGATCGTTTGAAGTAATGGTTCATCCTTCCGAGGAAACAATGCTCGCCTCCCTGATGGAAACAGGCGATCCCTTCCTGACCTGGGTGGCGGAAATTCCCTACAGCCTGCTGCAATGATGCTTACAGGCCCATCAGCGCGGGAATCAGGTCGAAGGGGCTGCGCGCTTCCAGTGCGTCAATGGTTTTCTGCATGCGGTCAATTTCCCCGCTGACGGATTCGGCCAGGCTTTCCGGAGCATCGGTATAGTTGCCCAGCCTGCCGCCGATATAACAGCTGTTCCTGATCCCCAGGAACAGCTTTTCTTTATCCGGGTCGAACCGTCCAAACGCCGCGTACAGCCCCACCGCGTCGGCCACCAGCTCATCCCGTACAGGGTCAATATTGCCAGGATAGCGCCGCCGACAAATGACATGGGTCAATTCGTGATAACGGCGGATGGTGTCGGAAAGCATCAGCCATTCCTGTTCATCGCAGCCAACCGCCGCCGCTTCCACATGGCTGTAGGGACCTCGGGACAGCACCACCAGCATATCTGTATAGTTTTCTTTGACCGATGTGAAGCGCTTGAATTCCGCTTCCCGTTCTTTCAGGGGGAATTGATTCAGATGCGCCTTGATCCTGGGCCAATTGAACAGGGTCAGCGTGGATGCGCCCTGACTTTCCGGAATAGGGGAAAGGGGACCTTCCTTGGCGGCCATCAGGCTGCGCAGCGCCAGTTCAAAATCATGCCTGCTGCCCAGCGTGACCACCCGGACCGGCCCGGCAGGGGTATCCGCTGTTTCCAAACGGTCAAAGGGATCGCCTTGGTAGTGGGAAAGATCCTTTCGCGGAGGCTCTTTTCCTTGCAGGACCACCCGCCGGTATATTTCCAGGCTGTCCATGTCCGGGTTCAGGTACAGCTGGGGATAATCTGCAGCCAGCGCTGCCAATACGGTATTGCTCATTTCTCCTTCCTCCTGATCCTTGGCGCGGTCCGCGTTTTTCTGTGAGGCAAACGTTTCTTGGTTTCTATTTTACCATATTCTATCCAACCAACTTCCAACAAAACAGAAAAGAATTCAGCTCCTTTTATCGGACGAACGATCCTGTAAATGAACAGCAAATCCTTGACTTGGCAGCGTTTTCCCGATATAATCAAAATAGGAAACGCGTTTAAAACAGAAGAAAAAGGAGAAAATCAATATGAAAAATTTGCAGGAACTGTTCACTGAGATCATCAAAAGCGATGAACTGAAAACTGCCTTTGCCCAGGCCGCTCAGACCGAAGAAGCCGTGGTCGCCTTCGCGAAGGCCCATGGCGTGGATACCACCCTGGACGAGATCAAAGCTTTTCTGAAAAGCAAGACCGAGGACGGGGATGAAGCCCTGTCTCCGGAGGACGTGGATAACGTATCCGGCGGATGCAACGGCTATACAGCCGCCGAGGCTGCGTTCTCTGTCACGGTGGCGTTTACCTGCGCCATTGTGGCCGCGTGCAGCGTCATGGGCGCGTCAAACGGCTCCCATCTGGTGGGATCGGAAGACGGTGAAAACGGCGGCCGGCTGTGCTCCAAGAAGCCCTCGTGAGGCCACACCGCGCGGCAGAATAAAAGATCACGGTTTATCCGGCCCAATCCCCATATAGGGAGGATGCGCACACGCGAAATGAAACGGTTGTTTGACGCGTTCATTCAGGAACAATGGAGCCGCTTATCATCCTGTCCTGCAGGGAGCCTGCTTTCCCCGCAGGCTTTTTTCCGTGTCCGGGAAATGATGGAAAAGCTGGTTGCTCATGTGGCTGAGAGCACGGTGAACCATTGGGTGGCCCGGGAAGCGCTGACAGAAAACCCGCTGGCCGCTTATACGATCGAATTGATCACCGCCGACCAGCGTGAGCGGGCCATGGACAGGATCGAGAAAAAGCTGGCAAGGGGAGAAATGGCTCTGCCCGGGCCGCTTGCGCAAATCATCACAAAGCGTCTTGCCTATGTGACGGATAGCTTACTGGAAATGCTTTTCCGCCTGGAGGAAAAAAGAGAGGAAATCTGTTTTTCTCTTGGATGGACGCAACCCTTCGCTTTGATTGAGGATATGGTTCTTTCCGCAGGAGACACCCATAACCGGGGCCGCTGCGTAACGATCCTGTTTACCGACGTGGGAAAGCTGGTCTATAAGCCCCGGGATATGCGCCTTGAAGTCTGGATTTATGCCCTGGTTCAAAGGCATTTTGCCCATGTGCTTGGGATTCCCCGGTGCGTTTCCTTTTTGGATCAGTGGGGCGTCAGCGAATTTATTGAAAAGCAGCGCTCCCAGGGAATGGAGGAAGCGGCCCTTTTCTGGCGCCGCATGGGCGGCGCGGCGGCGGTGATGAAGCTGCTTGGCAGCAAGGATATGCACATCGAAAACCTTACCTGCCATGGAGGCAAGCCCTATATTCTGGATTTGGAAACCGCGCTGTCGCCGGAAAACGGAAATGCGGATTACAAAAAGCTGCATCCCGAATTGAGCGCGCTCAAATCCACCTCCCTGTATCTTTCCTGCCTGCTGCCCAGCGAATACATGGGCAGGCAGTACAGCCCGCTTTTGAACGCGGAGGAGGAGGGCTGCGCCCCTGCGGCGGAAGGAAAAAATCTCCCGGTAACGCTCTTCCTGGATCCGTTTCTTTCCGGGTACGATGAAGTGTACCGCTATATTCAAAAGAAAAAAGCCGCCCTTCGCCGGGAACTGGAATCGTTACCCAAGGATATGCCCGTCCGGCTCCTGGTCCGCAGCACCCAGGTGTATGAAGACGCGCGAAAAAAGCTGTACCATTTCAGCGCCCTGGAAAGCGAAGAAAAACAGGCGGAATCCCACGCGTTGCTTGCCAGGATCATGAAAAAGAAGAGCCGCAGTGATTTCTGCGGCGCGGTGGAAAGCGAGGTCAACCAGCTCCTTCAAGGGGATATTCCTTATATATACACCCTCACAGGAAGCCGGAATCTGTTCTCCCGTGGGGAGCGCGTAGCGGAAAATGTGTTTCATCGCACACCTCTCCAGCATGCCCTGGACAATCTGGAGGCGATGAGCCAAGAGGATGAAGCCTTTGACATGGCGCTGTTAAAGCGCGCGCTGCTGCAATATCCAGCCAAATTGGAAAAGGAAGAAGATTCCCTTCCGCAAAGAACCGACGCGCCGATCGCAAAGGAGCAGGCGATTCAGGAAGCGCGGGAGTTCATGCGCATCCTAAAAGAAATATGTATTTTTTCTCCCAAGGGCACGCCCTATTTTGGCTATATCAACGAGGCAGACTATTCCTTCCGCTTCTGCGATTGCGGCTTGGTCAACGGGCTGACGGGCATCGCGGGGTTTGCCACGGGCTGTGCCA
>ODAI011487916.1_pt1 | contig 13740 bp, 8 predicted proteins | sample 1539321 | NCBI WGS metagenome assembly ODAI01 (sample SAMN02144231, study PRJEB22623) | gut metagenome | biome: sheep rumen | host: Ovis aries | place: New Zealand
ACAAAGCCCCAGCAAGCGGCAAACGAAGCCCGGCAAACGGCAGATGGAGCCGCGGGGGCGCGAAAAAAAGCTCCCCTTACGGAGAGCCCGGAAAAGCAGGACGGCAGATGGAGCCGCGGGGGCGCGAAAAAAAGCTCCCCTTACGGAGAGCCCGGAAAAGCAGGACGGCGGACGGTGCCGCCCTGCTGGTGCCCAGCGTCAGCTGCGCATAGCCTCGTCTTCGGCTGCCTTCTTGCGGGCAGCGTCTCCAGCGGCAAATTCGTTGCAGGCGTCATAGCCGTAGCTCTTTGCCTCGGCGGTCATATCAGCCACAATCTTGTCGAAGGCCGCGTCGGATGACGCATACATGGCGCGCCACGTGCCGGTCTTGATGCAGGTCGCGACCTGATTCCACTTTACCTTCAGCTCGTCGCTCTGCGTTGACGCGGAGAACATGGAGCCCGGCGCAAGGACGTACTTCTTTGCACCCATGAATTCGTCCACGGAATCGGCCTTTGCCCACTCGCGCCACGCCTTCTCTATGGCAGACTTCGCCTCGGTGCGGCGGCTGTCCCACATGATGCAGTTGTAGGTCTCGCCCGCGGAGTCGGGGTTCGTGGCGTCCAGACCCCACGTCGTGTTGTTCATGTTGAACACGCCGTCTTTGTATGTGCCGCTGTAGGGAGCGGGCATGACGGTGTCCTTGTCCGTGTAGCACTTCTCGCCCAGCTCGGTGAAGTAGGTCTTGCCGTTCTTGTCGTAGTCCCAGGTGACGCCGCGCGGCCCGTACTGGCTGGTCATAAAGCCTTCCGGCGTGCACAGCCAGTTCAGGATTTCCATGCAGAGCTCTGGGTATTCGGTCTTTGCGCCGATAGACCAGATGCGGTTGCCGCCATAGACGTTCTGGCCGTAGCAGATAGGCGTGGCTTCAGCAGGCGGAACAGGGTACATCGCCTTGCCGGCGTTCACGTGCTCATCGGTATTGTAGAGAGAGGAGCCCATCCAGTTGAAAATCTGGAAGAAGGCGCCGCCGTTCTTGTAATCCTCGGACATGCTGTCAAAATTCTGCGTCTGGCTGTCAGGATTCAGCAGGCCTGCCTGATAGAGGCGGTTCAGGAATTTGAGCGCCTGCAGGTAGGGGCTGTCCTTCTCAAGACAGGGATGGTAGGTACCAGTCTGCGGGTCATAGTGCCCGAAGCCGAATTCATCCCAGCCGCAGTATGCTGTCGCCATGGACTTGACGAACATGACCATGTTGCCGTCCCAGTCGGGGAAGAGGGAGACCGCATAGGTGTCCTTGCCGTTATCGTCCTTGGGGCAGATTTCCTTCATCTTCTTGAGGACGTTGAACAAATCGTCGTAGTTTTTGATTTCCGGCTTGCCGAGCTGCTCGTACAGGTCAAAGCGGAGATCCCAAGTGTACATGAATGACTGCCGATCCTTTGCGGACAACGCGACGTCAAAGCCGAAGCCGTAGAGCTTGCCGTCGCCAGAGATTCTGCGGTTCTTGTCCAGCGCGGCCTTCATGTGGTTGCTGATATACGGGCCGTAGTCCTTGAGCAGATCCTCCTCATCCCAGTCGAAAAGCAGGCCTTCCTTGATGGCGCCGTGGTACTGGTCAGAGTCGTCGCCCCAGATAACGATGTCGCCGAGGTTCTTGTTCTCCATGCGGGTCGTGTATGTGTTGCCGGACTCAGGGATGATGTTGAGCTTCACATTGAATTTGTCGAGCATTATCTGCCCGAACCAGCCGACCTGCTCGCCGGAATAATTGGCAAGCTGGTCATAGACCTGCAGCGTGATGACGGGCTTCTTCTTCCCGTCAGAACCTGCGGCGCTCCCGGTCTTATCCTTGCCGGAGCATCCGGTCGCAAGCACTGCGGCAAGCGAAAGCGCCGCGCCGCAGATGATTTTTCCTACTCTTTTCATAACATATTCCTCCTCAAAACTATGAGCTTGTTTTCTCTGCAAGAGGGAGTCCCAGAACCCGTCCGGTTTCAGGAACAGCCTTCCCTATGGGAAGCCCTGAAAACCAAAGTTCCCGGAGCCTCCCGATATGTGCCCGGAACGCATAGCGCACCCGATACGACTGTCCGGCATTTTTCAGGGCTCAGCCCTTGACCGCGCCGAGCATGATGCCCTTCTCAAAATATTTCTGCATGAAGGGATAGACGACGAGGATGGGGATTGCCGTGACCATAGAAATGGTGTACTTGATAACCTTCTGGTTGAACAAGGTCGATTTTACGGCGTCGCTTACCTGCGACGTGCCCGTCGACATGAGCGCCCCCAGGTTCGTGGAGGTGTTCAGGTAGTTGTAGAGCACGTGCTGCAGCGTAAAGAGCTTGGGGTTCGCCTGCATGTAGATGAGCGAGTCCTGAAAGCTGTTCCAGTGCCCCACCGCGCCAAAAATCGCTATCGTTGCCAGGATGGGCTTGCACAGCGGCCAGATAATCCGGGTAAAGATGACCCAGTAGGAGGCGCCGTCTATGGATGCGGACTCCTCCAGCTCGGCGGGGATGGACTCCACGTAGGTCTTTACCAGTATGATGTTGTACGGCGACACGATTGCCGGGATGATGTACACGAGGTAGTTGTTGTTCAGGCCGAGCATCTGCATGGTCATGAACGCGGGGATGATGCCCGCGCTGAAATACATGGTGATGACAAGGAAGCGGTACCAGAATTTGCGTCCCCACATCTCGGTCTTGGTCATCAGGTAGCCGACAAGGCCGCTCGCCATCACCATGAGCGTGGTTCCCAGCACCGTGCGGGTCAGCGTGACGATAAAGGCGCTGCCAAGCGTACCAATCTTGCGGAGCGCAAGGTAGTTCTTGAGGTGCAGCCGGCGCGGATAAAAGTTGATGAGCCCGCGCTGCACCAAATCGTTATCCGAGATGGTGTTGATGAACAGATAATAGAAGGGGAATATACAGATAACCGTGAACAGAAGGAACACGATGCTGTTCACCGCATTGAACAGCGCGTCCCCGGCGGCAGAATCAAGTGACTTCGCAGATTTAATCTTCATATACGTTTTCTCCTGAAAATTCCTTGTGGCGGCGCATCAGACGACGGACTTGCCGCGGACAAGCTTCGAGATGCTGTTGGCAAGGAACAGCAGCACCACGCTGACTATGGACTTGAGCATTCCCACCACGGTGGAAAGCGGAATCAAATCTCCTTTGATACCGATTTTGTACACATAAAGGTCAAGCACCTCGATGGCGCCGGTATTCTGAGGGTTCTCAAAGCAGAGGTACTGCTCCATACCGTTGTTCAGGATGCCGGCAATCTGCAGGGTCAGCAGCACGCAGTACGTGGGGATAAGCTCCGGAAGCGTGATGCTCCACATCTTCTGGAAGCGCCCCGCGCCGTCCACCGTCGCGGCCTCGTACAGCTGCTGGTCGATGCCGCTGATGGCGGAGATATAGATGATGGCGCTCCAGCCCAAGCCCTTCCACGTGCCCCACGCCCACATTTTGAGCCACGTGTGGGAGCCGCTCATGAGCAGGTTCTGCCCCTGGCTCCACAGCCCCGTCTGCACAAAAAGGCTGGAGATAAAGCCGTCGGTGCTGAAGATACAGAAAGCGACGGCATAGACAAGCACCCATGAGATGAAGTTCGGGATAGTCGTACAGGTCTGGATAAAGTGGCGCAGGCGCTTGTTCGGGATTTCCACAAGGAACATGGCAAAAATCATCGGCAGCCAGGAGAAGGCAATCCCCAGACCGGACATAGCGAGCGTGTTCACCATGACGGTGCCGATATGCTTTGCGGTGGCGGCGTTCTTAAAGAGATAGGTGAACCAGTAGAAGCCGCGGAACTTGTCGAACGAAAGCGTGTCGCCCGCATGATAGTCAAAGAAGGCATAGCGCCAGCCCCAGAGCGGCAGGTAGCAGAACACAAAGACGAGCGCAGCAAAGGGCATGAACATCAGGAAGAGCTGGAAGCGCGGCTCTATGCGGCACTTCTCGCCTTTCTGCGGCGCGGGAGCCAGCACAAGGACGATGAGCGCCATGACGGCGACGGCAATCGCAAGCGCGATGAAGACCACGATTCCGGCAGGAAAGACAACGCCCGTCTTGTCCGCAAATTCCGGGTTGGCGGCAACGGTATCAAGCAGGATGGAGCGCGCCTGCATGATGCCGAGCACCCCGGCGGCACCCACCGCGCCCCCGGCGAGCATCAGCAGGTTGCCGATCCGCTTGAGCTTGTTGTTGCCGACGGAAAGGCAGCCCCCCGCCCCCGCACTAATCGCGCCGAGGCAGCAGACAAGGCTGGCGTAGTGCAGCAGCTGCATGGCACCCTGAGGAATCCAGCCCTTCTTCATGGAGCGGGCAAGACCATCCACAAGCCCGGAATAAAAAAAGCCGGACGTAAAGAGCGATATATTGCGGTTTATCTTATCGCTGATACGGGAGGGATTTGCGCCGGGCAGAAAAAGCAGCACGACATACAAAACCAGAAGGACGCGCAGTACGCGGTAGCAGAAGCGCAGCGCCTTGTTCTCTCCACCCGACGGGGACATTCTTTTTGCTGGTGTCATTTTTTTTACTCCTGAGCCTGTTTCAAAAGCAGCCTGAGCTTTGAAGCTTCTTCTATTATTCATCAGGTCCGGGAATAAAAAAACAGCAAAAATTGCAGCACTTTTCTTAGATTATTAGAGCTTGAGCACGGCTTTCTACGGCATACCCCAGAGCTGCATCTTCTCCTGGATGAGGGCGCTCATCGTCCTTCCGGCATCCTCCATGCCCATGTCCCTGAGGCGCGCGGTCATCTCAGCCCACAGCGCGTCGAACTGCGGCTCCGGGGCAAGGATGCACTGGATGAGCATGGATTTGGTGTACTCGTCGGCATCGGCAACAAGCTTGTCCACATCCGGCGGAAGCAGGTACAGCCACAGCTCCCCGTAGCGGGGGCGGGGCAGCTCCTCCGGCTGGGGAAAAAGATCTGACCAATGCGTCGCGCCATAGGCACGCAGCGTCTCTTTTTCCACAGGAAGATATGTATCGCTGCTGCGCAAGCGCGCAAAGGGGGTAAGCCAGTCACCGTCGCTGCCCGTGGCGCCGTCCCCGGCGTCAGGAAAGGGATACGCCCACAAGCCCACGCCCGTCCGCAGCGAATAGTCCTGCCTCGTCTTCCTGAAATCCAGCTCGGCCTGCGGCACCACGCGCTTTCCGTCCTGCACCTCGTAGTTCTTCCCTTTGATGCCCCAGTGGGTCAGCACCTGGGCTTCCTCCGAGCACATCCAGTCCATAAACTGAAAGGCACGCAGCACGTCGCGGCAGTTCCTCGAGATACAGACGCCCCAGCCACCGGAATAGCCCCTGTCCGTAAGCGCGGGGTCTTTGTAGGCATCCGCGTCCGCCACGACGGAAAGGCGCGCATAGGTACGCTCCTCCTGCCCGGACTCCACGAGCGGCTTCTCCGCGTCCTCAAATTCCCAGGATGCATAGGAAATGCCCAGCACGGCGCCCGTCGCAATCTTTGACTTCCAGACCTCCTCGCTCTGCGTAAAGGATTCCGGGTCAAGCAGCCCCTCGTGGTAGAGCCCGTTCAGCCAGCGGTAGTAGAGCGCCATCTCCGGCACAAGGAATTTATAGCGAGCCTCCAGCGTGTCAGGATTGACAATCCACTGCCCGTCGTCCGGGCGCCCGATGACGAAATTCCCCGGATTGGAGAGCCCCACATACCAGTGCCACGAGTCGGTCAGCAGGGAAAGCCCCACCGCCGGCCGCCCGTTGATGGTGGGGTGCATGGCAAGGTAGCGGCGGAGCGCGTCGGCGTAATCCGTGAGCGTGCGGATGCGTGGCCATCCGAGCTCCTTGAGGACGGCGTACTGCAGCTGCAGCGTTCCCGACGGCTCTGGGATGGCGCTCTTTACCGCGTATGTCCCGAAGGTGTAGATGTGCCCGTCCCGGTAGCGCAGCTTCACCAGCTCGTCGCCGTAGAGCCGCTTGAAATTCTGCCCGTATTCTTCTATTAAATTTACGTGCGTGCCATCGGGAGCAATCCAGTCGTCCAGCGCGACCACGGCGCCATTCTCCACCAGGCGGCTGACATCGGACTTGACGTAGAGGAGATCGTAGCTGCTGCGCGACGTGAGCAGCAGGGCGATGTCAGGCTCGGCGTTCACCTCAGATTTGCCGTGGTACACATCAAGCGTCACGCCGGTCTTGCGCGTTATCTCCTGCGCCACCGGGTCGGTGAACGGCACGTCGTAGAGCAGATCCGCATTGTAAAAGCTCAGCGTGATAGGCCCGCCGGAAGGGGCGGAGCTGCGGCTGCCGTTCCCGCCGCGGGCACAGGCGGCAAAAAGCATCGCGCAGGCCACGGGCAGCGCCAGCATGGGCGGCGGCAGCCTGCGGCAGCGGGGGGGACAGAAGGCTTTATGGGGCTGGCTCTGCATAGGTACCTCCTTCCTGCGGCAGCGACGCCCTGAATTCTCCGGGGGTCATGCCGGTAAGTTTCCTGAACTTAAGATAAAAATAATCGGTATTGCTGTAGCCGACAAGGCGCGAAACCTCGTAGACCTTCAGGCCTCCTTGCGACATAAGCCGCTTGGCCTCGTCTATGCGGATGATGTCAAGGTAGGTGTTGAACGAGACGCCCGTGTACTCCTTGAATTTCTTGCCGAGGTAGGCGCTGTTGCAGTTGAACAGGCCGCCGAGCATCTCCAGCTTCAGGTCGGAGCGGAAATTCTCCTTGACGTACTGCACGACCTTCATGACCGTGGAGCCGGAGGCGCCGGAGACAACGGCCTCCGTCAGGGCGCCGGTGAAATCCCGGACAATCGCCATCACCCCGGAAAAATACGGCTGGCTGTAGACCAAATCCACCAGCTCCATAGCCGAAAATACATTAAGTTTTTTTTCAGGATGCTTCTCGTACAGGAGGCGCTGCAGCTCCAGCAGGAAGGCCATGCATGTCTTTTTCAGCCCCGCGGGGGGAAGCGGGCCGCGCGCAAGCCCGGAGGAAAGCCGCTCAAGCAGCGCGCCGATGTGCTGGAGGTCATAGACCTCGATGGCGGAAAGCAGCTCCGGGACAAGCGCAAGGCTATCGGCGGAAGACGCTCCGCCGGGGCTGCCCGCGGCCGCGAGCCTGCAGCGCAGCGCATCGTCCACCCGCCCCGCGGAGAGGAAGGGGGAATCCGCCCACGCCTGCCCCCCGCAGAAAAAGAGGTTCGCAAAGAGTACGGAGGCGGCGGCAAAGGAGGCGACTGCCCCCGCAGCGTCCTGCGCGGGCTCCCCCAGCACGGCGACCGCGCCGCCCTGCGACTCCTGGCGGCAGAAGCGCTCCGCATGGCGCTCCACAAGGGCGCTGCCCTCGCCGCGGAACAGCACGACAAATGCGCCGCCGAGGGCAAAGGAAAGGTGCTCAGTGCACGCAAAGGCTTTCTCCGCGGCACTGGCGGCATCCCCGGCGCAGAGCTCCGGCGACACGAGCAGCGGCTGGAAGGGTCCGTTCCGGCATTCCTCCGGGGGGACAGCAGCGGCGTCCCCGGCGGCAAAGGCCGCGCACCAGCTGGCGGCAAGCCTGCGGCGTGCCTCATCCTCATGCAGGCGCTCGCTCTGCTGCCTGCCGTTTATCTCGCGCACCAGCTCGGCCACCTTCTCCGCAAGGATGTCCTCGTCCACCGGCTTTACGATGTAGCCGCGCGCGCCGAGGTTCATCGCCTTCTGCGCGTAAGAGAAATCGCTGTAGCCGGAAAGGATAAGGAATTCCGGGCGGGACGGGTAGCTGCGGGGGTTGCGGTGCACCTCAGAGAGCACGTCTATGCCGGACATACCCGGCATGGTGATGTCCAGCAGCACCAGCGCGGGGCGCAGCTCCTCTATCAGGCGAAGCGCCTCCTCGCCGCCGCCGGCATCGCCCACGACCTCGCAGCCGGCCGCCTCCCAGCTGATGATGTTCTTCATGCCGTTCCGCACAATCTGCTCGTCATCCACGACGAGCACCGGCAGCAGCCGCTCACCCATTTTCTGCCTCCTCCTTGTCCCCGGCATCCGCGGGAACCCGCAGCCGCACCGTCATTCCCTTTCCTTCCGTGCTCTCAATCTCCATACCGTACTGCCCGCCGTAGAAGAGCCTGATGCGCTGGTTCACGTTGACCAGCCCGATGGACGAGGAGTTTTCCTCCACGCTGTCGTCCGCAAGCTTCTCGCGGAGCTCGGCAAGCCGTCCGGCCGCGATGCCGCAGCCGTTGTCCTGCACCGTGATGATCAGGCTGCCGTCCGCCGCGCTGTCCACAAGGATGTAGATAAAGCCGCCCTCCTGCCGTGACTCCAGCCCGTGCTTGAAGGAATTCTCCACGAGCGGCTGCAGGAGCAGCGGCAGTATGCGCACGCGGCGCACGTCGCAGAGGAACACGATATCGTATGTCACGCGCTCCGCAAAGCGGAGGTGCTGGATGTCCAGGTAGGTGCTCACAGCGTCAATCTCGGCCATCAGCGGAACAGGGCGGTCGGTCGCGGAGAGGCTGTAGCGCAATATCTTGGCAAGGAATTTGACCGACTGGGCGACATCCCGGCTTCCGCCCGCAAGCGCCTGCATACGGATGGTCTCCAGCGTATTGAAGAGGAAGTGCGGGTTTATCTGGCTCGCAAGCATCTTGAAGCGGATATCGTTCTGGCGGGAAAGCAGCTGCTCCCGCTCGATTCTGCGCTGGTACACCTCTGCGATGAGCGTCCTGAGCAGCGCGGCAGCCGAGCGTACTTCCGCATAAATCTCGGAGAATTCGTCGCTGCCGTCAAGGGGAGGCGCAAGCGCAAAGTCGTTCCGGCCAAGCTTCTTTATCTCGCGGTTCACATAGCCGGCGCGCCCCGCAAAAAGACGGGAGAACTTCAGGATCAGAAACCAGGAGAGCACCGTGCCGCAGAGGGTGAGCATCAGGCAGAGCAGGACGGCGAGCACGGTGGGGCGCATCATGGCGCTGCGGGGAATCACCTGCACCAGCACCACCGGCGCCTCAAAGCCGCCGAGCACACCGTACATGCTGGCGACGGAGGCTTTTCCGCGCCACTGCACATCCTGGCTCACAATGCGGCCGACGGCAGCATCTGCGGCAGGGAGCGGAAAGGTGGCGGGAAGACCAGGCTCGCCCGGCTGCCCTTCCCGCTCCGGCGGGCGGGAGCTGAATTCTATCGCGCCGTCCACGCACAGCAGCGTCTCATGCTCCTGCGAGCCCAGCAGCCGCTGGATTCGCGCCGAATCAAGGTTCACCACAAGCACGCCGAGAAAGCGCCCGTCGGCAGTGCTGTACATGGCACGCGTCAGCGCGAGCATCCGCCTGCCCGCCATATCGTCCGTGCGCATGCCCCAGAGAATCCGGCCGCCCGCGTCTTTTGCCGCCGTGTACCACGGGGAGGCGGCAGCCCCGCCTGAGGCGCGGATAAAATAGGCGTTATCCAGCATGGTCGCGTTCTCCGTGTAGTAGCGGAAGCTGTAGATGCCGCTGTCCGCGCGCAGAAAATCGTCCAGAAAGGAAAGGCTCCGGTAACGGTCGTAGACCTCCTGCGTGCTCTCAAAGCTGTGCCGCAGCGTATCCTGCACGTTCCGGTTCACAAAAAGGCTTCCGCTCAGCTCCTCGGCGCCGGCAAGCTGCTCGCTCAGCAGCACGCCCGTCTGCAGCACGGAGGCGCGGGACAGCTCCCGCTGCTGGCGCTCAAGCACATGGTACAGCCACACCGAGAGCACGGCGGTCAGCACAAGGAGGGGACAGAGGAATGCGAGGACGTACAGCGCGTAGAGCTTCTGCTGTATCCGCAGGCGGTTCAGCAGCCCGGACGCGCGCACCGCAAGGCGCAGCTTCATGATGCTTCTATAATGGCATGACTTTGCAATCTGCTCAAAGGGAAGGAACGAGGACTTCCGAAAAAATTGCACTATTTTTCTATAATTTATACAGTTTTTTTTTTGAGCAATCTGGCTTATCATAGAAACGGGATTCGTTTCCAAGCGGGGCGCCCTCCAGCATTGTGCTAAACATGACAATGAAGTGAAGAAAACCCGGCTTCAGAAATGTGCGTTTACAGCTTACAATAGGGGGTGGCAGTACCAAAAGCCCCGGAGCCTTCCGGAACCCTGCCCACTCCACAAAACGAGGACTAACATGGCATATCTTATCGGTGTAGACTTAGGGACGAGCGGAACAAAGACCGTCCTTTTTGACGAAAACGGCACTCCCGTCGCATCCCAGACAATCGAGTACCCGCTGTACCAGCCCCAGAACGGCTGGGCGGAGCAGGATCCGCTCGACTGGTGGAACGCGGCGGCGGGCAGCATGAAGGCGGTCATCGCAAAGAGCGGCATCCAGCCCGGCGACATCAAGGGCATCGGCATTTCCGGGCAGATGCACGGACTGGTCATGCTGGACGAAGCGGGCAACGTGCTGCGCAAGAGCATCATCTGGTGCGACCAGCGCACGGCAAAGGAATGCGAGGAAATCACCGCGAAGGTGGGGGCAAAGCGGCTCATAGAGATTACGGCAAACCCCGCGCTCACCGGTTTTACCGCCTCAAAAATCATGTGGGTCAAGAACAACGAGCCGGACATCTACGCAAAATGCGCCCACATCCTGCTGCCCAAAGACTATGTGCGCTACATGCTCACCGGCGAATTCGCCACGGAAGTGAGCGACGCGTCCGGTATGCAGCTGCTGGATGTCCCCGGCCGCTGCTGGTCTGACGAAGTGCTCTCCAAGCTCGGCATAGACAAGTCGCTGCTCGCAAAAGTCTACGAGTCCCCCGAAGTGACAGGTACCGTGACGGCGCAGGCGGCAGCGCTGTGCGGCGTGGCGGCAGGCACCCCGGTCGTGGGCGGCGCCGGTGACAATGCCGCGGCTGCGGTCGGCACCGGCACCGTCGAGGACGGCATCGCGTTCACCACAATCGGCACCAGCGGCGTGGTCTTTGCGCATACATCAAAGCTCAGCATAGACCCCAAGGGGCGCGTGCACACATTCTGCTGCGCGGTTCCCGGCGCCTGGCACGTGATGGGCGTCACGCAGGCGGCAGGCCTCTCGCTCAAATGGTTCCGCGACAATTTCTGCAGCCCGGAGATGGTGACTGCGGCAGGCATGGGCAAAGACCCCTACTACCTGATGGACAAGCAGGCGGAACGCATTCCTATCGGCGCAGACAGGCTGCTCTACCTGCCCTACCTGATGGGCGAGCGCACACCGCACCTTGACCCCGACTGCCGCGGCGCATTCTTCGGGCTCTCGGCCATGCACACCCGCCAGCACATGCTGCGCGCCGTGATGGAAGGCGTCGTGTACAGCCAGCGCGATTCCGTGGAGGTGCTGCGTGGCATGGGCGTAAAAATCAACGACATGCTTGCCTGCGGCGGCGGCGGCAGCTCACCGCTCTGGCGCCAGATGCTCGCGGACGTATACAACTGCCCCGTCAAGACCGTGGCCAGCAAGGAAGGCCCGGCGCTGGGCGTAGCAATCCTTGCGGGCGTGGGCACCGGCATCTACAAGAGCGTGGAGGAAGGCTGCAAGGCGGTTATCCGCACCAATCCCCCGCAGAACCCCGTCGCGGAGGATTCCGCGCAGTACGAGAAATACTACCGGATGTACACCCAGCTGTACCCGGCGCTCAAGGAATCCTACAAGCAGCTTGCCTCGATATAGCAGGCGCTCCCGGAACAGGCAGATTCCCTGCCGTTCCCCGGAGGCAGAGCGGCGTTCCGGGTAACGGAGGAGCACAGCACCTCGTATTTTATAGAAGAAAAACAAAGCGGGGCAGTTCCAAAAGCCCGTCCGGGATTTCTGGGACTGCCTCAACCATAATAGAACCTGAAAAAAATGCAAGGCCTGAGAGGAAAGCAAGAGCTTTCCGAACAAGTCTCATAAGGAGGAACAGACCATGCTCAAAGTAAAGAGCGTGTTTTCGCACAGTTTTGAGAAATACGGTAAAGTCCTGAAGGGCTATGACGTAAAGGAGCTGCTCGAAAAGCTTGAGTCCAGCACCGACAAGCCTGCGGACGCCACAATCTACACCCCCGGCGACAAGAATCTGGAGGCGCTGCCCGTCGCCGCGCAGTTCAGCACGAACGCATACGGCGGCATGCCGGTGCAGGTCGGCTACTGCAACGGCAACAACACAAAGCTCAACTGCCTTGAATACCACCGCGGCAGCGAGCTGAACATCCCCGCAAACGACATCATCCTGCTGCTTGCCCCCCTGCAGGCGGTAAAGGACGGCAGACTGGACACCTCCCACGTGGAGGCATTCCGGGCACCGGCAGGGACAGTCGTGCAGATTTACGAGACGACGCTCCACTATGCGCCCTGCAACGATGTGCGGGACGGGCAGGTATCGCCGGAAGGCTTCAGGGTCGTCATCGTGCTGCCCAAGGACACGAACACCGAGAAGCCCTCACTCTCCGCCATAGACGCAGAAGACAAGCTGCTGTGGGCGCGCAACAAGTGGCTCATCGCGCACCCCGACTCAAACGAGGCAAAGCAGGGCGCCTTCGTGGGGCTGAGCGGCAAGAACATCGACGTCGCCCGCTCCTAGCAGGGCGGCAGCGCACGTTCAAGCAAGCTTCCGCTTTTTAAGGGGCAGCCGAAAAAACAGTTTTTTCAGCGAATGCCCACTTGCAAAAGCGAAAAGTTGATATATAATAAGAAAAGCGGGTACAAAATCCCGCCAAAGCGCTCTGACGCATAAAAACGAGAGCAAGGAGAATACCGTGGAAAAATTCGAGAACATCCCGGACGTCAAGCTGGGAATCATCGCAGTCAGCCGTGACTGCTTCGTCATCTCACTTTCAGAAAAGCGCCGCGCCGCAATCATACAGGCTTTCGCGGGAAAGGGCAGCCTCTACGAGGCAAAGACCACCGTGGAGAATGAAAAGGATATGCTCAAGGCTGTGGACGAGGTCAAGGCCGCGGGCTGCAACGCCCTCGTGGTCTTCCTCGGCAACTTCGGACCGGAGACGCCTGAGACCCAGATAGCCCAGAAATTCGACGGGCCGTGCATGTTCGTAGCCGCCGCGGAGGAGACGCAGAACGACCTTATCAACGGGCGTGGCGACGCGTACTGCGGCATGCTCAACTGCTCATACAACCTGAACCTGCGCAAGATTCCGGCCGTCATCCCGGAATATCCGGTGGGAACTGCCGAAGACATCGCAAAGATGATAGAGGAATTCATCCCGGTCGCGCGCACCATCATCGGCCTCAAGAACCTCAAGATTATCACCTTCGGCCCGCGCCCGCAGGACTTCTTTGCCTGCAACGCGCCCATCAAGGGGCTCTACGACATCGGCGTGGAGATTCAGGAGAACTCCGAGCTTGACCTGCTCGTGGAATACCGCAAGCACAAGGACGACAAGCGCATCCAGTCCGTCGTAGACGACATGGCAAAAGAGCTGGGCACGGGCGGCAACCAGTTCCCGGACATGCTGCCGCGCATGGCGCAGTTCGAGCTGACGCTGCTTGACTGGATTGAGGCGAACAAGGGCTGCAAGAAGTACGTGGTGCTCGCGGACAAGTGCTGGCCGGCATTCCCCAAGGAATTCGGCTTTGAGCCGTGCTACGTGAACAGCCGCCTCGCAAGCCGCGGCATCCCGGTCGCCTGCGAGGTGGACATCTTCGGCGCGCTCTCCGAGTACATCGGAACCTGTGTCACCGGCGCGCCCGTCACCCTGCTGGACATCAACAACTCCGTCCCGGCGGATATGTACGAGCAGAGCATCAAGGGCAAATTCAAGTACGACTACAAGCTCAACGACACCTTCATGGCATTC
>ODAI012113547.1_pt1 | contig 13740 bp, 9 predicted proteins | sample 1539321 | NCBI WGS metagenome assembly ODAI01 (sample SAMN02144231, study PRJEB22623) | gut metagenome | biome: sheep rumen | host: Ovis aries | place: New Zealand
AGCCGCACCCCCTACACAACCGTACCACTCGGCATCATCCATAAACGCGACGTGACCATCACCGTGTGCTACTACGAGACGAACATGATGATTGACTTCGTGAGCTATCAGCAGAAACGCGGCGTGGGATTCACCGACTATGTTGACATGATTTTCCGTCTGTTCTACAGTTCTGCAGTCTGGTATCTGAAGCGACTGAAACAAATCAACTCGCTCATAGACAAAGCCAAGCGCAACCTTGACAAGAACGTGAACAACGAAAGCCTCATCGGGCTCAGCCGACTGCAGGACTCGCTCACCTACTTCCAGACCTCCATTCGCGGCAACGAGACACTGCTGTCGAAGCTGAAGTTCAAACTGCAGATCGACGAGCTCGACGCCGACCTGATTGAGGACGTGAGCATCGAGATGACACAGGCCCGCGAGACAACAAGCATCTACTCAGACATTCTCGAATCGACAATGGACACCTACTCCAGCATCATCAACAACAACATGAACACGGTGATGAAGACGCTGACCTCGGTTTCGATTCTCATGATGTTCCCCACGCTCATCGCCTCGCTGTTCGGCATGAACCTCATCAACGGCATGGAAGGCCATCCACTGGGATTCCCCTTCGCACTGGCTCTCTCTTTGGGGGTGTCGGCACTAGCCTGGTGGACTCTGCACAGGAAGGGACTGGTGTAGTTACTATCGAGGAAAGAAGATTTCAAAAGCTAATAAAGGGTTAAACAAGGTTAAGAAAGCATAAATTCCAACTTTCAAACCCCTAATTCATCCCCCCTAACTCTTTCAACTCCCAACTTTTTCGTAATTTTGACCCAAATTTTGTGAAACGAACCATATCAGTAACTAAACAAGTTAAATGATGGACTCTCAAGAGAATGCCCTGCTACAGGGTGAACAACAAGAGGTGAAAGCCGAAGAGACCGTTGCACAGCAGGAGAACACTGCTGTAACCGACGAGACTTCGCAAGTAGAGGAAACAACTGAAACCGCCGACGTGGCTGTAGAAGAAGCTACCGCAATGGAAGAGAATGCTACCGTAGCCACAGAAGAGCACAAGGTGTATCAGTCGAAGAAGGAAGTGCTGGACCGTGTGAAGGAAATAGCACACGCTGAAGAGATGCCACAAAAAGATGAGGTGGAATATCTGAAGACCACTTTCTACAAACTGCACATTGCCGAGCGCGAAGAACAGCAAAAAGCATATCTGGAGGCTGGCGGCGATCCCGACACCTACGTAGTCACCCCCGACGAGGATGAAGAAGCATTTAAGGCCGAGATGGGCATCATCAAGGAGCGCAGACAGCAGCAGTTCCGTGAACAGGAGGCAGAAAAGGAAGAGAACCTCAAGAAAAAACTCGACATCATAGAAAGACTCAAGGCAATGGTCACCTCACCCGAGGAGGCCAGCAAGACCTATCAGGACTTTAAAGCCCTGCAGCAAGAGTGGAGAGAAATCAAGAACGTGCCGGCTGAACGCGCCAACGAACTATGGCGCAACTATCAGCTCTACGTAGAGCAGTTCTACGACTTGCTGAAACTGAACAGCGAGGCTCGCGAACTGGACTTCAAGAAGAATCTGGAAGCCAAGACTCGCTTGTGTGAAGCTGCCGAGAAACTGGCTGAGGAGGAAGACGTGATCAGTGCTTTCCATCAGTTGCAGAAGCTGCATCAGGAATTCCGCGAGGTAGGTCCTGTGGCTAAAGAACTGCGCGAGGAGATATGGCAGCGTTTCAAGGCTGCTTCGACCGTCATCAACAAGCGTCATCAGCAGCACTTTGAGGACTTACGTGCCCGCGAGGAAGAGAACCTGGCAAAGAAAACTGCCCTCTGCGAAAAGGTGGAAGCTATTTGCGCTGAGGAAAACAAGAACAGCGCTGACTGGGAACGACACACGAAGGAAATCATCGAGATACAGACCGAATGGAAGACCATCGGCTTCGCTCCTCAGAAGATGAACGTGAAGATATTCGAACGTTTCCGCGCTGCTTGCGACACCTTCTTCGCCAACAAGGCCGAGCACTTCAAAACGATGAAAGACACTTTCCGCGTGAACGCAGAGAAGAAACGTGCCCTCATCGAAAAGGCTAAGGCCCTGCAAGACAGCACTGAGTGGCGCTCAACAAGCGACAAGCTCATTGCCCTGCAGAAAGAGTGGAAGACCATCGGCATGGTGCCCAAGAAACTGGGTGACCAACTGTGGGAAGAATTCCTCGGTGCCTGCAACAAGTTCTTCGAGGCCCGCAACGCTCAAGGAGCCGACCAGCGCAATGAAGAACGCCAGAATCTGGAAAAGAAACTGGACGTCATCGAGCGACTTAAGAAAGCCGCCCAAGAAGCGGGTGACGATCTGCAAGCCACTGTTCAGCAGCTCGTTGAGGAGTATAACAGCATCGGGCACGTGCCTTTCCGCGAGAAGGACAAACTCTACAAACAGTATCACGAGGTGCTCGACAAACTCTACAAGGAGCTGAACATCAACGTAGCCAAGCGTCGTCTGAGCAAATTCAAAGACAACCTGAAGCAGGTGGCAGAACGCGGTGAGCAGGCACTTGACAGCGAGCGTGCACGCTTGATGCGCCAGTATGAAGCCATCAAGCAGGAGGTACAGACCTACGAGAACAATATCGGATTTCTCAGCGCATCATCAAAGAAGGGCAACTCGCTCATCGACGAGATGAACCGCAAGATGCAGAAACTCAAGGACGACATGCAACTCGTCTTGGAGAAGATTAAAGCCATCGACAACGAGAATGCCAATCAAGAATAGTGTTTAACCTAAACACTAAGAGCGTTTAGTATTATCACTAAGAGCGTTTAATATTATCGCTCTAGACACTTATTAAAAAACATCGGTCTGCCATAGATAGTCTATAGGCAGACCTTTTTTAATAAAAATCAGAAAAAAAAAGTAGGAAAAATTTTGGTAGTTTCAGAAAAAGCAGTACCTTTGCAACCGCAAAAACGAAAAACAACGTAATTGCATGGACAATTGGGGTATGGTGTAATGGTAACACTGCAGATTCTGGTCCTGCCTTTCCTGGTTCGAGTCCGGGTACCCCAACAACCAACAAGAGAGACTTTCGAGAGGAAGTCTCTTTTTTTTGTTGTATTTTTAATAATCGTGAAATTCTTGTCGGATTCAGATAATATTCGTACCTTTGCACCTAATTATATATTAAAGACAATTATTTTTTACGAACTGATATCAGTTGACTGAATGGAACAAACAGGAAATCTCGTACATTCGATTATTAAAGGAATACAGGAAAAGAAAGGGAATCATATTGTCGTAGCTGATCTGAACGGCATCGATGGAGCTATTTGCCAATATTTCATTATTTGCCAAGGAAACTCTCCTGCTCAGGTTGAAGCCATCACTGAGTCGGTGGGCGACATGGTACGCATAGAACTGAAAGAAAAGCCTGCCCATATCGTGGGACTGGAAAACGCACAATGGGTAGCAATGGACTATACGGACGTGCTTGTACACATCTTCTTGCCCGACGTAAGGGATTATTACGACTTGGAGCACCTCTGGGATGACGCAAAACTGACGCACATCCCCGATATAGACTAAAAAAAGTACACACAGGCAAGCAGCTCATGCTACAGCGGAAAAACTACATAATACAAGGCAGAAAAGACTTATATGGAACAGAATCAGAATAAAAACCAGAACAATAACGGTCCGAAAATGAATATGCCACGGTTCAATATGAACTGGATTTATTTTCTTGTTATTGCAACGCTCATCGCTCTCTATTTCTCCAATGAAGGAGGAATTGCCGAGCCAACGGTGAATGTAGAGACTTCATATACCGACTTCCAAACCTACATGGACAAGGGGTATGCCTCGAAACTGACAGTTGACAAGTCACAAGGCATCGTGAAAATGTACGTCAAACCGGAACACATCCGCGACGTGTTCAAACAGGGAGTAGAGAATGTAGGAAAAGACCCTTACGTATCTGTTGAGATAGGCAGTTTGGACAAACTGGAGACCTTTGTTGAGGAAAAACGCGCAGAGCAGAAGTTTACCGGTAAGCTGACCTATGAGGCACAGCGCAGCAACAACTTCATCAGCAACCTTTTCTGGAGTGTATTCCCATTCCTGCTCATCATTGGTGTATGGATGCTGCTGATGCGCCGTATGGGCGGCGGTGGCGGCATGGGCGGCGGTGGCATCTTCAACGTGGGGAAGAGCCGCGCCAAGATGTATGAGAAAGGCGGAGACCTGGGCATCACGTTCAAGGACGTAGCCGGACAGGCTGGCGCCAAACAGGAGATACAGGAGATTGTGGAGTTCCTGAAAAATCCGCAGAAATATACCAATCTGGGAGGTAAGATTCCCAAGGGGGCTCTGCTTGTAGGTCCTCCGGGAACGGGTAAGACACTGTTGGCCAAGGCTGTAGCTGGCGAAGCTGGCGTACCGTTCTTCTCCATGTCAGGTTCAGACTTCGTTGAGATGTTCGTAGGTGTGGGTGCTTCCCGTGTGAGAGATCTTTTCTCGCAGGCCAAGGAGAAATCACCCTGCATCATCTTTATCGACGAGATTGATGCCGTGGGCCGCGCACGCTCAAAGAACCCGGCAATGGGCGGCAACGACGAGCGCGAGAATACGCTGAATGCCCTTCTTACTGAGATGGATGGATTCGGAACCAACAGCGGTGTCATCATTCTGGCTGCCACCAACCGTGCCGACATGCTCGACTCCGCCCTGCTGCGTGCAGGCCGCTTTGACCGTCAGATACATGTTGACCTGCCCGATCTAAACGAGCGCAAGGAGGTATTTGCCGTTCACCTGAAGCCCCTGAAACTGGACAACAGCGTTGACGTGGACTTTCTGGCAAGACAGACACCAGGCTTCTCTGGAGCCGATATTGCCAACGTGTGTAATGAGGCTGCACTGATAGCTGCCCGTCATGACAGTCAGACTGTAGGCAAACAGGACTTCCTTGATGCCGTGGATCGCATCATCGGTGGTTTGGAGAAGAAGACAAAGGTGATGACTCAGGCTGAGAAGCGCTCTATCGCTATCCATGAAGCCGGGCACGCAACAATCTCATGGTTCACAGAATTTGCCAACCCGCTGGTGAAGGTATCTATCGTTCCACGCGGACAGGCCCTGGGCGCTGCTTGGTACTTGCCCGAGGAGCGTGTGCTGCAGACCAAGGAGGCTATGCTCGACGAGATGTGTTCTCTGCTCGGCGGTCGCGCTGCCGAAGAGCTGTTCGTTGGCCACATATCAACCGGAGCCATGAACGACTTGGAGCGCACTACAAAGCAGGCATACGGCATGATAGCCTACGCAGGCATGAGCGACAAACTGCCCAACATCTGCTATTACAACAATGCTGAATACCAGTTCCAGCGTCCCTATTCTGAGACTACGGCCAAGATCATGGATGACGAGGTGCTGAAGATGATCAACGAGCAATATGAGCGTGCGAAGAGCATTCTGACTGAACATGCTGAAGGTCACGCCCAACTGGCGCAGATGCTGATCGACCGCGAGGTCATCTTTGCTGAGGACGTGGAAAAGATATTTGGCAAGCGTCCTTGGACCAGTCGTGCCGAGGAGTTGCTCGAAGCTCAGATGCGTGCCGATGCAGAACGCATGGCAGAGGAACGGACGAAGCAACTGGAAGCCGAGGCCAAGCAGAAGGAAACTGAAGCACAAGGAACAGAAGGCGAACAAAAGGCGCTCCCCAGCTCAACCGAAACAGAATAGGAGGAAAAAGCATGAAGAATTTCATCGTAAGGACTATCACGTCTGTCTTTTTCGTAGCAGCCATCGTGACCTGTTTTCTCTCACCGAGAGCGATGGTGCTACTCTTTGCCCTCGTCACGGGCATGACTATTTGGGAGTTTGCCGGACTCGTCAATGACCGTCCGTCCGTCACCATCAACCGTTTTATTACAACCATAGCAGGTGTCTATTTGTTTCTGGCTATGGCCGGCTACAACAGTGGCATCACTCCCTCTTCAGTCTTCATTCCCTATCTCGTCAGCATCATCTATCTGATGGTGGCCGAGCTTTACCTGAAAGCAGAAGACCCTATCAACAACTGGGCCTACACCATGATGTCACAGCTATACATTGCACTTCCCTTCTCACTGTTGAATGTACTGGCTTTCCGCAGCAACGGACAAGAGATTGTCTATCACTATCTCACTCCGTTATGCGTGTTCGTATTTCTATGGATCAACGATGCCGGTGCCTACTTGTGCGGATCGGCGTTTGGGCGCAACAAACTGTTCCCCCGCATTTCTCCGGGAAAAAGCTGGGAAGGCAGTATTGGCGGCTGTCTTCTAGTAGCCATTGCCACGCTGCTCCTTTGGCATTTCACTGAGAAGAACGGAGTCAACGAGCTGGGGCTGACAGCCATTCAGTGGGTAGGCTTAGGGTTGGTCATCGTTATCTTCGGCACATGGGGCGATCTCATTGAGAGTCTGTTTAAACGCACTCTCGGTATCAAAGACAGCGGCAACATACTGCCAGGACACGGTGGCATGCTCGATCGTTTCGACTCTACCCTGCTTGCCATTCCTGCCGTTGTGGTCTATCTTTACACACTGACACTTTTCTAAATACACATTCATTTTAGACGTTCTTTTTTTTAAGGAAAGAGATTTTATTTATGGGAAAGATTATTGCATTAGCCAACCAAAAAGGTGGTGTGGGCAAAACCACAACAACCATCAACCTGGCGGCCTCGCTCGCTACACTGGAGAAGACCGTACTCGTCATCGATGCCGACCCGCAAGCCAATGCTTCAAGCGGACTGGGTGTAGATATTAAAGAGGTGGACTGCTCTCTCTATGAGTGCATCATCGACAAGGCCGACGTGCGCGATGCCATCTATACAACTGATATTGAAGGTCTGGACATCATTCCCAGCCATATCGATTTGGTGGGAGCTGAAATTGAGATGTTGAATCTGGAAAACAGAGAGAAGGTCATCAAGCATTTGTTGGAACCGATCCGTTCCGAATACGACTATATTCTCATTGATTGCTCTCCATCGCTGGGACTTATCACGGTCAACTCACTTACCGCTGCCGATTCGGTCATCATACCAGTACAATGCGAATATTTTGCACTCGAGGGAATTTCAAAACTGCTCAACACCATCAAGATTATCAAGTCGAAACTGAATCCGAAATTAGAAATTGAAGGATTCTTGCTCACCATGTATGACTCTCGTCTGCGCTTGGCTAACCAGATCTATGATGAGGTAAAGCGTCATTTCCAAGAATTGGTATTCAAGACAGTCATTCAGCGCAACGTGAAGCTCTCTGAGAGCCCCTCTCATGGTCTGCCAGTCATACTCTACGATGCCGACTCTACAGGTTCGAAGAACCACCTGGCACTGGCAAAAGAGATCATATCACGCGAGAAACAATAAAAGAACAGAATTCAAACTAGTAGCATAAAAGAACAGAAAGGCTCTGTTATGGCAGTACATAAAAAATTTGCAAAAGGCACTTCCGTGTTGGGACGCGGACTCGACGATATAGGAAACGGGCGCGGACTTGACGCCCTCATTGACACTAGTGACGTAAAGACTCAAGGCTCATCGAACCTGAGCGAGATTCCGATTGAGCAGATTGAACCGAACCCTGACCAGCCACGACGCGAGTTCGACGAGACCTCGATGAAAGAACTTGCAGCCAGCATCACTAACATGGGCATCATTGCTCCTATCACCCTGCGCCAGGTAGCTCCCGATCGCTATCAAATCATTGCTGGCGAACGTCGTTGGCGTGCCTCCCAGATGGCAGGCTTGAAGACGATTCCAGCCTACATCCGAACTGTAGAAGACGAGAATGTGATGGAACTCGCTTTGGTAGAAAACATACAGCGCGAGGACCTTAATGCGATTGAAATAGCTCTGGCCTACCAGCATCTGGCCGAGACAACAGGCATGACTCAGGAAAAAATATCGGACCGCGTAGGAAAGAGCCGCACTGCAGTCACCAACTACATGCGCCTGCTGAAGCTCCCCGCCCAGATACAAATGGCACTGAAGAACCACGAGATTGACATGGGGCACGCCCGAGCCTTGCTCTCCATCAGCTCACCCTCCATGCAACTGAAACTCTTCAAAGAGGTACAGAAGAACCAATACTCTGTCAGAAAAGTAGAGGAAATGGTGCAGATGCTGAAGAATGGCGAAGACGTTCAAAGCGTGAACAAGAAGATTACTTCAAAGACCAAGTTGCCCGAAGAGTACAATGTGCTGAAGAAAGAGCTGTCAGATCTTTTTCAAGCTAAGGTGCAGATGAGTTTTTCTCCTAATGGGAAGGGAAAGATCAGCATTTCCTTTGCGAATGAAGAAGAACTGGAGCATATCATGAACATGATAGACCGACTGAAGAATTGATTATCACCAATAGCAATACATATCGGCATATATGCCTGTCTGCCTTGTTGCTCTTTTCCCTCTTTAGCAACACTGTGAAGGCACAGACGGAACAGAGCGATTCCATCGTAGCTGTTTTGGACTCTATGTATAATGCCATGAACCCCGACAGCATTGCTGCAGTTATGCCTGTTCAGGATTCAGCAAAGGTCGTTAGAGGCTCCATACAGCAGAAAGTGGGCAAAGCTGACACGTCAACTGATACACTAAAGACAACAAAGACAAGACGCGACTGGAGTACATGGCGCCCCGATGCCAAACGAGCCATGTGGCTGGCACTTGTGATTCCTGGAGGAGGACAAATCTATAACCGAAAATATTGGAAGTTGCCCATTTTTTATGGTGGCTTTATAGGCTGTATCTATGCGATGAGCTGGAACAGTATGATGTATAAGGACTATCAGCAGGCCTATCTCGACATTATGGATGACGACCCCAATACTGCCAGCTACAATAAGTTCTTGCATCTTGGACGACAGATAGACGATTCGAATATCGCACGTTACCAACAGATATTCAAGAGCCGAAAGGACAAATATCGCCGTTGGCGTGACCTTAGTTTCTTTGTGATGGTGGGCATCTATGCGCTCTCAGTCATCGATGCTTATGTAGATGCTGAGCTTTCAGACTTCGACATTTCCAAAGACCTCAGCATGAAAATACGCCCTACGTTCATTAACACGGGTGTTTCACGCAATCCACTCTATGCCACCTCATTAGGAGTGAACTGCAGTTTGAATTTTTAACCTAACAGAAAACATAATGAAGCATTCTTACATAAAAATTATTCTCACACTTTGCTCACTGCCCTTCGCCTTCACAACGCAAGCACAGATTGTGTCGAGCGATGAAACCGAAGTGATCATTACCGACAATCAAGGAAACGAGGAAGAAATAGACTTTCCCGAAGCCATGAACGAGGATGTGGACAGTCTGCTCAGCCTCTATCATGCCAAGACCTATCTCTCTATCGATGAGAACTGCCGGATGCAGGACATCAACCCCGTGTTCAGTCAGGAGGTCTATATTGAACGTCTGAAAAGCCTGCCCACCGTCATGGAAATGCCATACAATGAAATCGTTCAGACCTTTATTGACCGCTATACCGGTCGTCTGCGCAGGTCCGTAAGTTTCATGCTGGGTGCCTCCAATTTTTTCATCCCCATTTTCGAAGAGGCTTTAGAGGCCTATCAGTTGCCATTAGAATTGAAATATCTTCCCATTATCGAGTCTGCCCTTAAGCCAAATGCCGTATCACGAGCTGGTGCTGCAGGTCTTTGGCAGTTCATGATCACCACAGGAAAGGATTACGGTCTGGAGATCAGCTCGCTTGTCGATGAGCGCCGCGACCCACTGAAGTCATCCTACGCAGCAGCCCACTATCTGAGTGATCTTTACAAGATTTTCAATGACTGGAATCTGGTCATTGCAGCCTATAACTGTGGTCCTATGACCATCAACAAAGCCATTCACAGAGCCAATGGCGAGAAAGACTACTGGAAGATTTACCCCTATCTCCCGCGCGAGACCCGTGGCTATGTGCCTGCCTTCATTGCAGCCAATTACGTCATGACCTACTACTGCGAGCACAACATTTGCCCTATGCAATGCCAACTGCCAGTCAAGACTGACACAATCATGGTGAGCCGAGACATTCATCTGAGCCAGATATCCGAAGTTCTGGATATCGATCTCGAGATGCTGCGCTCACTCAACCCCGCCTACCGACGTGACATCGTACCAGGCAATACGAAGCCTTCGTCCATACGCATGCTGCCTGCCGATCTCTCACGGTTCATTGATCAGCAAGACAGCATTTACGAGCATCGTGCCGACGAACTGCTCACCAAGCGTTCGACGGTTGCAGTCAGCATAGACAACTCATACTCTGACAGAAGAAAAGGGCACAGCTATAGGAACAAGAGCCGCAGGGGAGGCAAGAGCTCAGCCGGCAGAAGCGTAACTGTCCGTAAAGGCGACACGCTGGGAGCCATTGCGAGACGTAACGGCACGACAGTTGCCAATCTGCGCCGTCTGAACGGAATCAGAGGAAACAACATCCGTGCAGGAAAGAAAATCAGGGTGAAATAGAGTTATCAATTTAAAAAACGCTTAGACTATGGATCAGGAGCAATTAATGCGGGAAGCCGCTGATGAGAAAATGATAAACGATGCGTTTCAGGTATTGTTGAACAATTACATGAACTCGCGTCACCGTAAGAAGACCGACCTCATCACAAAGGCATTCAACTTCGCTAAGCAGGCGCACAAAGGCGTGCGCCGTCTGTCGGGCGAGCCCTATATCATGCACCCCATTGCGGTTGCCCAGATAGTTTGCTCTGAGATTGGCTTAGGCTCTACCAGTATCTGTGCCGCCCTGCTTCACGATGTGGTAGAGGACACCGAATACACTGTCGAAGACATTGAGAACATGTTTGGTGCAAAGATTGCCCAGATTGTCGATGGACTGACTAAGATTAGCGGTGGCATCTTCGGTGAACAAGCATCTGCCCAGGCTGAGAACTTCAAGAAGCTGCTGCTCACCATGAGTGAAGACATTCGCGTCATTCTGATCAAGATAGCCGACCGTCTGCACAACATGCGAACACTCGAGTCACAGCCTGCCAACAAGCAATATAAGATTGCCGGCGAAACGCTCTATCTCTATGCTCCACTTGCCCATCGTCTGGGACTTTACAAGATCAAATCGGAACTGGAGAACCTCAGTTTCCGTTTCGAACATCCAGAGGAATATGCCGACATTGAGAGCAAGCTGGAGGCCACTCGCTTGTCGCGCCATCAGTCGTTCGACCAGTTTACGGCTCCTATTGAGGAGATGCTTGAGCGCATGGGACTGAAATATGAAATCCGAGAGCGCGTGAAGACGCCCTACTCCATCTGGAACAAGATGCAGAACAAGCACGTCACGTTCGATGAGATCTACGATATCCTGGCCGTGCGCATCATCTTCAAGCCCACAAGCCGCGAGACAGAGGCCAAGGAGTGCTTCAACATCTACGTGGAATTGAGCCAGCTTTACAAGAGCCATCCCGACCGTCTGCGCGACTGGGTGAACCATCCGAAGTCGAACGGCTATCAGGCCCTGCACGTCACGCTCATGTCAAAGGAAGGCCACTGGATTGAAGTTCAAATCCGTTCCGAGCGCATGGACGAGATTGCCGAACAAGGTCTGGCAGCCCACTGGAAATACAAGGAAGGCGGCGAATACTCTGAAGACGAAAACGAGCTGAATGAGTGGTTGCACACTATCAAGGAGATTCTGGACGATCCACAGCCTGATGCCATGGACTTTCTCGATGCCATCAAGCTGAACCTGTTCTCCAGCGAAATATTTATCTTCACGCCAAAGGGCGAAATCAAGACCATGCCGGCTAATTGTACGGCACTCGATTTTGCATTCTCCATCCACACCTTCCTTGGCAGCCACTGCATCGGAGCCAAGGTCAATCACAAACTGGTGCCACTGAGCCACAAGCTGCAGAGTGGCGACCAGGTGGAGATTCTCACATCCAAGTCGCAACATGTGTCGCCAGCCTGGATCAACTTTGTCTCTACGGCCAAGGCAAAAGCCAAGATTCAGTCCATTCTGCGCCACGACAACCGCGAAGTGCAGAAAGCAGGTGAGACGCTGCTCAACGAATGGTTGAAGAAGAATGGCTTCGAACCTTCCGTAGCACTGACCAACCAACTGGCCGAGTTCCACGAAATCAAGCACCGCGAAGAGTTCTATCAAGCTATAGGCGAAAAGACCATTTTGCTTGGCGAGAAAGACCTTGACGAACTGCATGGCAAGACCAAGAAGAGTGAGAGCGGAGGCGGCTGGCGCAAATACGTGCCTTTTGTCAAAGCCAAGAAAAAGGAAGCTCCCCAGCCCGAACTGATGGTCGTGCCTGAGAAGTTCAACCGAAAGAAGCCCATCTATATTACCGACGACAACATACATCAATACAAATTCCCCACGTGTTGTCATCCCATTCCAGGCGATGATGTGTTGGGCTATATTGACAATAAGAATCAGATAGAGATTCATAAGCGTGCCTGTCCGGTAGCCAACCGTCTGAAGACCAGCTATGGCAACCGCATCCTTGATGCCAAGTGGAACATGCACAAGCGTCTCTTCTTCGACGCAACCATCCGAATGACCGGCATTGACCGTAGAGGACTTGTCAACGAGGTGACACGCGTTCTCTCCAACCAGTTATCTATTGACATCCGCAAACTGATGTTCACCACAGAGGATGGCATCTTCGATGGCTCCATCGATTTGCGGGTACACGACTGTGAAGAGTTGGAGCAAATCAAGGACAGTCTGAAGAGCATCGAAGGACTGAAAGAGATCTCACGCATCATGTAGCCGTACTGGGAGCCTTCTGAAACATTTATCACACAACAAAGAAATCATTATCACACGCCTATATGTACCGCAAACTATTTTCAACGCTAACCTTGTTTTTCTTTGCGCTGACAATGTCAGCTGCCAGCAAGTACGACACCCCCGATACCATTGTCGTGGCACGCGACGGCACTGGTGAGTTCCGCACCGTAGGCGAAGCCATCGAGGTGTGCCGCGCCTTCATGGATTACCACAAGGTCATCTTTATTAAGAAAGGTACGTACAAGGAGAAACTCATCATTCCGCAGTGGCTACAGAACATTGAGCTGTGCGGTGAAGACCGTGACCAGACCATCATCACTTGGGATGACCATGCCAACATTAACATGGAGGGCAGCTACTGGGCAGCTCCACTCAAGGAACAGCTCAAGGCTATGGGCGAGCGTCCTAAACTGGGTACTTTCCGCAGCTTCACGGTCAGGGTCGATGCCAACGATATCACCTTTACCAATCTCACCATTGAGAACAATGCCGCCCGTCTCGGACAAGCAGTAGCACTTCACACACAGGGCGATCGTCTGCGCTTCGTCAACTGCCGCTTCCTGGGCCATCAAGACACCGTCTATACAGGCATGCCTGGCACGCGCCTGCTGTTCGATCACTGTTACATCGAGGGAACCACCGACTTCATCTTCGGTCCCTCCACCGCCTGGTTCGAGCAGTGCCACATTCACTGCAAGGCCAACAGCTACATCACCGCCGCCTCCACACCTAAAGATGTCGCCTTCGGTTACATCTTTAATCAGTGTACCGTCACTGCCGCCGACAATGTAGAGAAAGTCTATTTAGGTCGTCCTTGGCGCGACTACGGCTACACCCTCTTCATGCACTGCACCCTACCCCGTCAGATTCGTCCCGAGGGATGGCATCACTGGCAGAAGGAGCGTG
>ODAI012479711.1_pt1 | contig 13739 bp, 15 predicted proteins | sample 1539321 | NCBI WGS metagenome assembly ODAI01 (sample SAMN02144231, study PRJEB22623) | gut metagenome | biome: sheep rumen | host: Ovis aries | place: New Zealand
CCCTTCACTCTGGCCAGCGCCAGGATGCCCGGATGTTGGGCTTCATCCAGATGGTCGAAGCGCTCCTCCTCCGCCTCCGCGGTGATCTCCCCCCACGGCCTGCCGGCCCCGAGGCACGCGCGCCTTCAGAGCCGTGCTCGCGGCCTGGTCCGACAAGTCCCTCCAGGCCAGTGCCGAGGCGTCGAACACGGAGGAAAAGTAGTGCAGGCCGATGGCGCCCATGAGGACGACACCCGTCACCATGCCAGGGTTGTACAGGCTCCTCTGCCTCGCGTTGAACAGCACCCAGATGCATGAGTACCTCGGCGAAGAGGAACATCATGGCCGAGAGCGTGAGGAACCGTACCCCCGGCAGCAGCAGCGGCACGATATTGAGCAGCAGAAGCGCCGTCCAGTTGCCGAACATGGAGTTCAGGTTGTTGCAGTGCCACTTCGTGGAGTCGGGCTCGTCGCTGCCCAACAGCACCTTCACGCCCATGTGCGGGAAGCCGCCTGGGAACCCGAACTCCTCGTAGAAGTGCAGAAGCATCGCCACGATGGCGGCGAACAGGCACTTCTGCACTGGATCCTTCACCGCGCGTTCTACCAGACATAGGGCACGAGTCGCCAGCGCACCTCGTGCCGGTACTCGGGGTATCCCGCAAGCCCGCGGGCGAGCATCTCGTCCTCGAGGGCGGTGCGCACGACGATCACCAAGGCGACGGCCCCCGACACCAACGCCACCCATACGTCGGGGAACACCATGACTACAGAGGCGCACCACATGATGATTGCGGAGTACATGGGGTGCCGAACAAAGGCGTAGGGGCCGGTGCTGCACACGCGCTGGCCACGCTCGTCCTGCAGGCGGGAGACGGCCTCGGCATAGCGGTTCTCAGATAAGGCCCATGCTGTGAGAACGGAGGAAAGCAGGTACACGGTAGCGCCGAGGACGGCGACCGCATCTATTGCGAGCGACGGGTCGCACGTCCTGCCTGCGACCCAGTACACCATGAAATAGCCGAGAAACCAAAAGAGCGCGAGCAGGACCTTGTCCCAGACGGGCGTAACGTCCTTGGAGTCCGCGATGGCAAGTCGCGCGCCCATCGTGTCCGGTGCCACGCGGTAGAGCCAGATAACCGTGCCAATCGCGAGGAAGTAAACGGCAAACCAGAGCATGCCCCTTGCGCCTAGGATCCAGCCCGAGCCGAGCAGGAAGAGGAGCAGGCCGATCGTGCGCTCGGCGAAAAGTCGGATAAGGTATGCAGCCATGCCGTTGCCACCCATCGCGTCCCTCTCTCGAAACTGTCGGCTACGGGGAACCACAATTGCGCAGCGCATGTCGCCACAATCGCTACGTGCCTATCACCTTAGAGAATGACAATCGACATGGCGACAATCCTTCCGCGAAGGTCATCGAGATGACGCCGGTCGTGTGAGTCACGTTTCTTGTCGATCGGCCGTTGAAGTCTGTGATTCTCTATGGCTCACGCTTGTGGGCGATTCCGTCGATGTTTTCAAGCGGTCAAGACCATACGATGGTAAGATTTGTATGACAAAACATACCTTAGAGGAGGACATCATGGCAATGCCCGAGGGCAAGGGAGCGTGGACGGCGACGGTAGGCACCAAGGGGCAGATTGTCATTCCCAAGGAGGCGCGCGACATGTTCGGCATCAAGCCGGGTGACACGCTCGTCATCCTCGGCGATGTCGAGCGCGGCCTTGCCATCCCGCCCAAGGAGCAGCTCGGAGAGTGGATCAGCGCTGCGTTCGGTGGAGGCCAGCAATGAGGGTGCTCTGGTTCTGCATTCCCGCCTATGGCCACACCAACCCCACGATCGAGGTCGTGCGCGAGCTCGTGGGCCGCGGCCGTGAGGTGCGCTACTACTCGTTCGAGGAGTTCCGCGAGAAGATCGAGGGGGCAGGCGCGCAGTTCGTCGCCTGTGACGACTATCTGCCGCCTGTCGATGCGAAGGCCGAGCGAAGGCTGCGCAGGGTGTCCACCACCGAGATGAGCGTACAGTCCTTCCGCACCGTCGCCAACCTCGACCCGCTCGTGTCCGAGGACATCGCATCCTGGCACCCCGATGTGGTGGTGACCGACTCTGCGTGCTTCTGGGGCAAGCTCGCTGCTGCCAAGCATCGCCTGCCCTGGGTGTGCTCCACCACGACGTTTGCCTTCAACGAGCACTCATCCAAGTACATGAGCCACAGTGCCGCCGAGATGGCCGACATCATCCTGGGCCTACCGCGCATGAACCGCGAGATTCGCAGGTTGCGGCCCTTGGGGTACGAGGTGAAGAGTGCCCTCGACATCGTGACCAACAAGCCCGACGACAACACCATCGTCTACACCTCGCGGTCGTTCCAGCCATGCTCCGAGACCTTTGACGAAAAGCACTATCGCTTCGTGGGCCCGTCGGTGCGCGACGTGGCCCCCAAGGACAAGGCTGGCCGTCCGCTCGTGTACGCCTCGCTCGGCACGGTGATAAACGACCGCCCGGGCTTCTACCGCACGCTCATCGACGCGGTGCGCGGCACTGACGTGGACCTCCTCATCTCGTGCGGCAAGGCCTTCGATCCTACGCAGCTGGGAGAGACCCCCTGCAACGTGCGCGTCGAACAGTACGTGGACCAGATGGAGGTGCTCTCGTGGGCAAGCCTGTTCATCACCCATTGCGGCATGAACAGCGCATCGGAGGGCATGTGGATGGGCGTGCCCGAGTTGCTCTTCCCGCTGACGGGCGAACAGCGTGCCGTGGCGAGGCGCGTTGCGGAGGTCGGCGCGGGCAGAATGCTCGAGGAGTCGGCGGCGAGGGATGGTGTTGCCTTGCGCGAGGCGGTGCTTGCCGCCTTGACGGACGGGCAGATTCGTGAGGGTTCTGCCCGCATGCGTGACGACCTGCGCTCCTGCGCGGGACCTGCCGGCGCTGCGGACTTCATCGAGCAGGTGGCACAACGGTCCAGGTGACAGCAGCATCGTTTCCTCATGTGGCACACGGTCATCTCGGTTGCCGTGTAGCCCTACACTGTCCCTCGTAAGCGACGTGGATGGGGGAGCGATGGACCTCGCCAAGGCTCGGATGCAGTTTGTGACGGCGGTGCTGCTCTACGGCACCATCGGCCCCCTTACGCGCTTCATCGATGTCCCCTCCGAGGTCATCGTGCTCGTACGCGGGTCCTTCGGCGCGCTGCTGGTGCTGCTCTTCCAGCTCGCGCGGGGTAGAACGCCCGACATCGCCGCCATCCGCGACAACCTGGGATGGCTCGTGGCGAGCGGTATCTGCCTGGGCCTCAACTGGGTGTTCCTCTTTGCCGCCTATGCCCATACCACGGTTGCCATCGCAAGCCTCTGCAACTACATGGCGCCGATCATCGTCATTGCCATCTCGCCAGTCGTCTTCAAGGAGCGAATCGGTCCCAGGCGCCTGGCCTGCATCTTGGCGGCACTCGTCGGCATCATGCTCGTCTCCGATCTTCCCTCCGCGGTAGCGGGCAGTGTCGACCCGACTGGCGCAGCGCTCGGCCTTGCGGCCGCTGTCGGGGCGGCACTCGTCATCGTTGCCGCCGCGGCAGGCGAGCTCATACAGGAATGACGTGCGTGGGTTCGTTGTGATTCACTCTATACTGGTCTGGTGATGCGGATGGACCTTCCGGTATCCAGTGGGGTGTCGCCATGGAATATGTACGGGTAACCAAAGACAACCTTGAGAAGGAGCACATCTGCTGCGCACTTTCCAACAACAGGGATGTGCAGGTCACCTCAAAGAAGGCCTGGCTAGCCGATCGCTTTGAGGACGGCCTGGTGTTCCTGAAGGGAAGCGAGCGCGGGAAGTGCTTCATAGAGTACCTTCCCGCCGAGAACGCATGGAATCCCATCGATGCGGACGGATACATGTACATTGACTGCCTGTGGGTGTCCGGCTCCCTCAAGGGGCATGGGTATTCGAACGACCTGCTCGAGGCGTGCGTGGAGGACGGCAAGGCCAAGGGAAGGAAGGGACTCTGCATACTCGGCGCAGCAAAGAAGAGGCCCTTCCTCGCCGACCCAAAGTATCTGCGGCACAAGGGCTTCGCCGTGTGCGATGAGGCGGACAACGGCATACAGCTTTGGTGCCTGTCGTTCGATGATGATGCGGCAAGGCCAACGTTCAAGGAATGTGCCAGGCATCCCCAGACGGAAGGGAACGGGTTCGTCCTGTATTACACGAGCCAGTGCCCGTTCAACGCCAAGTACGTGCCGATCGTCGAGCGGACTGCCAAGGAGCAGGGTGTCCCGTTCCGCGCCGTTCACATTAAGAGCAGGGAGGAGGCGCAGTGCGCCCCGACGCCCGTCACGACGTACGCGCTCTTCTATGACGGAGAGTACCTGACGAACGAGCAGATGAACGACAAGAGGTTCCTGAAGCTTCTGTCTGCGCTCTGACGAACGGTTACGCTTCGTTGGCCTTGAGGGTGCTGAACAGGAGGGTCTCGTTCTGCGCGCGCATGAGCGTGAGCTCCCAGACCAGGGGTTCGGGAAGGTCGCGCTGCAGGAACTCATTGATCAACCTGATGTTGGCGCGTGCATCGCACACGTCGCCCAGGCTGTCCTGATGGGCCGTCATGCTCTCTGCGATCTCGACGGCGTCCTCTCCCAGGATGTCCGCGTTGAACTCCGCTATGTAGCGCGCACGCTTGGCGCGCTTGCGCACGTCGTGCGTCTGCTCGTCATCAGAGAGCCTGAGGTCATCGAGCTCGTGGCCGACCGATTCGATCATGGCGTCGAACCTTGACCGGATCGTGCTCTCCGGAAGGCCGTGGTCGATGTAGCGCTTGCGCCACGAGATGTCCTTCGACAGCGCCATGGCCGTTTCGAACGCCTTCCGCACGCGCTTCGAACCGAGGGCCTTGAGGACCTTGGCTCGTTCGTCCGATGCCTGCTTCTTGCAGAAAGCGAGCAGCTCGGGGGAGGAGTCGGGGTTCGACCGCGCCTGCTTCTCAAAGACGTCCAGCTCGCGCAGGCGTGAGGTGTGCCCGACGATGTCCTTGAGGATCTCCTGGATCTTGGCGTTCTCCTTGGCATCCTGCCACGGCGCGATGAACGCTATGAGGCTGCGCAGGGTTCGCGTGTTCGTGCGGAAGCGATGGATCGTCTCGATGTCCTTGGGGTCGGCGAAGAAGGCCTCGCGACGGTCTTCGATCGCTGCGGCAGTGTTGGCTATGGCGTTCTGGAGCTGGGCGAGCGTCTTCCAGGGCATGGGATCGGGCCCTTGGACGAACCATTGGAGGCGCGCGCTGTCCCGCTTGGATATGGCATCCCCCTCGTCCGCATGGGCAAGGTGCACTTCCAGACAGCCGAAGGCACCAGGGGCAAACGAGGGCGTTGACCCGGTGAGCTCGTCCACGATGTCTTCTGCGAACGGGATGTGGCCGACGGCAAAGATGCACTCGGCCTGGCTGACGTGCAGGTCGGCGAGGAATTCGTCGATGTCCTGCTCCCAAAGGCAGCTGTGCGCCTCGATTCTCTTCTCCAAAGGAACGTGGCTGTCCTTGAGCGCCCTTTCGAGGAGCTTGGCAGTCTGGTGGGCACGCTTTGCCGGGCTCGTCCAGATCTGCACGTTGCCGCCCTCCGTCTCGAGGAGGCGAATCATGTGGGGCAACCGAGCCTCGAGCGCCATGATGCCAGCCTCGGTCAGGCTCCTGTCCGCATCGTGCTGACCCTGTTCGGGAGGCATCGCCTCACCATGTCGCATGACGATGAGCGTCTTCATTGCAGTCCCCCTTGACAGGCCATTGGTCGATTGCCCAATTCATTCATCGCTCCTACAGACTATGCGGGAAGACGAGGTCACGAACCTCGAGATATCGGTGACAAGGGTGGTGGAGCTGCCTGTCGAGGGCAAATCGTCGGCAAAGAGACAAAACCGGGCAAGGCCGTCTGCCTGCAGGGGGCGTTTACCAAGGCTATGTCCCTTGGTGCACGCCTCGTCCCGCGTTCGGTTGCACGCAAGATGGCCATGCGCATGAACCGTTAGGCCTGACGGCAGCCGAGGTGTGACGCGGCGACTGCGATTCCATCAGCAGCCCTTGTTCCGCCCCCTCGCGACTGGCGGCCGACAGGCTTGCCAAAAGGTCCAAGTGGCTTTGCAAAGGGCGACTAGTGCCGTGTGGCGCTTCAGGGTCTATAGTAAAACTCGTTGCGCGACGGGCGGGCGTTGCCCCGTCGTACGTTTAGGAGACCAGTCGAAAGGAATGGCATGACCAAGTACCTGAACAGGCGAGCGTTCATGACCGTGCTGGGCGGCTCTCTGGGGAGCGCCTTCCTGGCCGCATGCTCGAGTTCGCAGGAGCTGGCTGCTGACAAGACGACAGAGCAACAGGACGCGACGAGCGATGCCGCGACAGGCATCGACTACATGGCGCTCGTGAACAAGACCCACGAGCTGCCCGAGGGCTGGGAGGATGCCGTCGAGATCGTCTCCCTCAAGAACAGCGAGGACTGGGACGTGGACGTGGAAGCCAAGGCCTACGATGCCTATCTCGAGCTCAAGGCAGACCTTGAGTCCGATGACGTCTACGTGGACCTCGACTCCGCGTATCGCAGCGTGGAGGCACAGCAGAAGATCGTGGACGAGTTCACCGAGAAGTACGGCAAGGAGTACGTCAAGCTCTACGTTGCCGTGCCAGGCTACTCCGAGCACCATACGGGTCTCGCGCTCGACCTCTTCCTCATCATCGACGGCAAGGGCGTGTACTACAACGAGGACATGGTCCAGTATCCCGAGATCTGGGAGAAGATCCATGCCAAGCTTGCCGACCATGGCTTCATCCTGCGCTATCTGCCGGGCAAGAAGATCGAGACCGGCTATAGCTACGAGCCTTGGCACATCCGCTACCTCGACGACGTGGATGTCGCCCGTCAGATCATGGACGAGGGCATCACCCTGGAGCGCTACCTCGACGCACTCGACCCCATGACCGCCGACTGCGAGGTCGACTACGGAACGTCCAAGCTCTATACCGAGGCCGACATGGACTCCGCGCTCGATGCCGTGCTGGAAGAGTTCAGGAACTGGGATGGTTGCGAGCTCAAGCGCTTCGCCTTTGCGGGCGACGACACCTGTGGCACCGAGGAGCTCGCGTACGCCAACAGCCTGCGTTCCGAGCGGCCCAAGGAGTTCACCCAGGCCATCGTGTTCAAGACCGACTTCCACTCTCCGAGCGGGGAGAAGGCCGAGGGGACGGCTTGGGAGCCCGATTCTGACTATCAGGACTGGGAGTGGCATCTGGCCCGCACGGATGCAGACGGGGCTTGGGTGCTGCTCACCTGGGGGTACTAGCATTAGAGCCTCATCGCCCATGCCAAATGCAGAGATCAGGATGGCCCCTGGAATCGCGGGGGCCATCCGTCCATGTGGCCGTCCGAACCGCTTGCCCCCTTCGCAGGTGGTGGAAGCCTTCGACCTGCAGGTTGTGGCTATGTTTGAACCGTTGGTCGCCAATGCCCACGTGCAGGAGGTGCGCGATGATCGAGCTGCTCAAGAGGCGCTTTCTTGAACGTCCCGAGCTGCATCCGCAGATGGTGTGGGAGGACGTCGAGCAGCGGCTGTCCTCGCATCCGGAAGCGCTGGAGATCCTGGCACGCATGGAGGAGACGGGCGGCGAGCCGACGGTGGTCGCGTTTCCCGATGAGACCACTGACACGGTCCTCTTCTGTGACTGCGCGCGCGAGACTCCTGTGGGGCGCAGGAGCCTGTGCTATGACGACGACGCCCTGCGCCGCAGGAAGAGGAACCCTCCCGCAGGGAGTGCCCAAGCGCAGGCCGAGGCGATGGGCGTCACGCTGGTGGACGAGGCGTTGTACCGCAGGTTGCAGGAGCTCGTCGAGCTCGACACCAAGACGTCGAGCTGGATCCAGACGCCCGACGACGTGCGCGGGTTGGGCGGAGCCCTGTTCTGCGAGAGGCGCTATGGGAAGACGTTCACCTTCCACAATGGCGCCGACTCGTACTACTCCTCCCGTGGCTGGCGTGGCGTCCTGCGCGTGTGACGTCAGACGATCGATGGGGCATTCCATGAGAGTCAGATGGGAAGACGGCTTTGAGATTCGCACCGCCATCGACGGTGACGAGGTGGTCCTGTCGGCGAACAGGGAGGGCATGCTCTCCTTGGCCAACATCTTCCGCGACCTTGCAGAGGAGAGCCCAGGCGCCCACATACATCTGGACGAGTGCAACTCCCTCGAGGACGGCTCGTGCGAACTCGTCATCGTCAGGGCGGAGTAGGTCTTGCGGCGTGACGCGGGGCGGCCTCTTGCCGCAGCGTTATGAATGAGTTCTGGTGTATGCGCTGCGCGGCCAAGCTGCAGCTTTCGTAAGGTAGAATCCCCTGTACGCGAAGGGGGACTGATGAACCAACAGAACAAGCCGATCGTCACGTTCGTGGTGCCGTGCTATAACTCCGCGGCATACATGTCGCGTGCCATCGACTCTCTGCTTGCGGCGGACCAGCCGTGCGAGATCCTGCTCGTCAACGACGGCTCGACGGATGGAACCGGCTCCATCGCGCATTCCTACGCCGCCAAGCACGACCAAGTCAGGGTCATAGACCAAGAGAACGCCAACTGGGGCGGGGCCGTCAATCACGGCCTCGAGCTCGCCACGGGCACCTTCTTCAAGGTGGTGGACTCGGACGACTACATGGAGCCCCTGGCCCTGCGCCGCACGCTCCAGACGCTGGCGCGTCTGGTGGAACAGGACGACGTCCCCGACCTGCTGCTGACCAACTACGTCTACGACCACCTGCCCAGCAAGACCAGGCGCATGATGCGCTACGACTCCTTCCTGCCCCAAGGGCGCGTCTTTGGCTGGGATGAGATAGGCAAGCCTGGCATCGACACCTACCTCATGATCCATGCGACGTGGTATGCGACCTCGGTGCTGCGCGCGTCGGGCGTGAAGCTGCCCACGGGCATGCCCTACACCGACAGCCTCCTGCTGCTGCATCCCATGACCTGGGCAAACCGGCTCTACTACCTGGACGTCGCCCCGTACTTCTACGCCATTGGGCGCGAGGGTCAGTCGGTCGACGTGGAGGTCGTGGCGCGTCATATCGACCACCAGCTGGCGGTGACGCGCGCAGCCATCGAGGACACCGATTACGCCGAGCAATACCGCACCGAGCCCAAGCGCGCCTTGCTCATGACGGGCTACATCATCTGCATGATGAGCGTGTCGACCTTCAGTCTCTTTATGATCGGCACGCCCGAGGCGCTCGCCAAGAACGACGAGCTATGGGCGTTCCTCAAGGAGCGGAGTCCCGAGCTGTATCGGCGCGTGAGCCGCTCGTGGGTGGGCCTTGCCAACCGCAGGACTGCACTGGGCAGGCGCTTCTCACTGTGGTGCTACTCCCTGGGCCAGCGCTACTTCAAGCTCGCCTAACGACCCGCTCTGACACACGGGCCTGACCCCTGACGGCGCGTGTGCGCCAGATGGGGGAGGCGCCGCCGGCCGGCGCGTACTCCCTCTCCCAAAAGCGGGATAATGCAGTCGTGCGATGCGACTGCCGTCTTGCTGGGAGGGTGCCCCCATGAAGCTGCTGTTTGTGTCCGACTCCTTCAAGGGGTCGCTGTCAAGCGACGAGACCGCCGAGCTGCTCGAGAGGGCGGCCCACGAGGTGTTCGGTCCCTGCGCGTGCAGTGGCGTGTCTGTGGCAGACGGCGGCGAAGGTACGACCGAGGCCGTGGTCAAGGCCGTTGGCGGGTCGTTGTGCGAGGTTGCGGTGCACGGCCCCCTCATGGAGCCCGTCACGGCATCGTACGGCATGCTCGACGAGCGGCGGGCCATCATCGAGATGGCAGCGTCATCGGGGCTGCCCCTGGTCCCATCCGAGCTGCGCAACCCGCTGAACACCACCACCTACGGCGTGGGCGAGCTCATCGCCCATGCGCTCGACGCCGGCTTTGACGAGGTGACGGTTGCCCTGGGCGGTTCGGCCACCAACGACGGTGGCATGGGCTGCCTGCGCGCGCTGGGCGTCCGCTTCTTTGACGAGGAAGGCGCCGAGCTGGCTGGCACGGGCGCTGACCTTGAGCGCGTGGCACGTATCGACACCTCGGGACTGCATCCACGTGTGGCCCAGGCACGCATCGTGGCCATGTGTGATGTCGACAACCCGCTCTGCGGGCCCGATGGCGCCACGCATACGTTTGGCCCCCAGAAGGGCGCCACGCCCAGTATCGAGGAGCGGCTCGAGTGCGGCATGTGCAATTACCGCGACGTGATTGTGCGCGACCTGGGTGTGGACCCCGACCAGATCGCAGGGTCCGGCGCGGCGGGCGGCCTGGGCGCCGCCCTCGCCGTGTTCCTGCACGCACAGCTCAAGTCGGGCATACAGACGGTGCTCGACCTCATCGACTTCGACGCGCGTCTCGAGGGCGTGTCGCTGGTAGTGACAGGGGAGGGCAGGACGGACTGGCAGTCGTGTCATGGCAAGGTGATGCAGGGCGTGGGAGAGCGGTGCCAGGCACAGGGCGTGCCTGCGATTGGCCTGTGCGGATCGCTGGGGACGGGTGCCCTACAGATCCTAGACCACGGCATCGAGTCGCTCATGGTCACCGAGAATGCTCCCATGACACTCGAGGAGGCGCTCGGCAACGCCCGAGAGCTGTACCTCGAGGCCGCCGTGCGCATGTTCCGCCTTGTGCGCGTGGGCATGCGCATGGGTAGTGACAGGTAGGGACTACAGCAGGGAGGGCTGACTAGTCTCGGCAGCGTCAGGGTCCAGCTCGGTTGCAAGTGGTATGTGCGAGCGGTCTGACAGGCTGGCATAGTCGCCGTGCAGCCAGATGGACGACTCGCCTGGCCCGAGCACCAGCGGCATGCGGCTGTGCACGGCTCCCACTGCGGCGTTGGGCGCCGTTGTCATGACCGAGAAGCGCTCATGGTCGCAGATGCCGGCAAGCAGGAAGACGCGATGCCCCGGGAGGGTGAAGCGCGCCTGGGCTCCCCGTCGCGGCGGCTCCTTGGTCCACGACTCGTAGAAGGCGCGCACGGGTACCAGGCAACGACCTTGCATGATAGGGCCAGCCCACAGCCCCGTGCCCGATCTGACCTGCGCGAGGGCAGTCTCGATACGCGTGTTGAAGACGAGCTTGGAGCGACTGCCGGGAGGTGCGTCAAAGCCCCAGGAGAGCTCGCTCACCTGCAGCTGGCCTGCCTCGTCGAGCGTGAAGAGCGGAAGCTGCGTGCCCGGGTAGGCGTCGGGGACTACAGTCTTCGAGTCGCGCTCTGGGATGCGCGCATGCCCCGTGGCATGCAGCTCGTCGAGTGCCTCGCGCAGCTCGGCGATGAGGAGCGGGGATATCCTGTGGCACACGACTGCCTCCTTTCCGCTTGGCCGGTGACCAGATGCTAGCATGCTGGGGCCGGACGTGCTGTGCAGTTGGCGTACCCGTCGCGGGCATCGTTGCAGTATTAATACTCGGCTCCGATCTGCCGTGCCACGACGTCCACGACCTAGAATGACCTCACGCAGTCATCCGCCGAGAGGGGAGCTCCACATGGCAAAGGTGTACATCGACGGGCAGAGCGGCACCACGGGTCTGCAGATCTTCGACCGCATCGCCTCGCGCGACGACCTCGAGCTGCTGCGCATCGACGAGGACAAGCGCCACGACACCGACGAGCGGCGCCGCTTTATCAATGCGGCCGACATCGTGTTCCTCTGCCTGCCCGACGAGGGTGCCCGTGAGGCGGTGGCGCTGGTGGAGAATCCAGACGTGTGCGTTATCGACGCGTCGACCGCACACCGCACGGCCGAGGGCTGGACCTACGGCTTTGCCGAGCTCAATGCCGGTCAGCGTGCGGCCATCGCCGCGAGCAAGCGCATTGCCAATCCAGGTTGCCATGCCACGGGCTTCATCTCGGTCACGGCGCCGCTGGTGCAGGCTGGTATCCTTCCCCGCGACTATCCGCTGGCCTGCTACTCGCTAACGGGCTACTCGGGTGGAGGCAAGCGCATGATCGCCGACTACGAGGCGGAGGGTCGTCCAGTGGCGCTCGATGCTCCGGGCATCTACGGGCTGTCCCTGCGCCACAAGCACCTGCCCGAGATGCAGAAGGTGTGCGGCCTCACGCAGCCGCCTGTGTTCATGCCGGTCGTGGACGACTACTACAAGGGCATGGCCACCTCGATCATGCTGCACAATCGCCTGCTTGCCGGTACGCCGACAGCAGAGGAGGTCCACGCCTGCCTCACCAAGCACTATGCCGGGCAGCGCCTGGTGAGCGTGATGCCCTTTGGCGCCAACGACCCGGTGCTTTATGCCAACGGGCTCGCTGGCACCAACGAGCTGCGCGTCGTGGTGTGCGGCAACGAAGAGCACACTACCGTCACAGCGCTCTTCGACAACCTAGGCAAAGGCGCCTCTGGTGCGGCGGTGCAGAACATGAACATTGTCCTGGGGATCGACGAGACGACGGGGCTCGTGTAGTTGGCACGTGACGCCCGTTCGGTTGGCAAGATGAGTACGAGGGGATTCGACGTGTCCACGCGACGCAGGCTCGTGGCCTGCGTCGTTCTGGTCGTTCTCTGCCGCGTGGCGCAAGGGCTGTTTGCGCACAGGCCCAGCTGGTTCTTTCCTGCGTATCGGACGCTGTCTAAGGTGTGGGCTGGCGCCTTGGCGCTGTTGTGTTCTTTGGTGCCCTTCACCATCTGGGACATGGGGATCCTGGCGCTCGTGGTGCTGGCGTCGGTGGTGCTCGTACGTCGCCTGAGGGCACATGAGCCACTGCTGCCGCTGCTCTCGTGGGTGCTGCTGGGCGCCTCGTGCACGTATGCCGCATTCGCCCTCGGCTGGGCGCTCAACCACTACGCACCGCCCCTGTCGGGCGAGCTGGGACTCGAGGTCCGCACCTACGACACGGGAGAGCTCGCCGACGCTACGCGCGCCTACCTCGAGCGGGCGGCCCAGCTCGCGCCACAGGTGCCGCGCGACGACGATGGGGCACTCGAGCGGCAGGGCTTCTATGAGCTGGCTCGGATCGCGGGTCGCTCGTACGAGGGGCTGGGGGAGCGCTGGCCCTTGCTTGCCGGCCCAAACGTGCCCGTCAAGGCGCTGCTGGTGTGGGGTTATCCGCTGCTCTACAGCGGGCATACGGGCATCTATTGGGCAGCCACGGGTGAGGCAGGGGTCCCGCTCGACTGCGCCGTGGCCGACCAGCCGTACATCATGTGCCACGAGGCGGCGCACCGCCTGGGGATTGCGAGCGAGCAGGAGGCCAACTTCTGCGCCTTTTTGGCCTGCAACGCCAGTGACGACGTCCGGTTTGCGTACTCGGGGTACTACAACGCCTTCGTCTACTGCTTCAATGCGCTTTGGCGCTACGACCCAGAAGCCGCCCAGCAGCTCCTGTCGGGCTATGCCGAGACCGACTTGGCGTACGGCGTAGCCCTCGTGTGGAACGATCGGATCGCCACGCACGAGCACTACGACGCCTACGAGGGTCCTTTCGAGAAGGTGGGTACCACCGTCAACGACGGCTACCTCAAGAGCTTCGGTCAGGCCGAGGGCGTGCGCTCGTACGGGCTGGTGGTCGACTACCTCATCGCCTGGCATCAGGCTGCCTGATAAAGGAGACGCTTCCTTTTTTCAGGCAGCCGAGGCAAAACACCCGCCGGATCGCTCCGGCGGGTGCCAAGGGAAGGGAAGCGCGAGACCTTGCGGTCCAGTGCAGCTTAGGCGATGTTCTGGAAAGTCCAGCCGTGCTGCTGCCA